>JGI20153J14295_10001163_pt1 | contig 20762 bp, 9 predicted proteins | sample COG_03_FD_14295 | JGI IMG/M metagenome (IMG submission 14295) | reverse complement strand
CCTCAATTAAGAAGGGTTTTCAGGGTGGTCCCACTTGGGCTCGAACCAAGGACCCTCTGATTATGAGTCAGATGCTCTAACCAACTGAGCTATTGATTACCAGTGTCTTGTACAGATAATTAAGTTTAACTGTCTAAGCACTGCCAAATGACACTACAATTTCCTAAAGTTCACACTGATTCTTTAAACAAAGTATTTGTATCCTTCTACATTAAAAATAAGAGATACAGACTTTATAATGGTAAAAGGATCAATTCCTCTACAGACCCAAATCCTTACCCACTAGACCAAAGATTATCTATTGCTAAAGTCCTAGCTGCAGAGATTTACAGCTATCTTTTAAATGGGGGTGTTTTACTGTCCTATAGATCCACAAATGTTATCACTGGTAAGCTCTCAGATATGGATTATATCAAACAAGCTCTGGACTCAAAACTAGCAAGTGATTACTCTGTTAAATACAAGGCTATGTTACAGTTTAGTTTTAACTGTTTAGAGCAAGAAATAGGCGTTTCAAAACTTGATGTCACAGCTCTTAAAAATATTCTTTCAAGGTATTGCTCTGGAGTTTCTCACAACACCCTTAAAAGGCACCTAAATGTACTTATAAATGAAGCTGTATCCTTAGGAATGGAGCGCAATCCAATGACTGAGATAAAAAGCAAGAAAGCTAAGGCTGTTTTGCACAAACCCTTTGATGATATTGCTTCTGTTTTAAAGGATATAAGAGCCTTTAATAAACACCTTCATTTGTGTTGTTTACTGACTTACGGTTGCTTACTAAGACCACATAGAGAAGTGAGGGAATTGACATGGGGAGATTTCTCTAATGACTTAAGCTACATTACACTTTCTGGGTTTAGAAATAAGTCAGGTAGAAACAGGATTGTACCAGTGCCTAGTTTTATCAAATCTCACCTACATAAAAAAAGTTTAAATGACAATGTTTTTACTGGAGATCAAAGCAGTAGAAACCCAGATTATTTTAAAACGCTTTGGAGCAGATACAAGAAACAAACTAAGCTTTTGAAGGAAGGACAAACCCTCTATTCTTTTAGACACTCCGGGGCTATTGAAATATTCAAGCGTACAGGCTCTATAACTAAGCTACAGAAAGCTATGGGGCATTCATCTATAAATGTAAGTTTGACTTATTTAAGGGGACTTGAAATAGCTGAACTGAAGGAGGAGGATATGCCTATTTTACTTTAACTAAACAACATATTTAAAATATTTATTTAATTTGATACGTTAGTGGTAGTGATTGTAGTTAAGTGTGAAATCACATCAAATATTTGATGAGCCATTCTGTCATTGAGTTTTATAACACCATTCTGTTTAGATACAACTGAAACAAAAGTTCTGTAGCCTATTATTTCATTATCATTGTCATCTTCAAATTTTGCAAATTCTAATGGTTTTTTTCCTGGGTAAAGTAACATAACCTTATTCGATTTCCAATATTTTCCGTAAGCATAAATTTGTCTTAAATCTTCAATGCTAGCTTTTTTATTCGGATGTTTCCACTTAGTATCTATAATATATATTTCGTTGTTTTTTTGTAAAACAATGTCTGGTTCTAATCTGTTACTTTTCCAAAATAGCTTAGATCTTTTGCCTAAAACTTTCATTCCCGCTGGGCTAGATTCTTTTAAAACTTTTAAAACATACTCTTCCCAAAGTTTATTCATGTCAAATAGAATAGAAATCATACTTTCTTTCCCTGAGGAGATGTTAGGAGAATATTCCAAAATTATTAATCGAGCTAGTTCAAGGGCCCTTGAATACGGGGAGACCTTTCTATCAATTCTTATACTTTTAAAAGTTAATTCTGTTACGTTAATTTTTTTACACTCCGGAAAAGCAAATTGAACTCTTTTACATTTATCTAAAATTGATAAGTTTCTACTCAATAAGTCAATAGTATTTAATGCTACTGTAAGAATTTGATGAATTTTATGATCAACATCATAAACCTCGTGGCTAGTATAAAATCTTTCTTTATGAACTAAATTTCTTTTAATATTTTGAGAAAAATGTATTCTGCCTTTTAACGCTAATATGTTTCCCGTATTTATACGATACTTTTTGATTAGCCCACAATGAATTAATGTCTCTACTTCATTTAAGAAGTCTTCAAAATATAACTCTATTAAGTTTAGGTTACTTTTTTTTAATTTAGCGTTAGAAGAGGTTTGAACCTTTAAATTACCACATTTCTGAAGCATTTTGGTAAGAAGACCTTGCCAATTATTATCTCCATTTCCGCTGTCTACCTTTGGCAAGATTTCGATTGTACAATTAGCAACTTTAATTACACCAACAAACTGATTAAACTTTACTCCATTTGGCTTTACAGTAAAATAATTCCCCTCATTCTCATTATTTAATTTAATGAGAGCTTGCCAGTGTTTTCTTTTGAAACTAGGATGATCACCAATTTTCAGTGTTTCATGCTCAAATTTTACTATGGTGTCCTTAATCATTTGGCTAGCTTTTATTCGTCATCTTTTGACTTTTCAACAAATAAATTAGAAATAGCCAACTTCATTTGTTCGTCACTAAAGCCTTGAATATTTAAAAGCTCATATCTAGTTACTGGTTCAGGATCTAATTCACTGTTTCTTACAGCAAAATCTACTGATTTATTTTTCTTTTTTTGATCAAAAAACTTAGTGCCAATTACCAATTCCATTTTTGCATAATTACCAAAGAAATATTCTTGCAGCAAAGGGATGATTTTGTTATGAAAAGCAAGCTTAAGGTCTGTAATCGTTTTCACATCCCATAAATAGGCATGGCCAATAGTATGATCTCTGTCTATTAAAACCTCTATTCGTTCATTAATTGTTTTTAGGATTTTAGATAGTTTAAACTCTGCTACAATTCCACTTCCATTTCCACGAGTTTTTAATAGACTTGGTTTAGGCATCATTTCTTCAAAATTAAATCTACGCCTTAATGCTGTATCTAAAGCTTCTACACTTCTATCTGCTGTGTTCATTGTTCCTAAAACAAATAAGTTTGGAGGCACACTAAATGATGTTTTTGAATAAGGGAGAATTAATTGAATTTCATTTGCTTCTCCAATTCTTTTGTCTCCTTCAATTAAGGTTATTAGTTCTCCAAATATAGCAGAAACATTTCCTCGATTAATTTCATCTATAACTAAAACTATTGGGGTAGATGATTTTCCAAACTCCCTAACAGATTTTGTATACAGTCCAGCATCAAATTGTCTAACAATCTCCTCATCACTTAGTTCTTTTTCTACAACTTCTTCATTTTTAATTGGTTCAAATTTTGTTTGTTTGAACTCCAAAAGTGATCCGAAGACAGCATAAAATTCTGTTAATCTTGGGGAGACTCCAACCACCCCTTTAATATGCTCCAAACTTTTTATTTCAGTAATTGAGTTATATGCATCGTATAATTTCTGAATATTTTCTTTTGTTAAAGGGGCAACATGAGTGGATGCACTGCCTCTTGCCCTTGCCTTAATTGAATCGTTTTTATTAATCTTATATATCTCTACGTCTTTTCCAGTTATAGTTTTACAGTTAATAAAGTCGTTGGCTACAATATGTTTACTAACTAACTCAATAAAAGCATGATAAACATCTTCAAAAGGATATGAGTTTTGGGTTGTCTTTTTATTTTCTCTGTAAGCATTAAAAGCAGCACGTGCACAAGCTATTTTAAAAATACCTGGACTAATTTCATAAGTTAATTCTTCGTTTACTAAATCTGATTCATCATCAATTTTAGGTTTGATTCCTTCTACAAAATCTTCATAACTCATTGATTGATGGAAAGTTGTAAATAAGACGTTTTTGTTCTTATGAAGGTTATCATATACCAATTTATTAGCTTTATGATTATCCTCTTGGTACTCATGGGGTGAAATGAGATTTACAACTTTATCAACTGTAGAATATGTCTTCCCAGTTCCAGGTGGGCCATAAAGTATGGTGTTTAGCTTATTAATGTCAATATGTTTGAGCTCCTTTAGAAATTTAATATAATTATTTGGCCCAAGAATAGCTTTAACGGAACCGTTACCAACGGTTTTTCTGTTTAACTCTCCTATTTCACCGACATCTTCTATAGCATTAGTTTCTAAAGCTTCAATAATCGAATTAAGCGAGTTTTCAGGGCAATTAAAAATAGTTATATTAAAATCATTTTTATATGCTATCTCATATTCAGTTAGTTTTTCAATTAAAATTGATTTATTTCCGTTGTATACCCTATTGTATTTTCCTTCATCACTTTGATTAATAAGCCAATTGGCGAATCTTTCTTTTAGATTAGCAGAATCAATCTTATCAATTGAGGAAAAAGTTTTCTTATTAAATTCACTAAATAATTTTGTACATATTGAATCAAACTCTTCCTTTGTTATTTTCTGAAAGGAGCCAGTCTCTGCAATGGGCTGATCAATTGATTTGTTAATTTCAAAAACCTTCTTTAACTTAAGATGATTCAAAGACTTTGAAACCACTTCTAAATTATAATAAACTGTATCATCTAAATGAACCAGTATCTTATCTCCAGAGATAATTTCTTGTTCCTTAATATTTGTGTCTTCTGTTTCTATACTGAAATCAAATTCGAGGCCTGATTTAATACTTGAAAAAGTATTAATTAGTGGGTCAATTGAAATTATGTAGTAATTTGCCATGTTTTAATATTGAAATTTATCTTTTTGATTTAATACTTCATTTTCAAAAAATTCTATTTGTGTTTTATTTTCATTTAGAATTTTATCAATTAGCTTTTTAATATTACCGCCTTGTACTATTGAATAATCGTATATATCAGTTTTAATAGTATTAATATAATTTACAATCCATTTCTCTCCCTTGGCTTTCCTGCCACCAGGGATGTTTTTCGCTATTTCTCTTAAAATATTCCTATTATGCTCATTGCCTGGAGTAATAACAAACTTTAATTGTATAAACCCTTTTCTATAAACTATTTCATAAGCAAAGCTTTCTTTCTGAAGCCAGTTAGCATCACTTGTTTTTGGGATAATGTTGTTAATGTTTTTAGTCAGAAATGTAACCGCTCCTTTAACTGAAGAGCCTACAACATAGCCATTGTTTTTAACGGTTTGTTCTATTAATTTCTTTATTTGTTCTTTTCTCTTATTATTTACTTCTTCTGCAATCTTACTATCGGTTAGTTGGAACTTATAAAATTGGTGCATTACAGCAACTGAAAGAACATTAATTCCATTAATGACATCTAATTCTAAATAGTCTTTATTGCCTTTTAAATTTTTAAAGTCTCCACCTTCAATACTGACTTTAAATTGATCTGAGTCATCTGGGGAGTCATCCCTTATTGTTCCTGATCCTATAGATTGAATTAATATTGTTTTTTTTAGACTCTTAAATACCACGGGGATTTCATAATTTCCGTTAGAATCTTTAAATGAAAATAGTCTATCTATATTCATTATTATAAATTTATTTTCACCTCTCTTACCTTTCTTTAAGAATAAAACCTTGTCATTAGATATTTCAGAATCAATAAAATATTCAGGTTCTTTTCCTAAATATTTCCTTCTTTCAAAAATTATATTATCTCCTGCGTTAAATTTTTTCACTTTTTCAAAATACTCAACTGTTGAAACAAGTCTTCTTTCCCTCCCAATAGAACAATTAATAGATACAGCTTGCTTGGTCTGGCGATCAATAAAATTTAAATATCCATTCTTTGTGTCTTTTCTCCATTCATCAAGAAACTTTAAAGAATTTGGAATTCTGGCATACCTTTCATTTGTATGAGCTTTACCCAGCTCTGTATTGTTTAATTTTTTAATAAATTGTTCAATCTCCATAAGTTAACTCTCTCAATTTATAAATACATTTTAATAATTTTAGCGATTCCTCTTGCCATTACAGGGGGTACTGCATTTCCAATTTGCATATATGTTTTTAAATAAGCCCCCAAAAACAAATAATCATCAGGAAAAGATTGTATCCTAGCGGCTTCTCTTGGTGAAATACTCCTAATCTGAAAGGGGTGGATGTGAGAATGACAATCCATTTTAAGATGCGCAGTAATTGTTCTGCTGGGTTTATCAGCTACTAATTTAAAATATTTATCCTTAAAAATATGATTTCTGTGCTTATAAGGCATAATATGTTTTATTTTTTCACTTGTTCCATCTTCTCCTTGGCCTAATTTATCATAAATCTCATAATTAATATCATTAGTGAATCTTGCCTTATGATTAAAAACATAATCAATTTTTCTCCCTTCATTAATTAACTTCAAATATGTATTTTCATTACCTTCAAAGTAATTTACATCTACTTTTTTACCAGTAATTTCATCATCTAACTCCGTAATGTTTTTAATCCGAGGAGCGTCAAGTGGCTTTATAAATTCAAGTGCGTCTCTTAATACGTGGTCACTATTTTTTTGACAACTATTTTCAATTTCTTTAATAATGTCTGTGGGAGTAACTTTTCTATTCTTACAGACATCATTTCTTATTGCAATAAAAATTAAGCGTTGCCTTTTTTGTGCCACTCCAAAATCATTTGAGACTAACACTTTACAATCAACTGAATACGAGTATTTTTTATTTCTTTTTTTTATACTAATATTTCTATAGTCCTCTACCACTTGTTGGGCATATGGAAGCATCCCTTTTACATTTTCCATTACTACAATTTTTGGAGTGATTTTTTCTATTGCCTTAAGAAAATATTTATATAATTCATTCCTTGGATCGTCTATTATTCTTTGTTGATTAGCAGAGCTAAAACCCTGGCAGGGAGGGCCACCAATAACTACATCAATATCATTATGGATGTAGTTATCTAAATTGTCAACTATTTTTCTAATATCGCCATGAATAACCCTATTATCAGGCAGTTCAGGATGATTATATTTAAAGGTTTCAATGCAAACATCTTCATAATCATTTGCTAAATCAATCTGAAACCCTTCCTGACTAAACCCAAGGCTTAGACCGCCAGCACCACAGAAAAAATCAACAATTCTTGGTCCGATCTTCTTTTTAGATTCCTCTTGGATAACTCTCCTTTTACTAGGGTCTATATTGTTAAGTAAACCTCCAATCAGTTTTCGGTGCTTAAGGCTGTAGTTGATCGCTGAAATAAATTCAAAGTAGAGAGGTGATTTTAAAACTTTTTGCAGTTCATTTATCTCATCTTCTAAATTTGATTCAATTATTTCAAGTTCCATTAATCTCATTATAGTTTTCCCAGTTATCTTTGGATTTACTAAAGAATCAATGATTTTGTTTTTCTGAGAAAAAACATTTGTGAGTTTTATGAACAGATTAACTTTTTCAATGAAAAACTTTTTGTCTTTTATGTTCTCTAATTTGTTTATATTTTTAAACATCTTATAACTTTGATAAAACTTTTTTAATACTTTCTGCAATTGCTTCTGCCATCAACGGAGGTACTGCATTTCCAATTTGTTTATACTGTTGTGTTCTAGAGCCTTCAAAAACAAAATTGTCTGGAAAAGATTGGAGTCTAGCTGCTTCACGGGGAGTAATCGTTCTTTCTTGTTTATGATCTGGATGTATAAATTGATTCCCGTCCTTATATAGGTGGGCAATAATTGTTCTTGCTGGTTTGTCCCATAACTGAACAACATAACTGTTGTTAAAGACTCTTTGTTTAATATGATTTAGAGACGGTTTTTTTTCTAATAGCTCTTTAAAAGTCCATTTATTTTTACTCATTTCATAATACCTCTTGCGATCTTTTTGGTTGTGCGTCCTTGATACGTGGTCTAATAAAATAGTTTCATTTTTAGATCTTATTTTTGACAAATATTCATTCCATGAATTAATAGTGTGGTTAATTACTTTTTCTCCTTCGCCAGGTTTTACAGATGGAAGGTCAGATATAGCTTCTTTTACAGTTACATATTTTTTCTTGTTCATTTTTTCCGCTTTCGAAGCATCTGGTTTATAATGCGATTTTATTATGCCATTGTAAATTTCTCTTGGATCAAATTCAATATCTTTTCTCACTCCAATTAGGATTACTCTTTTTCTCAATTGTGGCACGCCATAATCACAAGAATTTAAAACCATTTGATTGGGGTCTTTAATTAGATTATAACTTTTACCAAGTTTTTTTAGAATCAGATTAACGATTTTCTCATTTCCAAGCTTTGCCGATAACAAACCCACTACATTTTCAAAGACAAATATTTTAGGTTTGAAATGATTTAATATTTTTTCATAGCTCTCGAAAAGATAATTTCTTGGGTCATTTTGCATCCCGTTTTCATCTTTTGCTCTACCTAGTGAAGAGAAGCTCTGACAAGGGGGTCCGCCGATCAATAAATCTACATCCTTATTAGAAACTTCTAAACTAATTTGCTTAATTATGTCCTTGTCAGTTATATCTTTTTCAAGAACACCTATTTCATTTTCTGGATAGCCATAATGTTTTATTCTAGCTCTCAGGCTATTACAAGCATGATGATCATATTCAATATGCGTTAAACCCTGGAAACCTTGTTTGTAAAAGCCTTCACTTAACCCGCCACAGCCTGCAAATAAATCTATAAATGTATATTTATTACTTTTCATCAATAAATAGTTCTTTAAAGTTTACATTTAATATAAAGGCAATTTCGTCCAGTTTTTTAATTTTGGGTTGTATCCCCTTTTGTCTATAATTATTAACCATATTGTTGATTTTGAAACGATTAAATTAGATTTATTACCTAGTTTGATAAGTGGAAGCTTAAAATTACAAAAATCTCATGCTATTACATAAGATAATATTATCTATCTTTTTGTTAAAAGTCGACTGGGGATCAACACTAAGAGCAACACTCATTCCTCCTCTTCATTAAGAGCGCCATAGCGGTCTGCCATCATTTGACGATAAAGCTCTAGGCTTTCCGAATCAATAAGATTGAAAATAGATTCTTCTTTGAAGAATTTGACTTGAATTTGTTTTGTTTTTTTCATTGTATTACAATTTAAGTTAGACATAAATTGCAACAAGTAGGATGTGGATGACTCGTTAATTTTTGGAGAGTTCCCGCATTCTAAACCACCGTGCTTCGAGTAAGTCGGTTGGTACGCTGTTAACGTTCCTGATGCATTACAAATGTATAAAAATTAAATTAAAAATAAAGATTTATTGCAGTATAATAAAATGGAGGGGATACACCCAACTCCGCAAGTGAGGTGTGGGGTTTCTGTTGGGAGGGGACTCATCACTTACATACATTAACTTAATGCTATATTTGTATTGATTAGTAGTTTATTTAAAGAATCTAATTATTCTCATTCAACACCACGTTCTAATTTACCGTAGTTATCCTCTGGGTAAAGCCATTTGTTCCTAGTTGATAGTTCTTGTGGTATAATAACAGGCTTAAACTTGTTTCTTCTTTTTTTTCTTAGAAAAAGTTTGCTAAAATATTGGAGTAGATATCTCATGTGGGTTACTTAATGCTATATTTATATTTATAGGTGGTTTATTTTTTGAAAGCTTAAAATATGGTGTTTTAGTGGGAGGGTGTACACTGCTAAAAAACTACACACACAATTTACAGAGAAGATTCTAGCAAACTAACTAAATTAGTTATTTTATTTATCCACATGTGAATAAATAACAACTTAGAAATTTGGGTTGTAATTTCAGGGTAATTAACTTAGAGGTCTACTTTAGTTGCTGGAAAAGGTGTGGGTTCACTTAGACTACTTTAACACGTTACTAATAGCAATACACAATATTATATGATGAATTATAAACCACTTAAACCATTGACCTTGAGTAGGCATAAAACAGCTAAGTCAGCTGTTAAGATTAATGGAACATACCAAAATGTCAACAAGCTTATCTCAGAGTCTCCTTTAGAACTGTGGAATATTGTCAATCATCCTAGCAAATACAAAAGACAGGTCATAGGTAAACCAGAGTTTTTAAAGCTCAAGAGAATAATAGAAGACAAATACCCTGAGCTGTACATGAAACATAGTCAAAAGCAGGCTATTAAATATCAAAAGAAGAAGTTACTTAAAGATATGCAGAGCGGAAATGCTGCTAAGGGTTAAGTGAATTTAAGCCCATGTGATGGTTCTAAACTATATTGCCCTCAAGAAGAATAATTAACTGTCTATTTACTGCCAGTAAACTGCCAGTAGATGCTTTTTTTTACTAAATTTGGGTTAATGTACGGACACAAAAAACCCCTCAATTAAGAAGGGTTTTCAGGGTGGTCCCACTTGGGCTCGAACCAAGGACCCTCTGATTATGAGTCAGATGCTCTAACCAACTGAGCTATTGATTACCAGTGTCTTGTACAGATAATTAAGTTTAACTGTCTAAGCACTGCCAAATGACACTACAATTTCCTAAAGTTCACACTGATTCTTTAAACAAAGTATTTGTATCCTTCTACATTAAAAATAAGAGATACAGACTTTATAATGGTAAAAGGATCAATTCCTCTACAGACCCAAATCCTTACCCACTAGACCAAAGATTATCTATTGCTAAAGTCCTAGCTGCAGAGATTTACAGCTATCTTTTAAATGGGGGTGTTTTACTGTCCTATAGATCCACAAATGTTATCACTGGTAAGCTCTCAGATATGGATTATATCAAACAAGCTCTGGACTCAAAACTAGCAAGTGATTACTCTGTTAAATACAAGGCTATGTTACAGTTTAGTTTTAACTGTTTAGAGCAAGAAATAGGCGTTTCAAAACTTGATGTCACAGCTCTTAAAAATATTCTTTCAAGGTATTGCTCTGGAGTTTCTCACAACACCCTTAAAAGGCACCTAAATGTACTTATAAATGAAGCTGTATCCTTAGGAATGGAGCGCAATCCAATGACTGAGATAAAAAGCAAGAAAGCTAAGGCTGTTTTGCACAAACCCTTTGATGATATTGCTTCTGTTTTAAAGGATATAAGAGCCTTTAATAAACACCTTCATTTGTGTTGTTTACTGACTTACGGTTGCTTACTAAGACCACATAGAGAAGTGAGGGAATTGACATGGGGAGATTTCTCTAATGACTTAAGCTACATTACACTTTCTGGGTTTAGAAATAAGTCAGGTAGAAACAGGATTGTACCAGTGCCTAGTTTTATCAAATCTCACCTACATAAAAAAAGTTTAAATGACAATGTTTTTACTGGAGATCAAAGCAGTAGAAACCCAGATTATTTTAAAACGCTTTGGAGCAGATACAAGAAACAAACTAAGCTTTTGAAGGAAGGACAAACCCTCTATTCTTTTAGACACTCCGGGGCTATTGAAATATTCAAGCGTACAGGCTCTATAACTAAGCTACAGAAAGCTATGGGGCATTCATCTATAAATGTAAGTTTGACTTATTTAAGGGGACTTGAAATAGCTGAACTGAAGGAGGAGGATATGCCTATTTTACTTTAACTAAACAACATATTTAAAATATTTATTTAATTTGATACGTTAGTGGTAGTGATTGTAGTTAAGTGTGAAATCACATCAAATATTTGATGAGCCATTCTGTCATTGAGTTTTATAACACCATTCTGTTTAGATACAACTGAAACAAAAGTTCTGTAGCCTATTATTTCATTATCATTGTCATCTTCAAATTTTGCAAATTCTAATGGTTTTTTTCCTGGGTAAAGTAACATAACCTTATTCGATTTCCAATATTTTCCGTAAGCATAAATTTGTCTTAAATCTTCAATGCTAGCTTTTTTATTCGGATGTTTCCACTTAGTATCTATAATATATATTTCGTTGTTTTTTTGTAAAACAATGTCTGGTTCTAATCTGTTACTTTTCCAAAATAGCTTAGATCTTTTGCCTAAAACTTTCATTCCCGCTGGGCTAGATTCTTTTAAAACTTTTAAAACATACTCTTCCCAAAGTTTATTCATGTCAAATAGAATAGAAATCATACTTTCTTTCCCTGAGGAGATGTTAGGAGAATATTCCAAAATTATTAATCGAGCTAGTTCAAGGGCCCTTGAATACGGGGAGACCTTTCTATCAATTCTTATACTTTTAAAAGTTAATTCTGTTACGTTAATTTTTTTACACTCCGGAAAAGCAAATTGAACTCTTTTACATTTATCTAAAATTGATAAGTTTCTACTCAATAAGTCAATAGTATTTAATGCTACTGTAAGAATTTGATGAATTTTATGATCAACATCATAAACCTCGTGGCTAGTATAAAATCTTTCTTTATGAACTAAATTTCTTTTAATATTTTGAGAAAAATGTATTCTGCCTTTTAACGCTAATATGTTTCCCGTATTTATACGATACTTTTTGATTAGCCCACAATGAATTAATGTCTCTACTTCATTTAAGAAGTCTTCAAAATATAACTCTATTAAGTTTAGGTTACTTTTTTTTAATTTAGCGTTAGAAGAGGTTTGAACCTTTAAATTACCACATTTCTGAAGCATTTTGGTAAGAAGACCTTGCCAATTATTATCTCCATTTCCGCTGTCTACCTTTGGCAAGATTTCGATTGTACAATTAGCAACTTTAATTACACCAACAAACTGATTAAACTTTACTCCATTTGGCTTTACAGTAAAATAATTCCCCTCATTCTCATTATTTAATTTAATGAGAGCTTGCCAGTGTTTTCTTTTGAAACTAGGATGATCACCAATTTTCAGTGTTTCATGCTCAAATTTTACTATGGTGTCCTTAATCATTTGGCTAGCTTTTATTCGTCATCTTTTGACTTTTCAACAAATAAATTAGAAATAGCCAACTTCATTTGTTCGTCACTAAAGCCTTGAATATTTAAAAGCTCATATCTAGTTACTGGTTCAGGATCTAATTCACTGTTTCTTACAGCAAAATCTACTGATTTATTTTTCTTTTTTTGATCAAAAAACTTAGTGCCAATTACCAATTCCATTTTTGCATAATTACCAAAGAAATATTCTTGCAGCAAAGGGATGATTTTGTTATGAAAAGCAAGCTTAAGGTCTGTAATCGTTTTCACATCCCATAAATAGGCATGGCCAATAGTATGATCTCTGTCTATTAAAACCTCTATTCGTTCATTAATTGTTTTTAGGATTTTAGATAGTTTAAACTCTGCTACAATTCCACTTCCATTTCCACGAGTTTTTAATAGACTTGGTTTAGGCATCATTTCTTCAAAATTAAATCTACGCCTTAATGCTGTATCTAAAGCTTCTACACTTCTATCTGCTGTGTTCATTGTTCCTAAAACAAATAAGTTTGGAGGCACACTAAATGATGTTTTTGAATAAGGGAGAATTAATTGAATTTCATTTGCTTCTCCAATTCTTTTGTCTCCTTCAATTAAGGTTATTAGTTCTCCAAATATAGCAGAAACATTTCCTCGATTAATTTCATCTATAACTAAAACTATTGGGGTAGATGATTTTCCAAACTCCCTAACAGATTTTGTATACAGTCCAGCATCAAATTGTCTAACAATCTCCTCATCACTTAGTTCTTTTTCTACAACTTCTTCATTTTTAATTGGTTCAAATTTTGTTTGTTTGAACTCCAAAAGTGATCCGAAGACAGCATAAAATTCTGTTAATCTTGGGGAGACTCCAACCACCCCTTTAATATGCTCCAAACTTTTTATTTCAGTAATTGAGTTATATGCATCGTATAATTTCTGAATATTTTCTTTTGTTAAAGGGGCAACATGAGTGGATGCACTGCCTCTTGCCCTTGCCTTAATTGAATCGTTTTTATTAATCTTATATATCTCTACGTCTTTTCCAGTTATAGTTTTACAGTTAATAAAGTCGTTGGCTACAATATGTTTACTAACTAACTCAATAAAAGCATGATAAACATCTTCAAAAGGATATGAGTTTTGGGTTGTCTTTTTATTTTCTCTGTAAGCATTAAAAGCAGCACGTGCACAAGCTATTTTAAAAATACCTGGACTAATTTCATAAGTTAATTCTTCGTTTACTAAATCTGATTCATCATCAATTTTAGGTTTGATTCCTTCTACAAAATCTTCATAACTCATTGATTGATGGAAAGTTGTAAATAAGACGTTTTTGTTCTTATGAAGGTTATCATATACCAATTTATTAGCTTTATGATTATCCTCTTGGTACTCATGGGGTGAAATGAGATTTACAACTTTATCAACTGTAGAATATGTCTTCCCAGTTCCAGGTGGGCCATAAAGTATGGTGTTTAGCTTATTAATGTCAATATGTTTGAGCTCCTTTAGAAATTTAATATAATTATTTGGCCCAAGAATAGCTTTAACGGAACCGTTACCAACGGTTTTTCTGTTTAACTCTCCTATTTCACCGACATCTTCTATAGCATTAGTTTCTAAAGCTTCAATAATCGAATTAAGCGAGTTTTCAGGGCAATTAAAAATAGTTATATTAAAATCATTTTTATATGCTATCTCATATTCAGTTAGTTTTTCAATTAAAATTGATTTATTTCCGTTGTATACCCTATTGTATTTTCCTTCATCACTTTGATTAATAAGCCAATTGGCGAATCTTTCTTTTAGATTAGCAGAATCAATCTTATCAATTGAGGAAAAAGTTTTCTTATTAAATTCACTAAATAATTTTGTACATATTGAATCAAACTCTTCCTTTGTTATTTTCTGAAAGGAGCCAGTCTCTGCAATGGGCTGATCAATTGATTTGTTAATTTCAAAAACCTTCTTTAACTTAAGATGATTCAAAGACTTTGAAACCACTTCTAAATTATAATAAACTGTATCATCTAAATGAACCAGTATCTTATCTCCAGAGATAATTTCTTGTTCCTTAATATTTGTGTCTTCTGTTTCTATACTGAAATCAAATTCGAGGCCTGATTTAATACTTGAAAAAGTATTAATTAGTGGGTCAATTGAAATTATGTAGTAATTTGCCATGTTTTAATATTGAAATTTATCTTTTTGATTTAATACTTCATTTTCAAAAAATTCTATTTGTGTTTTATTTTCATTTAGAATTTTATCAATTAGCTTTTTAATATTACCGCCTTGTACTATTGAATAATCGTATATATCAGTTTTAATAGTATTAATATAATTTACAATCCATTTCTCTCCCTTGGCTTTCCTGCCACCAGGGATGTTTTTCGCTATTTCTCTTAAAATATTCCTATTATGCTCATTGCCTGGAGTAATAACAAACTTTAATTGTATAAACCCTTTTCTATAAACTATTTCATAAGCAAAGCTTTCTTTCTGAAGCCAGTTAGCATCACTTGTTTTTGGGATAATGTTGTTAATGTTTTTAGTCAGAAATGTAACCGCTCCTTTAACTGAAGAGCCTACAACATAGCCATTGTTTTTAACGGTTTGTTCTATTAATTTCTTTATTTGTTCTTTTCTCTTATTATTTACTTCTTCTGCAATCTTACTATCGGTTAGTTGGAACTTATAAAATTGGTGCATTACAGCAACTGAAAGAACATTAATTCCATTAATGACATCTAATTCTAAATAGTCTTTATTGCCTTTTAAATTTTTAAAGTCTCCACCTTCAATACTGACTTTAAATTGATCTGAGTCATCTGGGGAGTCATCCCTTATTGTTCCTGATCCTATAGATTGAATTAATATTGTTTTTTTTAGACTCTTAAATACCACGGGGATTTCATAATTTCCGTTAGAATCTTTAAATGAAAATAGTCTATCTATATTCATTATTATAAATTTATTTTCACCTCTCTTACCTTTCTTTAAGAATAAAACCTTGTCATTAGATATTTCAGAATCAATAAAATATTCAGGTTCTTTTCCTAAATATTTCCTTCTTTCAAAAATTATATTATCTCCTGCGTTAAATTTTTTCACTTTTTCAAAATACTCAACTGTTGAAACAAGTCTTCTTTCCCTCCCAATAGAACAATTAATAGATACAGCTTGCTTGGTCTGGCGATCAATAAAATTTAAATATCCATTCTTTGTGTCTTTTCTCCATTCATCAAGAAACTTTAAAGAATTTGGAATTCTGGCATACCTTTCATTTGTATGAGCTTTACCCAGCTCTGTATTGTTTAATTTTTTAATAAATTGTTCAATCTCCATAAGTTAACTCTCTCAATTTATAAATACATTTTAATAATTTTAGCGATTCCTCTTGCCATTACAGGGGGTACTGCATTTCCAATTTGCATATATGTTTTTAAATAAGCCCCCAAAAACAAATAATCATCAGGAAAAGATTGTATCCTAGCGGCTTCTCTTGGTGAAATACTCCTAATCTGAAAGGGGTGGATGTGAGAATGACAATCCATTTTAAGATGCGCAGTAATTGTTCTGCTGGGTTTATCAGCTACTAATTTAAAATATTTATCCTTAAAAATATGATTTCTGTGCTTATAAGGCATAATATGTTTTATTTTTTCACTTGTTCCATCTTCTCCTTGGCCTAATTTATCATAAATCTCATAATTAATATCATTAGTGAATCTTGCCTTATGATTAAAAACATAATCAATTTTTCTCCCTTCATTAATTAACTTCAAATATGTATTTTCATTACCTTCAAAGTAATTTACATCTACTTTTTTACCAGTAATTTCATCATCTAACTCCGTAATGTTTTTAATCCGAGGAGCGTCAAGTGGCTTTATAAATTCAAGTGCGTCTCTTAATACGTGGTCACTATTTTTTTGACAACTATTTTCAATTTCTTTAATAATGTCTGTGGGAGTAACTTTTCTATTCTTACAGACATCATTTCTTATTGCAATAAAAATTAAGCGTTGCCTTTTTTGTGCCACTCCAAAATCATTTGAGACTAACACTTTACAATCAACTGAATACGAGTATTTTTTATTTCTTTTTTTTATACTAATATTTCTATAGTCCTCTACCACTTGTTGGGCATATGGAAGCATCCCTTTTACATTTTCCATTACTACAATTTTTGGAGTGATTTTTTCTATTGCCTTAAGAAAATATTTATATAATTCATTCCTTGGATCGTCTATTATTCTTTGTTGATTAGCAGAGCTAAAACCCTGGCAGGGAGGGCCACCAATAACTACATCAATATCATTATGGATGTAGTTATCTAAATTGTCAACTATTTTTCTAATATCGCCATGAATAACCCTATTATCAGGCAGTTCAGGATGATTATATTTAAAGGTTTCAATGCAAACATCTTCATAATCATTTGCTAAATCAATCTGAAACCCTTCCTGACTAAACCCAAGGCTTAGACCGCCAGCACCACAGAAAAAATCAACAATTCTTGGTCCGATCTTCTTTTTAGATTCCTCTTGGATAACTCTCCTTTTACTAGGGTCTATATTGTTAAGTAAACCTCCAATCAGTTTTCGGTGCTTAAGGCTGTAGTTGATCGCTGAAATAAATTCAAAGTAGAGAGGTGATTTTAAAACTTTTTGCAGTTCATTTATCTCATCTTCTAAATTTGATTCAATTATTTCAAGTTCCATTAATCTCATTATAGTTTTCCCAGTTATCTTTGGATTTACTAAAGAATCAATGATTTTGTTTTTCTGAGAAAAAACATTTGTGAGTTTTATGAACAGATTAACTTTTTCAATGAAAAACTTTTTGTCTTTTATGTTCTCTAATTTGTTTATATTTTTAAACATCTTATAACTTTGATAAAACTTTTTTAATACTTTCTGCAATTGCTTCTGCCATCAACGGAGGTACTGCATTTCCAATTTGTTTATACTGTTGTGTTCTAGAGCCTTCAAAAACAAAATTGTCTGGAAAAGATTGGAGTCTAGCTGCTTCACGGGGAGTAATCGTTCTTTCTTGTTTATGATCTGGATGTATAAATTGATTCCCGTCCTTATATAGGTGGGCAATAATTGTTCTTGCTGGTTTGTCCCATAACTGAACAACATAACTGTTGTTAAAGACTCTTTGTTTAATATGATTTAGAGACGGTTTTTTTTCTAATAGCTCTTTAAAAGTCCATTTATTTTTACTCATTTCATAATACCTCTTGCGATCTTTTTGGTTGTGCGTCCTTGATACGTGGTCTAATAAAATAGTTTCATTTTTAGATCTTATTTTTGACAAATATTCATTCCATGAATTAATAGTGTGGTTAATTACTTTTTCTCCTTCGCCAGGTTTTACAGATGGAAGGTCAGATATAGCTTCTTTTACAGTTACATATTTTTTCTTGTTCATTTTTTCCGCTTTCGAAGCATCTGGTTTATAATGCGATTTTATTATGCCATTGTAAATTTCTCTTGGATCAAATTCAATATCTTTTCTCACTCCAATTAGGATTACTCTTTTTCTCAATTGTGGCACGCCATAATCACAAGAATTTAAAACCATTTGATTGGGGTCTTTAATTAGATTATAACTTTTACCAAGTTTTTTTAGAATCAGATTAACGATTTTCTCATTTCCAAGCTTTGCCGATAACAAACCCACTACATTTTCAAAGACAAATATTTTAGGTTTGAAATGATTTAATATTTTTTCATAGCTCTCGAAAAGATAATTTCTTGGGTCATTTTGCATCCCGTTTTCATCTTTTGCTCTACCTAGTGAAGAGAAGCTCTGACAAGGGGGTCCGCCGATCAATAAATCTACATCCTTATTAGAAACTTCTAAACTAATTTGCTTAATTATGTCCTTGTCAGTTATATCTTTTTCAAGAACACCTATTTCATTTTCTGGATAGCCATAATGTTTTATTCTAGCTCTCAGGCTATTACAAGCATGATGATCATATTCAATATGCGTTAAACCCTGGAAACCTTGTTTGTAAAAGCCTTCACTTAACCCGCCACAGCCTGCAAATAAATCTATAAATGTATATTTATTACTTTTCATCAATAAATAGTTCTTTAAAGTTTACATTTAATATAAAGGCAATTTCGTCCAGTTTTTTAATTTTGGGTTGTATCCCCTTTTGTCTATAATTATTAACCATATTGTTGATTTTGAAACGATTAAATTAGATTTATTACCTAGTTTGATAAGTGGAAGCTTAAAATTACAAAAATCTCATGCTATTACATAAGATAATATTATCTATCTTTTTGTTAAAAGTCGACTGGGGATCAACACTAAGAGCAACACTCATTCCTCCTCTTCATTAAGAGCGCCATAGCGGTCTGCCATCATTTGACGATAAAGCTCTAGGCTTTCCGAATCAATAAGATTGAAAATAGATTCTTCTTTGAAGAATTTGACTTGAATTTGTTTTGTTTTTTTCATTGTATTACAATTTAAGTTAGACATAAATTGCAACAAGTAGGATGTGGATGACTCGTTAATTTTTGGAGAGTTCCCGCATTCTAAACCACCGTGCTTCGAGTAAGTCGGTTGGTACGCTGTTAACGTTCCTGATGCATTACAAATGTATAAAAATTAAATTAAAAATAAAGATTTATTGCAGTATAATAAAATGGAGGGGATACACCCAACTCCGCAAGTGAGGTGTGGGGTTTCTGTTGGGAGGGGACTCATCACTTACATACATTAACTTAATGCTATATTTGTATTGATTAGTAGTTTATTTAAAGAATCTAATTATTCTCATTCAACACCACGTTCTAATTTACCGTAGTTATCCTCTGGGTAAAGCCATTTGTTCCTAGTTGATAGTTCTTGTGGTATAATAACAGGCTTAAACTTGTTTCTTCTTTTTTTTCTTAGAAAAAGTTTGCTAAAATATTGGAGTAGATATCTCATGTGGGTTACTTAATGCTATATTTATATTTATAGGTGGTTTATTTTTTGAAAGCTTAAAATATGGTGTTTTAGTGGGAGGGTGTACACTGCTAAAAAACTACACACACAATTTACAGAGAAGATTCTAGCAAACTAACTAAATTAGTTATTTTATTTATCCACATGTGAATAAATAACAACTTAGAAATTTGGGTTGTAATTTCAGGGTAATTAACTTAGAGGTCTACTTTAGTTGCTGGAAAAGGTGTGGGTTCACTTAGACTACTTTAACACGTTACTAATAGCAATACACAATATTATATGATGAATTATAAACCACTTAAACCATTGACCTTGAGTAGGCATAAAACAGCTAAGTCAGCTGTTAAGATTAATGGAACATACCAAAATGTCAACAAGCTTATCTCAGAGTCTCCTTTAGAACTGTGGAATATTGTCAATCATCCTAGCAAATACAAAAGACAGGTCATAGGTAAACCAGAGTTTTTAAAGCTCAAGAGAATAATAGAAGACAAATACCCTGAGCTGTACATGAAACATAGTCAAAAGCAGGCTATTAAATATCAAAAGAAGAAGTTACTTAAAGATATGCAGAGCGGAAATGCTGCTAAGGGTTAAGTGAATTTAAGCCCATGTGATGGTTCTAAACTATATTGCCCTCAAGAAGAATAATTAACTGTCTATTTACTGCCAGTAAACTGCCAGTAGATGCTTTTTTTTACTAAATTTGGGTTAATNACTACNNACACAAAAAACCCCTCAATTAAGAAGGGTTTTCAGGGTGGTCCCACTTGGGCTCGAACCAAGGACCCTCTGATTATGAGTCAGATGCTNTAANCAACTAAAAATGCTAAATAGTTGTTAATAATTTAATTTGCAAATTAAAAATTTTCATTTTAATTTTGTTTTAAAACTAATTAAAATTTTTATGAGGCAAATAAATTTTTGCATATTATTGACTCTGTTATTGTTTTTTAATGAAAATCATTCACAAGAAATAAAATCAAGCACAATAAGTTCAATAGGCGGTTCAACTCCGTTTTACGTTGGTAGTAAAAGATACTATGCTTTATACAGTATT
>JGI20153J14295_10001158_pt1 | contig 20823 bp, 19 predicted proteins | sample COG_03_FD_14295 | JGI IMG/M metagenome (IMG submission 14295) | reverse complement strand
TGAGACTCGCAGCTGATGATTTGTGTGTTGACCTCGGTAGCCCATACCGAACCAGGAGTTCAAAGATGTTGAAATATATAAGTAGTGTGGTGATTTTTTGTCTGGCTATTTACGTGGCGCTCAGTTTTTTACCCGGTGACCAAAACCCAGTTGACGAGCGCATCACCTTCGTCGGCTCCCTGTTCACGGGAGCTGAACAGTATGAGTTGTTCAATCGTTTAAAAACAGTGTTTCCAACGAGAACCATTAAAGCCGGGCCAAATTCTGACCAGTTCCCTGTCGGCAAGACGATGACCCTGCCTGAGTTTTATGCCTTTGATGGCGAGAATTATGAGGTGACTCAGTTTCTTGACGACACCCGGACAGTGGCGTTGCTGGTGATCCAGGATGGCGAAATTCGTTATGAAGACTACTGGTTGACTGGTGGCGTTGATGTGAATTGGATGTCCATGTCGGTGGCTAAGAGTTTTGTCTCGGCCCTTATTGGTATTGCGATCGACGAGCAACTGATCTCCGGAGTTGAAGCGCCGATCACCACCTACGTGCCCGAGTTGCTGGGCTCCGCTTACGACGGAGTGCGTATCAAGGATGTGCTGCAGATGTCATCCGGGGCGCGCTGGAACGAGGATTACAGTGATCCGAACTCGGACATCATGCGCTATGGTGCAGTGATGGCAGCGGGCAGTTCCTTTGATGATTTTACCGCGAGTCTCGAGCGAGAAAAGCCGCCGGGAACCTACAATTATTACAATTCCACCGACACTCAGGCGCTGGGTATGCTGCTCGCTCGAGCGACGGGCATGTCCATGTCAGAGTATGCGCAGATCAAGCTTTGGGGGCCGCTGGGCATGGAACATGATGCCTACTGGATCACCGACGATGCTGGCGTGGAAATGGCGGCTGGTGGTTTGCAGGTGACGGCCCGTGATTATGCGAAACTCGGCCAGCTGTATCTTCAGCAGGGCAAGTGGCAGGGGCAGCAGATTGTACCCGAATCTTGGGTGCGAGACTCGTTGATCGCTGATGCGCCACACCTGTTGGCGACAGCCCATCCTGAATTTCCGGTATCTTATGGTTACCAGTGGTGGCTACCGGTCAGTGACGAAGGTGAGTTTTCGGCAATCGGAGTTTACAACCAATTTGTTTTCGTCAACCCGCAACGAAATGTGGTGATCGTCAAGCTGTCTGCCAACCCGAAGTATGGCCTGACAAATGATGAATCATCCTATCGCGAATTGGAGAGCTTTGAGTTTTTTCGGTCGATTGTGGGCCAGCTTTAATATAGCGATGATTCACGATTCACGATTCACGATTCACGATTCACGATTCGCATAGGTGCAGTGGATAGGTGCAGTGGATAGGTGCAGTGGATAGGTGAAGTGGATAGATGCAGTGCGTCGCTGCAAAGGATCGTCAGCTAGTCGCTCATAAACACAGCGCTAATAGATATAGATAAAGCGCTCATGGATAAAGCGCTAACGGATAGAGTAGTCATCAAGGGATGGAAATATGAGTCACCGACAAATCCTCATCGATTTGATCAAAGCACCCTCAGCGATGCCGGTTGAACAACTAGACATTACTGTTGGCACCATTAAGACCGCGTACCTGCAGGCAGGCAACGGCCCACCGGTTATTTGTCTGCATGGCGCGGGCGCGGGCGCGGTGACATGGTATCCGTCGCTGGGAGCCTTGGCAGAAAAATATCAAGTAATTGTTCCAGATATCATCGGCTATGGTGAGTCTGATAAGCCTGATGGGGCTTATGACAGAGCATTTTTTGCGGCTTGGCTGCGCAACTTTATGCAGGCGTTGGGTATAGCAACAGCGCATATCGTGGGCTTGTCTCAGGGCGGTGCCATCGCGCTGCAGCTGGCACTGGAAAATCCAGAGTTGGTAGACAAACTGGTGCTGGTTGACTCTGCTGCCTTGGGCGCGCAACCTTCGTTGTCGTCATTTATCTCCATGTTGTGGATGAACCTGTTGCCGTCGAATGCGGCAAGTCGATTTCAGTCGCGGTTCCTGCTCAATGATACGGCCAAGCGGGCGCCGGCCCACCGGCATTATTCCGTAGAGGTGCTGAAAAAACCGGGCGGTAAGCATGCATTTTCTCAGGGTAAGGGTGCTGCGGTGGCGCCAATGGCTGAGCCAGAGCTGCAGCATATCGCCCATCAAACTCTGATTATATGGGGTGAGGATGACAAATTTTTTTCCATGAGTCATGGTCAAGCCGCAGCCGAGATGATGCCCAACGCCAGCTTTCAGTCTATTCGAGAAGCGGGACATTTGCCCCTCATGGATCAACCCGAAATATTTAATCAAGCCCTGCTGAAATTCCTGACAAGTTAAGGGTGTGGTGCGCAGAAAAATTAATGACGGAGACAGGTCATGGCCGAATTACGCGAGTTACTCCACGCAGAATTGTTAGGTTCACTGCCAGACAAAGCGCCCATTGTTATGGTGAACTTGGTCCGCTTTCGCGAACATTCTTTAGCTGGCGACGGGTCGGGCTGGGACGCTTACAGTCGTTATAGTAAAGCCGACATGCCGTTGTTGCGTAAAGTCGGTGGCACGGTTTTGTGGGCCGGACGTGTGGCGGCGATGGCATTTGGCGTGGCGGACGCTGGCCGTTGGGACTGGATTGTGCTGGTGCAGTATCCCTCGAAAGCGGCGTTCCTGGAGATGATGACCTCTGCCGACTATGCTCGAATCAACACTGACCGCGAAAATGGGGTGGAAGACCATGTGATTCTCGCTGCGGATGAGACCTACTCGAAGTTCGCGAAGCCTGACGTAGTGTAGACTTTCGCGATCTAGATTCTTCATGACATTGCATTGCTCGGAGTAAATCAAATGATTCAAGGGTCCTGCCACTGCGGCATTGTCACCTGGTCTTTTGTCGGCCTGCCGGCGTCGGCGACTGCTTGTAACTGCACGGTTTGCAGGCGTTATGGCGCGCTCTGGGCTTATGATGATGAGAGTCAGGGTGTGGCAGTGGCTGGTCCGACAATCTCCTATATTCGCGATGAGTCGCTGGCTTTTCATTTCTGTGGGCAGTGTGGCTGTGTGGCTTATTGGCGGGCGATTCAGCCGGATGCAGAAGGCGGGCACCGTATTGCCGTCAATTTGAGACTGACTGAGCCTGAGCCGATCGCACACATTCCTATCCGCCATTTTGACGGGTTCGATCGGTTTTTAGATCTGCCGCAGGATGGCCGGTGCGTCACTGATTATTGGTTCTAATGCGCAGTGCCAGTTACTGGTTCTAAACGATGCCTCATGTCGGTGTCGAGTTGCCAGTTTAAGGCCTGTCAGGCGCCGATAGTAACAGCGCCAGTTAGCCCTGGGCTCGGGCGCCATGGTGACGCTTTGCTCTCAAGTTAAACTGTGGTTTACTTTTTACCTTTTCAAGCCTTAGGGCCAGGACCGTTGTATGCGTAAACTTCTCAAGATGCTACTGGCCTTCGTCGCCCTGCTCATAGTGGTTGTGGTGGCCAGAACGATGCTCCATCAACCGGTCACCGAAGTGGCTGTGCAACCAATTGATGTAGCATTAGATGAAACGCTGATTGCCGGGCATTTATCTCAGGCGATTCAGATGCCAACGGTGTCTTTCGAGACCGCCAGCGAAGGCAATGTGCAGGTGTTTAACGCTTTCATTGACTGGGTCAAAGCAACCTATCCCGAAGTGAATCAGGTGATGACCCTGGAACAGTTGGAGTACACACTACTGTACAAGTGGCAGGGCAGCAATCCGACCCTGCCACCCATCCTGCTCACGGGGCACTATGATGTGGTGCCGGTGATCCCCGGTACCGAAGACCTGTGGTTGCACCCACCCTTTGGCGGAGAAATTCACGATGGCGTGATCTGGGGGCGGGGCGCGCTAGACGATAAAAGCGCTGTGGTGGCGATGCTGGAAGCAGCGACCTGGCTGATTCAACAAGACTTTGCGCCGGAGCGAACGGTGTATTTCAGCTTCGGTCATGACGAGGAACGAGGCGGTGGTGCCGGCGCCGCCGCGGTGACAGAATACCTGGCCCGGGCAAAGGTGCAATTGGCCTGGAGCCTGGATGAAGGATCCTTTTTGTTCGATAAGATGTTGCCGGGCGTTGAGCGCTTAATGGCGGCGATTAACGTCGCCGAAAAAGGCAGCGTGACCCTCGCCGTTGTCGCCAAAGGGGTTGGTGGTCACTCGTCCATGCCGCCCCAGCAAACTGCTGTAGGGATTCTGGCGGAGGCCATTACCAAACTTGAGAACCAACCGGTGCCCGGTGGTTTGGAAGGGTTGAGTCTCGATATGTTTGATGTGATCAGTCGTGACATGCCCTTTGTGGCGCGCATGATGTTTGCCAATCGTTGGTTATTTGGCAATATCCTCGAAGCCCAGCTAGCGAAGCAAACCTTTACCAATGCGATGTTACGCACCACCACGGCGCCCACCATGTTAAGTGCGAGTATCAAAGCTAACGTGCTGCCGATCGAGGCCGCGGCCATCGTCAATTTTCGAGTCCATCCGCGAGACAGTGTGCAGGGTGTGGTGGATTATGTCACAGGGCTCGTCGGTAATGAGAATGTTTCGGTGAGTGTCATCGGTCGTGGTGGTCGTGGCGCATCAGCGGTGTCAGATAAAGACTCCGCCGGCTTTAAACTCATCGGTCAAGCGGTTCAGGAAGTCTACGGGGACGTGTTGATTGTGCCGGGACTGATGATCGCGGCATCTGACAGCGTTCACTATAGTCAGGTTGCCGATAATTCATTTCGGTTTAATCCTATGGTCGTGACCAGCAGCGATCTCACTGGGTTTCATGGGACTAACGAAAAAATCTCAGTAGCTAACCTGCTGCAGGGCACCCGAACCTATGTTCAGGTGTTGCGTCACGGCACTCGCTAACAGCGATTTACAGGGACTTGCGTCGCAAGCGGCGCATACCCCCTAACCAGCGATCAATGTCGTCGCCCTTGCGGCGCACATAGTCCTCGACTTCAGGATGAGGCAACACATAGAACCGTTCTTCACGCAGGGTCTGTAACACGGTCTGTGCAAGTTGCTCAGGTTCGATGATGCCGTCTGTTTGACCATCACCCAGACTTCTGGGGGCCATGGCCGTGTTGACGCCCTGAGGGCAAAGCACTGACACTCTAATGCCATCATCGCCGTGAGTAATGGCCAGGAACTCGGCGAATTTTACCGCGGCGGCTTTGGTGACAGTGTACGGGCCAGAGCCCATGGCTGCTAACAGGCCCGCGGCTGAGGCAGTATTGAGCAGATAGCCGTCGCCGCGTTCGATCATGGATGGCAACACGGCACGAGCCGCGTAGATGTGTGACATGACATGCAGGTCCCACTGGGCTTGCCAGACATCGTTAGGTGCATCGGTCAAGACCCCAGAGCCACCGGCGCCAGCATTGGAACAAAACACGTCAATCCGGCCCTGGCTCGCCAGGGTGCGATCCACCAGGTCGATGATTTGTGCTTCGTTGGTGACATCGCACACTTCACCAATACAGCCAATTTCTGCGGCTGCCGCCTTCACTGCAGTCTCGTTTAGATCCACCAGAACGATGGATGTTGCCCCTTCGGCGAGAAACGCCCTGGCCATTGCCTTGCCGATACCACCGCTACCGCCGGTGATGACGACGACCTTATCTTGCATTTCCATGGTTTGATTCCTATTGTCAAAAGTAAGGAGAAGCTATCTGCGAACGGCATTGGAGTCGCAGGAGTTTCATTGGTCAATGACGTGTCTCAGAGTTTGTACACGCGCGTCGCCGTACCACTGAATAACGCTTGTTTATCTGTTTCCGAAAAGTCAGCGGTGAGTTTCTTCATCGCGTTCCAGTAGACCTGATAGGACAAAGACAGCTTGTCGACGGGGAAGTTGCTCTCGAACATGCAACGCGCCGGGCCAAAACAGTCGATGGCGTAAAGATAATAGTCTCGCTGGGCCGCCACCACTTCATCTGAAGTTGGCGGTGTTGCGCCCTGTTCCCAGTCATAGCCATTGCAGGGCATGGCCAGTCCGCCAATTTTTGCCACGACATTGTCGCAGCGAGAAATGGCGAGGATATCTTTCTTCCATTGATCGAACACCTCATCATGCTTGTCAGCAAAGGGGCCGACTCGTACTGGGGAACCGAAATGGTCGAGAACCATCACGGTATTCGGGCTGGCCTGGGCCAGTGCCAGATAGTCTTCGTTTTGGAAGTGGTAGTGCCAGGTATCATAGGTCAAGCCCAGTTCGCCGAGTAAGGCAACGCCGCGGCGAAACGCAGGTTGCCGATACAAGTCTGGGAAAGGCGTGGCATTCAGCCAGCCGGTGACTTGCTCAGCATCATGGGCGCCGCCGTGGCGAATACCGCGAAACAAGCCTTGACTCGCGGCTGCATGGGCGTCCAAGACTTCTCGAATTAGTCCTAGGTCCTGGGTCAGATCAGTGTGGGCCACTAGCGCGGCGATCTCGGCTTTATCCTGGCCGCGGCTGGCCAAGGCGGCGGCGGTGACAAATTCGGTTTCGCCGACGGGATACAGATGGGCGGGGCCCGTGGTGTGATACTCAGTACCACACTCCATAAACACGGTCTGTTTGATGTTGTGGCCTGACTCGGTGTCGTCCCACAGATCTTCAAGTAGAAACGGCGGTAACATACCGCCAGCGACGCTACGCCACATATGATGATGAGGGTCGACGATCTCACGCTCGGGATCGACTATGGGTTCAATAACCTGGTTGAGCCAAGCTTTCTGTTCTGCCGTGGTGAGTGCCATAGGTATCCCTGTTTGTCGATACGAGTACTGATACGAGTACAGATACTACCGTGAAAACCCCGCTTAAGTCTCGCACTCTTCGCTGGCCTGTCTCAACAGTGCCTGCTCGAAGACAGTCGCGTCTTTCTCCTTTTTGATTTCATCAAACAAGCGTTCGGCCTGAGGGTAGTTCAGACGCAAATACGCGAGCCACTGTTTTACTCGATTGCCGAGGAATTTCTTAGGATACAGCGGTTTTGTGATCATGTAATAGTCCCATATGAGGCTCGACACTTGAGCCCAACTCATGGGGACATAATCTCTGTGCTCGGCGGCGGCCTTGATGGCCAAGGCGAGATCCGGCCGTGCCAGTATGCCGCGCCCCAACATGTAATCATCACACCCGGTTTGCTCGACACAGCGTTGCCAATCCTGGGGCGACCAAATCTCACCATTAGCGATGACTGGGATTTCCAGCGCCTCACGGATCTTGCCGATATATTCCCAATAGGCCGGTGGCTTGTAGCCGTCAGCCTTGGAGCGGGCGTGGACCGTGAGTTCAAAGGCGCCGGCGGCGGCGACCGCCTGGGCATTCTCCATAAAGAGACTGCGGTCGTTAAAACCCAAGCGAATTTTTGCACTAACGGGAATTGAAAGGGGTACATTGCTGCGCACCGCATCGACAATCGTATAGATCTGTTCGGGGTATTGCAGCAGGCAAGCGCCGCCATTGCTGTTATTCACCGTCTTGGTCGGACAGCCGAAGTTCAAATCGATGGCGATGGCACCCAATTCGGCGGCCTTACGGGCATTATCGGCCAAGGTTTGGGGACAACCTCCGAGCAATTGTAATTTGATTGGGATGCCACTGGCGGTAAGGCTGTTGTTCTCGAGTTCCGGGCAGTGTTTTCTGAAGGTGTGCGCGGGCAAAACCTGGCGATTGCTGACCCGTACAAATTCGGTGACACAGCCGTCCAGCCCGCCCAGGCGGGTGAGCAGAGCGCGCATGTGCAGATCGACGACGCCCTCCATTGGGGCTAATACTAGGCGCATAAGATTGATTGGACCGAGAAAGACCGGCGGCTATTGTACCTTGGTTTTTAAGCGAGTTGCTCAAACAGTTGCTCAAACAGTTGCTGAAATCGTCCAACCGACGGTTTCAGCTGCCCCCTAAATGGGGTCCACGTGGCGCAGCCAGAGCCCGCCACCCCGGTGTGGGCGAGGGTCGTAAGATCGATGGCCGAGCAGTCGTTGAACCCGAGGCGACTGGAGGGCAAGGTCTGCATCAGTGTAATCGATGGGGCTGGATTCTTCTGGCGTGAGCCAGCCGAGGACGAAACTCAGATGCATGGCGCGCCGCCAATGATCGGTGGTCTGGTTAGCACCGCCGCCGTGAATGAGTTTGCCGGAATATATCAGGGCATCGCCCGCCTGCATTTCTGCCGGGTATGAAAGACTGGCATCGGCTTGTTGCCCATAATCAGGCCAGAGGTGACTACCGGGAACCACGCGAGTGGCGCCTAGTGCATCGGTAATATCATGCAGCGCGATCATCGCGCTTAAGGTTGCCTCGGGGGAGTCGGGCCAATTGGTCTCAGAGACATAGGGCCAATTACCACAATCCCGGTGCAGTACTTGGGCTTTAGACCCGGGCCCGATAAGCATAGCTTGGGCGGTGTTAACCCAGTAGGAGCCACAATGAGGTAGCAGTACTGCATCAGCCAGGGCGGCATAGATCGGATTGTCGAGCATTTGAAAATAGGCGGGTGAAATCTTACCAAGGCTGGAGAAGCGGATGGTGTTATTGCCGACAAACGCCTTTCCATCGTCACCCAGGCCTTGAGTCGCCGCGCCTGCCTGGAAATTACTGGCGGCGGCCGTGATGGCAGCGTCCATGGTCTGGATGACATGACGATCGAACATGCCTTTGATGATCAGGCCGCCATCTTCTCGAAGCGCCGTCAGTAGGGTGTTCAGCGGTGCGTTTGCAGAAATTTCTTGTATCGCCATGGAATTAACCTCCGAGCCTGTGGCGGCGCTGTCTTCTATGCGTTCAGTCGAGCCCAGAGCGTAACACGATAGACTATCAAATACGCAGCAGTGACCGTTGCCAGCCACTGCTGCGTATTTGCCACTTAGTCTGCAGTCTTACGGAGATTTGCAGTCAAAGTCCCACTGGCAAGTACGAACGTACTTCACACAGACCTCGCCATCATAGATATGACAGGTCTCCCAGCAACGCATGCAGCCGGGTAACTTCTGGCCTTCGTCGAGACTGGTTATGCTTTGTAACTGGGTGCCGGCAACGAATCGAGCGACCTCCTGACCGTTCTGGTCGAGGATCGCTTTACCATTTGGTGATACATGCAGCGACAGTTCGATGATCTTTGTCGAATCTTGCGGTACCGGGTTTGCGGGTTGCCTTTTGCAGCAGTCGGTGCCGATTTTTTGTGGCGCGTCGCTTTTGCACACGGAAAAGTCGCAAGGTGCCGCTTTGGCTAGGGGGGTATTTAGTGATAACAAAGCGAACAGCACGATGACGAAACCGTTGTGTATTCTCATAGTGTTCTCCTGATGTGCTGTTGTTGAGTTCTAGTGATGTTGCTTGTCGCCACGATTTGATGAGTCGGCCGGCATAAAGCAAAGCGTTGGATGAATCTTTTGCTATCAAACACTTGAAATGTACTTTTGCGTAAATTATAGGCTGGTAGTCGCAGGCCAAAGTTTGCGTCGGATCAAGAATTTTGCGGTGAGGTGGCGCATTTAAGCTAAAGCGCGCCGGCCTCGACTGCTATGGTTTATTGAGTTGTGTCATTTTTACAGTGCTCGGGGACGGACATGATTAGAGGTGCCGTTGCATTGGTTTTTTGCGCCGCTTGAACGAGCCGATCGGTCAGGTTGCCGATGACAGGGGTGTCATTCAAATAAACACGCTAACTAGAAGTGAAAGGGGTATGGCGATGAGTACCACCAGAGAAATGTTAGATGTTAAAGGCGATGAAGTTTGGTCAATCCTGGCGTCTCAGTCAGTGTATGAAGCGGTGGCACTGATGGCCGATAAGGAAGTCGGTGCTTTGATGGTAGTTAATGATCAGGCGCGTTTGGTAGGCATTATTTCCGAGCGGGATTATGCCCGCAAGGTGATTTTAAAGAACAAATCGTCAAGAGACACGTTGGTTGCTGACATTATGACCCGCAACGTGATTTATGTGGGTCCGAGCACCAACGCAGATACCTGCATGTCGCTGATGAGCCAGAAAAAGATCCGTCATCTGCCCGTGGTGGAGAACCATATCCCGCTGGGCATGATTACCGTGGGTGACCTGTTAAAGTTTATTATTCAGGATCAAGAGATGACCATCGAAGAGTTGCAAAGCTATATCCTTGGCGAGACCGGCGGAGAGGGTTAGCCGTCGACTAATCGGTGCTTGGGTTGCCGGCTAGCCGTTCGTTCTTGGCTTCCCCGGACGGTTAAGCAAGCATTTGCCTGATCCCGGCGTAGCAGTGATCGGTGCGTTTGAAGTGCAACGTGCTGATGCCGAGCTGCTGAGCCTGGAGGATATTTGGCAAACTGTCGTCAATAAACAGGGTCTTTGTGGGCGACAAATCAAATCGTTGCAGGGTCAGTTGAAAAATGTCCGCGCCAGGTTTCATACAGCCCTCATGCCCTGAGATCACGATACCGGCAAACAGTTTGAAAAAATCCAGATGCCTGACGTGAGCATAGGTTTCTCGGGACATATTCGACAGACAAACTAATTCAAAACCGCGATCATGGATTTCCGTCATGAGATCGACACTAGCAGGAATAGGTAGCAAGGAATCTTTGGCCGCTTGTAACGCCGCCTCGATGACTGAAATAGGCAAGCCTGTTCTGGTACTGACCCGCGCAGCCACGATTGGTTCTGCGACTTTGCCGTGATCCATGTCGAGCCAGTCTTGATGCCCAAATAGTTCATCTCGCAACAACTTCAGAGCCGAGTTTGGTAGCTTGAGGCCCGCCAGAACCAGCTCGGTGTTCCAATCAAGGAGAACATTGCCCAGATCAAAAATTACCGTGGTGATCAAGTTGGATGCTATTTCGGGGCCTGGTTGATATGGCATAAAAGGACTCGTTTAGGTGTCGGAAAATTAGGTTTGAATGCTGCGGCTAGGGTGTCCTGGGGCGCTGTCACTGCCGCAACGAGTTCAGTACACTGGCGCCATGAATGTCTGCCTGATAGTGCGGTCGCAGCGACAGCATAACAGGCGATGATAAGTCCGACATTAATGACGTAACCGTCAAAGAGGCAGGTGACATGGGTAATGTATTTCTATTGATAATGGCAGCGTTGACAAGCAGTGCGCTAACCGAGAGTCGCCCACCTGTTGAGGCACTGCGTTTGACCGTGTTTGATTGTGGCAGTCTGCGGTTGGAGGATGTGTCGAGTTTTGGGCTCACGAATGCTGACACCCCCGTGCGTGACTTGTTTGTGCCTTGCTATCTCATCGAACACCCGCAGGGTAATATGATCTGGGATACGGGCTTGCCCTTGACGTTTGCCGGTCAGGGTCGGGTGGCTTTACAACCCGGTGCCACAGTGCTCTACGAGCAGTCATTGCTGAATCAATTAGCCGTCCTGGGTCTGGGGCCGGCAGATATAAACTATCTGGGTTTGTCCCACATGCATTTTGATCACGCGGGGGCCGCCAATGCTTTTCCCGGATCCACCCTGTTAGTCCAACGTATGGAATACGAGGCGGCATTCGATCATGCCAGCGACTACCCCGTGTTTGATCCCCGCTTATACGAGGGGCTCAGAGGTAGCGCGGCGACGCAGCTCGAGGGCGATTATGATGTGTTTGGCGACGGTAGCGTCATGATCCTGTCACTGCCTGGCCATACGCCAGGCCATCAGGCGCTGGCGTTGAAGCTCGCCGACACCGGTCACCTCGTGCTGTCCGGCGATCAATATCATTTCCGAGCGAGCCGAACGCTGCACAGTGTGCCTGAATTCAACCACAATCGAGAGGCGACGCTCGCCTCCATGGCCAAGTTAGAGGCCTATTTGCTGGCCAACCAAGCGACCCTGTGGATCGAACATGACCAGGCGCTGGCAGATTCGCTGCAGCTGGCGCCGGCTTTTTATGAGTAGCGCGCGGGCTGTGACCTCGTCGCTGTGACCTCGTCTATCGTCAATGACGGGGTCTGCCAATTACAACGGCGTTCAGGGTGCTTCGATGCAGGCTTTCGGCTGTGCGGGGTGGCCATCATATTCACAGGCTCTCCACAAATGGGTCGGCTTGAGGACCGGTCGGCAATGTGCCTGCGGGATCCCCGGCAGTAACCTTGAAGCTTGAGTCATTCAGTGCTTTGCTCAGCCTCGAGGACTGGTTGGCCGGCGCGGGTCTGGACTTCAGCCCGCTATTGCTCGAATGGCCATGAGCTTTGAGCGGAATTCCATCGAGCCGACCTGAGAGGCTGATGGCTGGCTCGAGAACTGAGCGACGACGGTATTTGTTGAGCCATTGATGTAAATAACCTGACCATGGATGCCGACTGCCGCGTACTCCTGTTTCGCGGGATCGAGAATCCACCACATATTCTTGTAGTACTGCCAGGGCTCGTTGCCATACAGGGTGTTTTTGGCGTATCGCTGCTGATCAGCTGCATTCAAATTGAGAATTTCATTGATCCACTTTTGGGGTACGAGCTGTTCGCCGTTGGCCTGGCCGCGATTGAGAATGAGCTGGCCGAATAAGGCGGCATCTCGTAGGGTGCTGGTCATGCCGCCGGTGGCGACCGGCATATAAGCCCGGTCGACGACGATGGCTGCATCATGATAGGTACCTAATCGAGACCAGATGTGTTTGCCAATAAACTCCTGCAACGGCATGCCTGACAGGCGCGCGATTAGCCAGCCGATAACATCAGCGTTAGCCGAGTTGTACTCAAACAGGTCGCCCGGTTGCTGGGCACTGTCGGCTTGAATGAATTTCTCGAGGAAGTCATAAATGCCGTAAATATTTGCGTTTGCGGGCTGGGCGTCTTGAGCGCCGGGCACAAATGCTAAACCCAAAGCCGGCGCATAGTAGCGCAGAAATTCTGAATCGGGATCCACATAGTTTTCCTTGAAGGCAATGGCCGAGGCGTGATTCAGCACGTCCTGAATACTGGCGCGATCGAAGCCTGAGCCCCTGAGTTCTTCAATATACCGTCCGGGTGAAGACGTCAGGTCGATATCGAAGGACTCCATCAAGACCCCCAAAGCGACGCTGACCAAAGATTTAGTCATGGAAAACCAGATGTGGCGACTGTGCTCGGAGAAACCGTTGAAGTAGTTTTCATACAGAATCTGATTGTCACGCAGTACCAGAAAACCGTCTGCATCGTGTTCTTCCAGCAGTTCATCGAGGGTCAGTTCATGACCATTAGCATCTTTGATTATGCGTTGGCCCAAACTGGCATCGGTTGAACTCATCAGCTTTGGCAACTCACCACCCCGTGGCAACATCGCCGTATGCGCCACAGAGTCCATGTTCCAGAAGCTCCAGGTATTGAACGGCGCACGGGCGTAGTTAGCGAACGTCACCTGGCTTTCTCGGGTGGCTGGGAATGAACACATAACGTTAGGGTGCTGATGCTTCATGGCTCGTTTACTGGGCAGGGGTCGGAGATTGACCATACCACAGCTTGCGCCGGTGTTTGGGGGTGAAGTGCGCAGAACGGCTTGGGGTGGAATGTCTCAATGCTCAATGCTCAGTGCGGCGTGGCGATCGTGGGTGCATGTACGAGATTGCCGCTTATGCCTGACAGGGGCTTATGCTAGCGTGGAGTGAGCGCGGGGGCGGTCGACACGACGTACTATTTTTTGCTAATCATTTTTTGCTAATCATTTTTTGCCAATCATCATTTACTCAGCACTGTTCAAGGATGAATACTGTGAGCCAGAATTTACTAGTTCGATGGGTTGTCCTCTCGCTGTTCATCTGCGGCTCTGCGGTTGCCAGCGCGGCTAGCTTGCGGGCCCTGATTGAGTCCCCGGAAGTCACGAATGTGACGATTTCCCCGAATGGTCAATATCTGGCCGTGAGGTTGTTCAAGGCCGGCAAGCATCAAATCGTGACCCTCAATCGTCGGGATTCCTCGCTGATTGGCAGTTATGGCGTCAGCGGTAAAGACGATCTTGGTCGCTACTACTGGGCGAATGATGACCGCATCGTCATCAAGTTGAATGAGATGCGCCGCGAAAGTCGGCCGAGCTATTATGGCCAACTGATGGCGATGAATCGTGACGGTACGCGCGGTGATGTGATTTATGGCTATCGTGCCGGTGGCGGTCCGTCCTTGGCGTTAAGCAAGCAAAAGGGTCCGGCCTATGCCTGGGCGGAGATAGTGGATCTGTTACCCGCGGACGACAGGCACATTCTGGTTTCATCCACGAAGATGTCTCGCGATGGGAGCAATCGGGCCGCGGCGCTACGGTTGAATATCTATACCGGTGAACAAGATAAACCAATTAAGCTGACGCGCTATGGATCAGGCCGATTCTTTACGGACCAAACCGGTCAAATCAGATTGACTACCAGTGTCAAGGAGGACCGGTCGATCCATGTGAATGCCTATCCTGATAAGGCCACTGGTTGGATCGAGTTTCCAGATCATGTCTATGATGAGTCGTTCCGACCGCTGGCGATTTCTGAGCAAGACAGTTCGGTATTTGTTCTAGACCGAGTCGCAGCTGACAAGGTGGGTCTGTATAAACTCAAACTCGATGGTTCGAGTGTTGAAAAGATCTATGCTCGCGATAATGTCGACATCTCCGACGCTGCTGCGAACGAAGAGGGCGATCGAATCTTTGCCCTGCGAGTCGACGACGGCTATCCGAGTTATGTGATCTTCCAGGGCGGGTCAGCGGCAGCGGGTGTTTTTAAAACCTTATTGGGCATATTCGAGGGCCACATGGTGTCGATTACCAGTAGCAGTCGCGACGGCAATCTGTGGGTGGTCAGTACCAGTACGGACACGGATGCTGGCAGCTACTATCTTTATGATGTCGCGCAGGAGTCCATCACCTTTCTGATGCATAAGCGTCCTACTGTGGACCCAAACGCGTTAGCTCAAACACGACCCGTACAGTTTGAATCCTTCGATGGTACACAGGTGTTTGGGTTTTACACGCCTCCGGCACCACCGAACACCGCCACTGTCGGTGATGGCATGCCTGAGACTCTATTACCACCCATGGTGGTGTTGGTTCACGGGGGACCGCGAGCGCGAGATTACTGGGGTTACGATGGCGAGGTACAAGCGTTGTCGACCCGAGGCTTTGGCGTGCTGCGGATCAATTATCGGGGCTCGATCGGTTATGGTCGCGATTTTTTGGAAGCTGGAAATCGCCAGTGGGGCCAAAATGTGCAACGGGACATTATTACGGGTACCCGCTGGGCTATTGCTCAGGGTTTGGCTGCGGAGGACCAGGTTTGTATTATGGGCGCCAGCTTTGGCGCCTATTCCGCGCTGCAAAGCAGTATCCTGGCGCCGGATCTGTATCGCTGCATCATTGCCGCATCGGGTGTTTATGATCTGAACCGACTCGTGAAGGAGGGCGACACTTCGCGCTGGTATCAAGGGGAAGATTTCTTCAAGGAGACTTTGGGTGATGACCAAGACGAGCTCTATGGTTACTCGCCAGTTAACGCGGTCAGCAAATTGAAGGCACCAGTATTGATTGCTCACGGGCGGCAGGATAAGCGCACACCCTTCCACCAGGCGGAAGACTTACGCGATGCGCTGCGCAAAAGCGGCAAAGATTTTCAGTGGTTCGAGCGCAAGCGCGAAGGCCATGGCTTCTATGATGTGGAAAATCGCCTGGCTTATCTGGAGCTTGTGCTGAGTTTTTTGAACGACAACCTTCAAGTGCCCCCCGCTCAATGACACGTTGCCCGGGGGGCTATTGCTTGGATTAGGTACTGAACTGTTTGCTAAATTGTTCGCTGGACGATTTGCGGGTATGCGGCATTCGAGCTTGGAGCATAAATGCCGCGGATCCGGCAGCAGATCCTGGGCCTGGGTCATGCTCATACGCATACTGAGTGGATTAATTGCCCCTGCTAATACCAACACCGGACTCAATTCACTACAATAGCGGCTTACACTCTAAGGCAAGGGAAACTTGATGCTCAATACGTCATTGGCACAATCTGTTATTGATCATGCGATTTCACTGGGCGCAGACTTCGCAGAGCTGTTTGTCGAGCGCAGTCAGACCAATATGGTGAGCACGCTCAGTAGCCACGTTCAATCGGTCCAGTCCGGTATTGATTTTGGTGTCGGCGTGCGCTTAGTTTATGGCACCAAAGTGTTGTACGGTTACACTAACAAGGCTGAAGAGGCCGAGCTGAAACGCATTGTCTCAGAGCTGGCGGCGAAAGACCGACGGGATCCGCGAATCTCATTCACTAACTTTGACTATCGGCGAGTCGAGGACAAACATGCCGCAACCCGCATATTATCGACGGACCCAGAAGTCGGTGGCAAAGTGGCGTTCCTGTTGGCAACGGATAAAGCCGCGCGAGCAGCGAGTAACATGATCTCGCAGACCCGTGGTACCTGTGGTCAGGTAGAGCAGAAGATCGAGCTATTCAATAGTGAAGGCCTGCACACCGGTGATATCAGAAATTACACGAGAGCATTTTTGGTGGCGATTGCCTCTGACGGCTCGGAACAGTCCACGGGCAGCTGGAACGATGGCGGTTTGATGGGTTGGGAGCTGGTTGAGCGGATGAACAGCGAGGCAGCGGGTAAAGAGGCAGCGCGCCAGGCATTGGTGAATCTCAGTGCCAAGCCGTGTCCTTCCGGTCGAATGCCTGTGGTGCTGGGTAACGGCTTCGGTGGTGTGATCTTTCATGAAGCCTGCGGCCATCTGTTGGAAACCACGTCGGTGGCCAAGAAAGCCTCAGTGTTCCATGACAAGATGGGCGAGATGATTGCCAATCCGGTGGTGAACGCAGTTGATGATGGCACCATGATCAAGGAGCGAGGTTCTATCAATATCGATGACGAAGGTCTGGATTCCCAGCGCACCCAACTCATTAAAGACGGTAAGCTCACGAGCTTTTTGGTGGATCGTATCGGTTCCCAGCAGACGGGTTTTGCTCGTACCGGCTCGGGTCGACGAGAATCCTATAAATATGCGCCGGCGTCCCGAATGCGCAATACGTTTATCGAGCCGGGTAATGCCGAGCTAGACGATATGATCGGCTCCATGGAACGGGGCATCTACGCTTCCCATATGGGGGGTGGCTCCGTTCAACCGGGCACTGGTGAATTCAACTTTGCGGTTACCGAGGGCTATTACGTTGAGAACGGCAAGATTCTCTACCCGATCAAGGCTGCGACCTTGATTAGCACGGGTCCAAAGGTGCTGAAGGAAATTTCCATGGTGGGTAAAGATTTTGCACTGGCCAGTGGCACCTGTGGCTCGGTGTCGGGCTCAATACCGACGACCGTGGGTCAGGCGACCCTGAAAGTCGATGATATCCTGGTCGGAGGGAATGCCTGATGGCGCTGCAACAGAACGCCAATCAGATACTCGATCTGGTAAAAGCCGCTGGGGCCAGCGGTGATTTGATTATCGATCAGGGGCAATCACTGTCTCTGAAAGCCCGAGAGGGGGCGCTGGAGGAATACAAGGTAAGCTCCAGTCAGATACTGGGTTTACGCGTCATCAAAGACGGCAAAGTCGGCACCGCCTATAGTGAAGCTACGGATCCGGAGGCGCTCAAGTCGCTGGTGGAGCAGGCCTTGCTGAACGCCAGTTTTGCCGCTGTAGATGCCCACGAATCGATTCTCGCGAACGCCGCCGTATTACACACTGACGACGAGGTCTTATGTCCCCATGAGGATGTTGGCATCGATGCGCAAATTGATTTTGCGCTAACCATGGAACGCAATCTGGCGGCGAAGAACAGGGTCAAAAATGTGCCCTATAATGGCGTCCAGGACAATATGGGTGAGCGGCATATCTTTTCCAGCGCTGGTTTAAGTGCCTATTCAAAGAGCCGAATGTGTGCCGCCTACGCCTATGCGTTGGTGGAAGACGGCGACAAAAATGCGATGGATGGCGTCGGCCAGGCTGCGCGCTTGTTCAGTGAGCTAGACTTGACTCAGATCGTGACGCGAACCCATGAAAACTGTCTGAGTCTGCTTGAGGGCACGCCCGTTGCCAGTGGTCATTATGATGTCATCTTTGATGAAGAGACACAGGTCCAATTATTCCACACCTTTGCCATGATGTTTTCCGGCAAGTCAGCCAAAGATGGGGTGAATCCCATGCGCGAAAAGGTCGGTCAGTTGGTCGCTGACCGGCGTTTGAATATTGTTGATAAGCCCTTGAATAGTGCGGGTTTTGGTTATGCTTTGTTTGACTCAGAAGGAGCGGCGACCCAGTCGACGCCCCTCATTGTCGACGGTAATTTGGCATCCTTGATTCACAACAGCGCGACAGCGTCGTTCTTTGATTTGGCTACCACCGGCCATGCTACCCGCGGCCCCAAATCAACGATGGGCGTTGGCTTGCATCAGCTGGAGATCAGTAAGGGCGAGGATTTGGCTCAGGATCTGCTCGGTGATGAATACCTGTTGTTGACGGACCTGACCGGACTGCACTCGGGTGCGAATGCGATCTCAGGAAACTTCAGCTTTGGTGCCTCAGGCTACTTGTGTCAAAACGGCGAGCGGGTGCGTGCGGTGCGCGGAATCACCGTTGCCGGTAACTTCTATGACATGCTAGGAAAGATCTCGATGATTGGTGACCAGCAGTATTGGAATTGGGAGCGATCTGCCCTGATGCCCCATATACGATTCGCGGATATCGCTATCTCGGGTTAAGACGCCGCCCGGGAGTCCCGGGCTTGGCATTGACTGGTTATTGACCTGTTATTGATCTGTTATTGAGTCGCTGGTTCCTGATGAATTGTGGCTTTGGTGATTGTCAGGGTTTCGCTGGTCTTGCCGCTGCGGCTGCCTCGCGCCTCAATTGCTTTGAGAGTCTCCATGCCGCTGACGAGCTCGCCGAACAGGGTATGCTTGCCATCGAGAAACGGCGTGGCGACAAAGGTAATAAAGAACTGGCTGCCATCAGTGCCGGGACCGGCGTTGGCCATGCTCAACAATCCTGGTTTGTCGTGGGACAGATTACCGGCAAATTCACCGGCGTATTTGTAGCCTGGGTCGCCGCTGCCAGTGCCGGTTGGGTCGCCACCTTGGGCCATAAAACCAGGAATGACCCGATGGAAAATCAGGTTGTCATAAAAACCCTGCTCAGTGAGAAAGATCGTGCTGGTAGCATGCATGGGCGCGGTTTCGTGGAACAGGCGAAATCGCATCTCCCCCATGTTGGTGGCTAAGTCCCAATAGTAGTTGCTGTTAGCGTCGAAGGTCATCATCTGCGGTTGGGTTAAATGCTGCCGCCAGTCGAGTGCCTTGTCTCCTTGGCTCTCTATCTCACTTGATGCCACTCCATTCTGCTCGACGACCGCGGGCGCCCGGTCGCGCGCCAGTTCAGTCTTTGGGTCAGCGGCTTGCTCTTGAGAGCAACCCTGGATCAAGGCAAAGATAAACATCACACTGAATAATCGGTTCACTGGCATTCCTGGTTTTAAGGTTTCTCGTATTTTACAAGATCTGGACCGATGATCTACCCTGCGCGACGGGCTGCCCAAGGACCAAGGGGTACAGACTGGGCGCTGAGTTTTAAGTCGAGGCCCCTGGTTGCAGCTGTGTCGAGTTGTGCACAAAAGCTAGGTGCTGCGGCAGAGGTTCGTTACCATTAGTTTTTACACCGTCAGATACGACATTTTACTACCCCCCAGGAGTCAGCCATGTCAGCCCAAGCGAACGCAGAAATTCGAGATCCCAAGGCCCTGCAAGCCTTTGCGGGTAAGGTCAGTGGCAGCGTTACTGCCGGTATGAATGTCGCCCTGACCTTTGTCGGTGAACAGCTGGGGCTTTATAAGGGGCTTGCGGCCATCGGTCCGGCCACGAGCCAGCAACTGGCCGATGCAACCCAGTTGTCAGAGCGCTGGGTCAGGGAGTGGTTGTATCAGCAGGTCTGTATTGGCCAGATTAACTTTGATGAAGCTGCCATCGAGTTTTCAATGTCACCGGAAGCCAAGGCCGTGTTGGCCGATCCTGAACATCCGGCTTATCTGGGTGGCATGATTCATTCTGTGGTCGCCATGTATGACACTCTCGAGCATTTGCCGGAATGTTTTCGCACCGGCCTCGGTCAAAGCTTCGATGACAAAGGCGAGGCTTGTGCTTGTGGTATCGAGCGGATGAGCCGCAAGTTCCAACAGCTGCATCTGGTACCTGATTTACTGCCCAGTACCGAAGGTGCGGTGGCCAAGCTGACCGAGGGTGCTTTGGTGGCTGATGTAGGCTGTGGTGCCGGTGTGGCGATGATCGAGATGGCCAAGGCGTACCCCAACAGCCAGTTTATCGGCTATGACATTTCTATGAATGCCCTCGGCCGGGCCAGGAATAATGTTCGCGAGGCGGGGGTGAAAAATGTTCAGCTGCATAATCCCATCGATCAACCGTTGCCCGAGGATGGCAGCTTCGATTTGATCACCACGTTTGATGTCGTTCATGACTCAACGCATCCACAGGTGTTGATCGAAGCCATCAAGGCGTCGCTGAAGCCGAATGGCACTTGGTTATGTGCGGACATTCAGGGTAAATCGTCCTTCGCTGAGAATTTAAAGGAGAACCCCATGGCGACTATCGCTTATTCGTTCTCGGTGATGGTGTGCATGTCGTCGGGGCTATCAGTGCCCGGTGGGGCGGGTCTGGGAACGCTGGGCTTTCCGGAGAGCAAAGCCCGTGAGATGACGGCGGCGGCAGGTTTTAGCCGTTTTCGGCGGATTCCCTTCGAGGGTGATATCTTTAATGCGTTCTATGAGATCAGGCTGTAAATACGTCCCTATGGCGTGTGCCAAGAGTATTTTTGGCTGATCCGTCGTCGTTGTTCTAAGGCTTGAAATCAAGGCTTGGGTGAGTAGGTAGTTGGGTGTCCACACAGATGCTCAAC
>JGI20153J14295_10001149_pt1 | contig 20904 bp, 28 predicted proteins | sample COG_03_FD_14295 | JGI IMG/M metagenome (IMG submission 14295) | reverse complement strand
GTCATCTCTGGTGAAACATCAGGGTAGATCCTGTCAAAATACTCGATCAGATCCATTGTTATAATAGGTTGTTTGTCCAATATAGGTACCTCTTCTTCTCTTCTAGTAGGGTACCACAATAGGAAAAAGGAAGGAGCTAATTAAAGCCCCTTCAGTTTCGTCCATTATCTTATAGGACAAGCACCAGTAGCGCATTCATCATCAGTCAACTCATCAAGTGAATTGGCGTTCTCAATGTCTACAGGTGTTAATTTGGAAACGTACTTATTGTAGGTTTCTTTAGTTACTACCTCTTGTGGTAGGTATGCATAACCTAAGTCTTGTGCAGTCTTTGTAGGATCGTTTCTGTAGATGAATGACACACCTACATAGCTATCCCAATTAGTCATAATCCAATCTATTATACTAGGGATTTCGTCTGGAGAATAACTAATGGTTACAGAACAGTTATGATCTACATAATTATCCATCATAAGCTTGTATCTATCTAACTGTTGTACTGCAGTTTCAAGGTTTACAAACTTACCATCTACTTCATCAAACTTAACATCATCATAAACTACAGGGAACGTAACCAATACGCTATCAGGTTCAAAAGGTTTCTCAATCACCTTGTAGTTAGCGTTTGTCATTATAGGTACGATAGGGTCATGCTTGGAGAAAGTTACATTATTAAATAGATACTTACCTAATGGTCGGTGGACTCCTTCCGTAGTTGACATGATTTTTGATAACGTTCCCGAAGGTTTTATGGTTGATACAAGTTTAGGTCTTGGTAGTCCTAGTTCATCTGCAATGCTGTTAGCACCTAACCTTGCTTGAGCCTGTAACGTCTTGAGCATACTCTCAACATTCATGTACATGTATTCTTGGTGATCTAGCCACTTCACAATACCTGTAGCACCAACACCACATAAACGTAGGAACTCATTAAGCTCATGCCATGAACGCTGTAAGATACCATCATCTAAATCCACACAAGTCTGTCGATAGTTTGCTCTAGCTGATATATAGACAGCACGTTTCAAACCCTCGAAGTCATCAAGGTATTTACCCCAATCAATCTCGACTAAATTACAGAAACTCTTATTACCTAGCAGGATCTCCGCGCATGGGTTAACTCCTTTAAAATGAGGTGCGCGTTTGAGAGCCGCTTCAGCGTTGATGAATGCAGGTTCAGAACCACCTGCTTCGACCATACGGTCAAAGATGTATGCTATTTCCCACTTAGTCGGTTTCTTAGAGAACATGATTGAGTTGTTAGACTGTTGCCTATGAGCATTGTCATTTAACCAGAAGTCTTTCTTAGCTGACATGAATTCATCAACTTCGATATCATCAACAGGCATAACTGCAATCTCTGCAGAACGTCTTGAGGATAATGTAGTACCCATGTGATTAAGTAGATCTAGTATGTCCATACGTGAAAGTAATTCTCCTGCACGTTTGTTCATGATGTTACATATCTTCTTTAATGCAATATGTAATGTATCATCACCAGAACTAATCCAACCATAACCTTTTAACCTAGTACCTGCAGGTCGTATCTCAGTGTAATCCAGTATGATCTTGTCTACAGGATCTTTAAGTGCCATGATTTTACCCAAAGCTTTCGCCCACGCTTTTGCGCTATCACCTATAGTTAACCTATAGATACGATAGCCTTCATCAGTAGTTCTCATTTCTACTTTGTTATCTTCAGCACCACGATCCTCACGTGTGGATCTCCATGTCTCTATCTCTATGTTCTTAGCAAAGCCACTAAGTGTACCAAGTATAGGTTCAAAACCAACACCACATCCTTGTAATAGCAACCAGAACGCATCGACTACATCATGAACTGTTTCAATACGTCCAAAGCTACAGTTGAATTGAGATGCTTCATGCTTCTTAGCTACTTCTGTTCCACCTAGCCATAAAGTACGTCCAGATGTTGTTGCTTTTCTACTAAGCATAAGATCACGAAACTCATTAAGCTCACCTTGTTCACCTTGGTTTAGCTTATCATTCTTACTGCGTTCCCATAGCCATTTCTGGTGACCTATTACACGGTCTACTGTTTGTTCCCATGTTTCAAATACAGTCCCTTCGTTGTTTAGAGGTCTATTATATGTGCGTCTTGTAACAACACTTGCTCTTACGTCTGTCATCGGTTGTCACCACTTCCTTTTATAACACCACGCTTTGCGCGGTCTGCGAGTTTAGATATGTTGTTGGTTGCTAGTTCTTGTAATGTAACACTGTGCATCCTTGCTAATTCAGAGACGAACCAGAATACGTCTCCTAGCTCATCTATGACCGCGCTTCTTGGGTATATTCCATCTTTGCGATAATACTTAGCGACCTTACCTGTCAGCTCACCTACTTCAGATGTTAAGCCAAGCGTTAGATATTCAAGTGCATGTTTAGTTGGGTAAATTGCTGTTGCTTCGGCTTTGTCTTGATATTCATTAAGTGTTGTTAGTTCATTCATTATTGTATTTGTCCTAGTGATGCTTTGAGGTCTGAAAAACCACCTACGTGTCTTCCGTTTGATTTGAATATTTGTGGTACAGTTTTGAGATCTGCCATAGACATTAATGTCTTCATGAGTGGATTGTCGTTTATATCAATGACTTCACAATCGAGAGAAGACTTGTTTAATAAATCAATAGCTTTCTTGCAGTATCTACAGTTAGGTTGTGATAGAACTACGAATTTCACAGTTCTACCTCACCTTCTAGCATGTTAATACGCATCTCTGCATATCTCATGACTTTCTTTAGGTCGGTTATTTCGCTTTGAACATCTGTCATGCCCTCGTACTTCTTAGCACCGGCACGACATACATATTTAATTACGTTACCTTTCCAAAAGGATAGACCGTTACGCATAATAAAAGTGATAGGTTCAATTGCAAAGTTAGTGTAATGCGATGGTTTTCTGATTAGGTCTTCTACTTCTTCTTCATGACATTTCATCTCATCATAAAAGATTGCATCTAGTTCTGCGTTAATGCTCATGCATGTAATCTCCTTCTATTATATCCATTAGATCGTCTAAGTGTTCATCAAATTCTTCTGACATAACCATCTGTATGTAAGGGTCAGATACGAATAATAACTCAGATGCTTTTTCATAACATATTCGTAACTGTTGACGTATCGTAAGTAATGTTTCTTGGTCTATTAGCATTCAGGACTCCATAGTATAGGTTTGTTAGTTTCTTGGTTAAAATCGGAGTAATGTAAGATACGTGCTACTCTTGCTTGTTGTAGACATTCACGTTCAGTAAAACCTGCTTTGAGATATGCTTCTTCAACAGCTTGGTATGAACATTCTTTATCTAAGATCTTGTTCGCCGCAACAGGACCATGCTTCGCCAGACCTTTATATCCATCAGTAGTATCGCCTGTTATTACTTGAGTTAACCAATAACGTTCTGCTTCTTCTGGGGATATCTTATGAGCCATGCCATCTTCTTCATTCCATAGTAATGCAGGAATTGTCTTCATGTCTTTATCTGCAGAATACATAACATATTCAGTGTCTGCGTTGGGATCAGTTGCATAGATACCTATACAGTCATCACCTTCCAGACCTTCGATCATTACTGAGATATGATGATCAACCATATGTTTTCGTAAAGCAGGTAAGATCATAGGTTTACGTGAACTAGCTCTGTTACCTTTGTAACTAGGCAATACATCCTGTCTGAAGTTTGTTGAAGAAGTTAGACAACAGATATAATCATCTGCATCTACCTTAGCTACAATAGCCTCGATAGCTTCATCTATATCGATCTTAGCTTTCTTAGCGTCTGCCCATAATACGTGAATATCATCAGCAAACTCTGTTTCAGTTTCAGCATTAACGCTTACTTGGAATGCAAGTATATCTGCATCTATCAATACTGTTCTACTCATCAGTGAGTTTCCTTCCAGTTGTTTCCAATGTTTGCATCCCCATCTAAGGGAACACGTAAGTCGAAATGACGACCTGCTTGTTTGATTGCTTCGATGGACATTTCAGCTACTTCTTCTGCTATATCTGCATCTGCTTCATACTGATGTTCATCATGTATGTTTGCTACTACTTGTACTTTAGACTGATAACCTTTTGCTTTGATCATCTGATCCATCTCAACAGCCCATTGTTTACAAACAATCGCACCGGCTGATTGTAAAAGCGAATTGAGTGACGCAAACTTGGCTCTTATGTGAACACGTCTGGAATCCAAGCCTTTAATAGATCCGGCTTCAGCGGCATGTTGTACACCATTGATTAATTGAGCTAACGCAGGAGTAGCATCTAAGAAGTCTGCTTTCATCTTAGCACCTGCTTTTGCACCTTTACCTACAAGCGCACCTAAGTTAGCGGCACCACTTCCATATAAGTATGCATAAATCCACGTCTTACTAGCCGATCTTGAGATGCCTAAGATGTCTGCATTACGCTGATGTACATCACCAGAAATAACCTCATTGGCATATTCACCACCATCGAAACGAGCCAAGAAATGCCCAAGCATTCTCAATTCGAGACCAGAAACGTCAACTCCGACTAGCTTCTTACCCTGAGGTACGCAGTATAGTTCTCTACACTCTGCACCATAAGGTTTACCTACGGATGGAGTTTGAGCCACGTTAGGATAAGCATGGGTCATACGCCCTGTAACTGCACCATTAGTATTTATAGAACCATGAATACGCTTATCTTCACCTACAAGGTTTAACCAAGAGTTCTTACCTTCAGATAATTGTCCTAGTCTTTTCTGTAGCATAAGATAAGTAGATATCAACTGAGCTTCTGGATAGGGAAGAGTAGCTAATATCTCATCATCAATACGAGCTGAACCGTCCTTATTAAAGTCAGTAGGCTTCCATCCATACAAGTGAGATAGTCTGTTAGAGATATGACCACGAGAACTTGCATTGAATGTATTCAACTTAACTTTAGTAAAAGATACACCTGCCCAAGTAGAATGTCTTCTTACATCTTTGTAGTTAACGCTACGCTTTGGGGTCTTAACTTCTACTGCAGAGAACCAAGGTTGAAATACAGTTTGTAGTTTAGTTTCAATGTCAGCTTTCTCAGCTAGTAAAACTTGGTTTAACTTCTCAGCTTTATCAACATCAAATAAGAAACCATGACGTTGTTGTTTAGCTAAGATGAATGCTACCTTATGTTCTAGCTCTAAAGCTTGAGGTGAGTAGTTCTTGCTTTCAATCAATTCAAATAACTTTTTAGTCACAAGAACGTCTTGCTCACAGTATTCGAGCATCTCATCTGAGTATTCAGACCAATCTGTAGATGCTCCAAAGTCACCCTTCAGTACACCCAATCTCGACCCCCATGCCATCAATGCATGAGAACCACGTTGTCTTGGTTTGAGTTTACCTGCGGCAATGATAGATTGATCTCTATCCATTAAGTCAGTCCAGATTAACCTAGTGGCAACTAGAGTATCAAAGCATTTGCTTTCATCTAGTTTGAACCAAGGGTATATTTTCTGGATAGCAGGGATATCATAGTTGATACCGTTATGTGCTATAGTTTGATCTGCTTCCATAAGCATCTTCAAACCTTCTTCTACTTCATTAGGTTTAAAGGAGAATACATCACCAGTATCTGCATCTTGTAATACAATGCAGTGTAGTTTCGTAATGGTATCTAAGAGACCATCAGATTCAACGTCGTATAAGTATCGAGCCATAATGGTCTCCTTTGTTTAAACTGCTATAACGTGTACCTCACGTAACGTTGTCCGGTAATGGGATGTACTTTAGGATTAGAGATAATCTCATGTCCTAGTTCACGTAGTTCTTGGATACGTTTAGTTAGGCATGATATTGAGTATTCAACCATTCCTTCTCTAACCGTGATAGATCCTGCTTTTCGTAAGTGCTTCAATATCTTTTGATGTTGGGTCTGTCCGTTCATTTGTTTCCATCCTGAGTTTTCGAAACTCGTTGCTATTTTATTCCAGTATTTATAGGTGATTTGGTGTTCAGTGTTTTGAGTAGCCAAGACGCAATAGGTCTCAGCTAATTCAAATGCTTTGTCTTGAAGTTCTTCTTCAGTAATCGGATAGGAATACATCTCCATTAGCGATCTCTAGTCCTTCCGGTATAACGTTATGTTGAAATAATCTTCCTGTAGCAGGTTGATAGGAAAGTTTTGTGGCCTCTCCTGTCTCACCACTGAAGCGATTTTTGAGAATACGCATAGTAGTTACGTTTGCATTCTCAGGGTCTTGTTGGTTACGCTCTAAACCGATAACCATGTCTGCTAATTGAGCGATACTGTGGGATGACCTGAGCTGTGATAAAGATGTACTTGCACCTTCTTCATGACCCTTCCCTTCAGGGCGGCGTAGATGTGATATTAGTATTAGACCGATCCCTAACTCTTCTACGAGTGAGCGACACCGTGTCATTAACATATCAATAGTTTTACGTTCATCTAAGCCGTGATCCTGAAAAGAGGGGTCACTTACAGCAATACTAATATGATCAAGTACAATGAAATCACAGTCACAACCGGTAGCTAAATACCTGATGCGATCCATTAAATTCTCACTACTTACAGAACCGAAATGATCATAAAGAAATAGATTACCTGACTTCATTGTATTATTAAAAGCTTCAGTGATTTGTTCATCAGTAGCTAGGTCACGATCTAAATGAATAGGAGCATTTAGTTCTAAACCAACCATGCCAAGAGCAGTACGTTTGACTGACTCTTCTAACATGATCATACCTACTTTGTAGTTTTTGAGGAGATCAAAAGATATCTCACGTACAACAGCACTCTTACCAACACCAGAACCTGCAGTTAATACAGTCAGCTCACCTTTACGCAGACCTCTTGTTTTAATGTTGAGATCAGGCCAAGGGTAATCAACGCTTTCAGTAGTATCTACAGATAAGACTTCTTCTAATAGATCAGCCGCATTTATAATACCATCAGGTCTATAAGCTTTGGCTTCCCATATTGCATTGATTATATCTTTTGCTTTACCTGCCATGAGCATATCAGATGCATCTTTCATAGGTAACTCACAGATATGAGCTTGGTTAGGCTTTAGTAATTGTGCTACTTCTTGTGTAGCTTTTTGTCCTGCTTCATCATTATCAAACATCAAGACAACTTTGTCATAACTTGAGACGAACTCTAATTCACGTTTGATTGCACGAACTGCACCGGACGCACCTGTAGGTAGTGAAACAACTGGATATTTTCCACCGTTTGCCATCGCCACAGAAATTGCATCACACTCGCCCTCTGTAATAGTTAGCATTTTACCGCCAGTGTTACGCCAGAGGTGCTGACCATAAAGACCTGCATTCTTAGTATCACCTAAGAACACGAAATCTTTATTTGGAAAGCGTACTTTTTGAGCTACTATCTTTCCATCCTTCTTATAATTAGCTATCTGAACTCTTGAGCCATTATAAGTAGAAGTAGTATACGCAAACTTCTTACATATATCTTCAGAAACTTTACGTTTCACTAGGTGCATGGCCTCGCCCATAGGAGCGAGACCTGACACAACTGAAGGTTTAGGTGAGGGAGAGGACACCTGACCTTCGGTTTTCTTATGAGTATTACAGGAGAAACAAAAACTATGGTCTGTATAAATAGCGTTAGCATCTGATGAACCACATGACTCACATGATGTCTTTTCTATAAGTGTACTATCTTCCATGTTGTTCTCCGAAAATGTTTATTTATCTAAAAGGGTACCTAATTGAGCTAACGGTTCAGGAGTTAGGCATTTTGCTTTTACTTTTACGAAGTAATTTTGGTTAGCTAAGGCTCTCTCAGCGATTGCCTGAGTAGCATAGGGAGAGGAGCAACGTTCTATTTGAGCAGTTGCTATCTTCATCTCACCATATGGAGTCATAAAGACTAGGATTAATAATGGTTTAATCAGCATGTTTAAAACTTTCTAATGTTGTGGGGTGAAGTGACTTAGAGGGGATTACAGAAACGTTCGGGTAACTCTCTTTGAGGAGACTTGTTAAGATCTCTAAGCTTTCATATTGCTCATCAGTAAAGTTGTTTGAGGTATCACCATCTATGGATTTACCACCCACTAGAGCGATGTATATTGAATTGTCATTGTAATATTTGGAATCTTGACCGTGAGTTTTATTACCTCGGCCTTGTTCTATTTTACCATTACGGTTTATCAGGTAGTGATACCGGAACGAAATAAACCCCAACTGACGATGAGACCTATCAAGTGAGATAAGATCCGCATCTTCAGAAGGGGTTGAGTTTGTTGATGTCACTACAATGTAATCGGTTATATCCCGATCTTTAGTAGTAAATAACATTGTTTATGATTTCTTTTCAAATGGACGTGTTAAGAAGTACGCACCAAATATGATCATTTGTAATTGCCAGAATTCAGGCGATATAGTATCGGTTGTTCCTAACTTGAGTACCTTATCTATTACTAGAACTTTGAAGTTGTAGATAACAAAGGGTATTGCAAATAAGGGGCGAATTAATCTAGTGAACCTATGTTTCTGTTCACCAATTAATATTGCTTCTCGTGATTGAAGTTGTTCTATCTTAACATCTGCATGAACTCGTTCAATCTCTGAAAGACTGTTTAATTTGATCTGTTGATAATCAAGTATTTGTTTACCAACAGCTTTCAGGGGATTAAGAAACTGTAGTATTGTTGAGATCACTTATTTCTGTATAGCTTTAGTAATATTTCAACTAATAGAGTTAGTATGCTCTTAGGCTTTTTAGGTTCAAGTATTCCTATCATTTCTTCAGGTGATATAAAACGTTCAGCTTCCCAAACAACTTTAGTACCATCAACTTTCCATACAGGGATATTACCCTTAGGATATTTACCAGTTCTAAATAATGTACGTTCAGCTTCACGTCTTGGTACTATCTCAGCAGGTTTAGACCAGTTCATGATCTGAGTACCTGCTTTAATGTAATCACCTCTATTGAGCGTCTTTACCCAAGTAGCACCTTTAATAGCACCAGTGTTATAATGAAATGAAACAGCCGCGTCAAATTCATGTTGATTGACTTGAACTTTAATAGCTTCATTACAGTCATTCTCATATCGCTTTAAATCTTGACGGAATTGAGTGAATACTGTTTTCAATGCATTATCTACATCTAAGGGCATACCTACTTCTAAGTCATTGGGGTTAATTCCACCTGCTTTTACAGTGTGGCCTATGCCATATGTCATTACTCCTTTACTGTCTTTATAGGGTGCAGGTACGATACCCTCGTGAAGTGCAAGGGCAACTATACCCTCATTACTTATCTTCATTTTAATCCTCTTCTAACCACTTTAATGGTATGTGGTTTTTAGCGTATTTAAATCCATGTTTGTCGCACCACATCCCATATGTAGTACGTGATTTTTTGCCTATCTTTGCTGAAGGGTTCTGAAATACAAATCTGATATCGTAAGCATCACCATGTTGAGATCGTATTAGTAAATGCTTTTGGCGATCTTGGGTAAGGAACCTGCCTTTTAATTCACAATACAAAACCCTGTTCTTTGGGGAACCATCAGGTTTAACTCTTATTATAATGTCAGGGTTATATGCACTACGTCTTGCAGGACGTTCATATGCAATCTTTTCAGTCTCGTATTCAAATGTAATATTCTCAGCAGTTAATTCCGAAGCAACCCTGCTTTCAAAGCCACTACGGAAACCGTGTTGAGCAACGGCATTAGAAATCGGCAAGATCGTCCGTTGTTGGTACGATTACGTCATCTTCAAATGCGGATACTGTTGAACCATCGAAACCTTCAGTAGCTTCGAAACCATGAGAAGATGTACCACCTTCAACTAGGTTAATGATTTGTATAGCTTGTGGTTGTAGTGATACACCCATCTTGCCACCTGCGTTCCATGCATAAACAGACATAGACACGATCATCTCAGTGCCACCCCAAGGGTTAACTTGAATAGGCTTTAGAGCCGCATCAAATAACACTGGTTTACGATCCCAAAGTTGACCGGATTTAGTCATACGGTTCTTAACTCTGATCTTGAAGACAACATTACCAGTTTCTTCACCAGTATCTTTGTCAGTTTGTTTATACCACATAGTATTCTCATTAGCGTTTGGTACTTTACCAGTGTGACGTTTGAATACTTCTGTAAGTTTACCCATAAGATCCTTAGCTTCCTGAAGAGGAACACTTAGATCTGCTTTGTACATCCCTAGCTCATCAAACTTTGTGTCTGGTCTAGCTAATGAAGGGAATACTGCAGTACCTTTTGGGGTATTCATTTTAATGTCTGCCATAGCAAACTCCTTAGTAATTATAATTGTTTAGAAATTGTTATTCGAGACCTTGGCGATATTCTGCCACGAAGGTCTGGGCTTGATAAATCGTATCAAAAGTTTTGATTACAACATCATCATGTGTGACCATGTATTTGTTTTGAAAGTTTTGTATTTTGACCATNTGTAATTCCTTTTGAAATTGGTTTTATCTAGNAGGGTACCTTAATGTATCCTAATGGTTAGGATATGGGAAGTATTAGGAAAAGAAGAAATCACTATAGAGAACTTCTTCTAGGTTTAAGTCACCTTGTATTGGTAAGGGTGGTATTTCCTCATTCGGGTCTATGTTAACCTTCATCTCTTCTAAGAAGCGATTCAAGTTTTCACCATCTTTGTACATTTCATAGAAAGCAGGTGATATACAGTCATCTAAAAACACTCTCATGTCTGAAGCGTGACAAGCAAATGAGTCATGAACCATAGCAAATGACATACCCTTACCTGATTGCAATGCTTTACATATAGTAAGCATTAGATGTGAAGCATCTTGTGAGTGAATGAAATTAGGGCTTAGACTTGATGAGTTCTTTCTAGAGTCTAGTTGTTTTGTTTCCTTTCTTACTGATAAACGAATTTGTTTTCCGTCTAAATATGTTTTGATTTTATGTTCTGTAGTTTTGTATTTAGCTTGTTGTACTATAAAGCCTGTTGGTGTTTTCCATTGTAGAGGTGCAGGTTCTGCAGAAGAAGACGCTAATTTAGCAATCTTTTTCATCCAGTTCATTGTATCTCTAGCGGCAACAACAGTTGTATCTATGTTAGACCATATGTGTTTTGATACATAGGGAACGAAGAAACGAATGAAAGTCTTTTCATCCAAAGGACAAACTTCACCTTTTTCAAATCTCTCTTCAAAATGCTCTTCAGTATAAGACATACAAGCTGAGAAAGTTCCAGAATAAGGTACGACCATTACAGGTCTCTTAGTAAGCTTGCGATTTATGCCTAAATCTAAGGCAACACGAGCCAACAAGCCTATTGATGGTCTATCGTCTACTCCTTCCTTTGGTGCTTTCCCAAATTTAGATATATTTGTTAAATCTTTAGTCACTGAAGCTATAGTTTTATTAGCAACCAAACCATAGATGTCCTGACGTTCATCACATTCTGTTAAATTTACAGCAAAACCACCAATACGGTCTCGTAACATGGCTGAAAAATGTTGAAGTCCTGAGCAAGTCGCATCCACTGGGCAAGGTAAGTGTGATACATATCCAACACCTTGCTCATTAATACCGTCCCACTCTAGACAAAAGCGTAAGAACTCAAACGGAGAGTCAGCTTGTGTCCATCTTTGGTCACCTTTAGGGTCTTTTGCTACTGATAATATCATTTCTTCATTATCAAATACCCAATCAACTCTTTCTTGTAGTGAAATCTTGTCTTCACCATAAGAATTTGCACCTGTAATAGCGATAAAGGCCACATCTTTACCATCATTTAGAGCTTTACCTTCTCCAAATTCTAGTAAGGACTTAACATAACCAGTACCTTGTGGATTTAAGTAGCTAGGCTTCGGGTAAATACGACCTCGGCTATCTAAATCATGAGGGAAATAGATGTTGTCGTACTTAGAGAACTTATTTGCTAAATGTATTGTTCTCAGTACAGCACCACGAGCGGAAATAGAACGTCTGTTCTTATCATGAACTTTGTAACAAGAGGCTCTATATTCTTTCAAAGCAACTTCATCTGTATCAACATTATGAGGCGGCTCAGGAATGACTGTATCTTGTGATATTGGTAAGTCACCTATGCCGTTGTTCTGAGTGAAAGCCCAATCTAAGATATCTACCATAGTTTTGTTAACTCTGAATGCAGTCTCTTGTATTGCATTAACTGCTTCATAAGTCTGAGGCATATCAACATTAGCTAAATCATTAAGATAAGAAATCTTAGCACCTTTAACCAGTTTGTAAGGGGCAACATGATTAGTAATATACCCACCACCAATGATATTATTAGGTGACCATTTAACAGGTTTAATTACCATTGGATAATAAACAGTAAATAGGTTCTCAGTGTTTGACATGCGATCAGCTAGTGTAGACACAAGGGTTTCTGTTGATTGAACTATTGAGCGTGATTTACCATTCTTAGTTCTGATGTTAGTTAAATTAATATAACCAGTAGTATCACGAAATATCTCTAGTAACTTAGTTCCTAGATTTATACGGTTCTGCTCGTTCCACCCTTCAGCTTCCCATGTTAGTTTCTTCTGGTTGAATGTACGTTTGATCAAGTCACGTCTTCTTCTGCGGCCTACGTCACGTTTATCAAAGTCTTTAATCATCTTCTTTAATAACTTTGCGTTGTTCTCAGCAAACCATCTTAGTCTTAGCTCATCATGTACTGATTGAATACATGAAAGAATAACCATAGTCCTGCTTGCAGTATCCATACGTGTTTCTAACATGGGAACTGTGTTGATAACTGCTTTAGTAAATAAGTAAGCAAGAGTAGGGATATCATTAAAGTCTTTAACCAAGCGTAATGCATTGGGTTTTCGTCCTGCTTTACCACTTTCAGCTTCTGTTACCCATGAATAAATACCTGCTTCAAAAGCAGTTAAAGCATGTTGTAATAGCTTCTTACCTGAGTGAGTATTTGAGAACTCACCTCTATCTGAAGCCTTCTCATGTAAGCTATGATATCTCTTTGTAGTGACACCACGCATCTCAGCTTCTAATAACTTCTGTTCTTCTATAAGTAATTGATTATTCATGCTTTTTCTCTCTCATGTCTAGTAGGGTACCACTATTGATAGTTCCTAGCCTATTGTGACCCGTAATTATGAAATGATTACGATTTAGGAAGTATTAAAAGTAGGTACAAACCTATGTATATATGACTGTATTGTCGTTATTTATATATGTGAAATAGTTGCTTTAAGGTAAGCTTAGGAGAAAGATCTATAATACATAATTACAGAAACGACCCCTAAGCCTATGATTTGTAATACCATTTTATGTCACCTTGTCACAGTTTGTGTCACAATGTGTCACCAACTAATGCACCCATGTCAAGAAGGTCTGTATTACGCAATTTAGCATAAGCTAAAGTTTGTGAAATCTGAGTATGACCCATCCATTTCATGATGTTAGCAATAGGCGCACCTCTTTGCACCAAACGTGAGGCACAAGTATGTCTTGTTGAGTACGCTATGATCTCATCAGAAAGGTTATACTCTTCCCTGATAAGCTTTAAGTATTTTCCATACAGAACTAAGTTGATCTTTCTCTTACCTGTCTGGAAAGGTGATACATCGCCACGTTCAGCACTCCATTGCAAAACCTCAATGACTCTAGGAGAAAGAGGTATGTATCTAATAGAAGATGTACCTGTCTTACTCTGGAGCTTGACTACTGCCCTTGGAAGGCCAGTTGCAGGGTCAGCTAGATTAGACATGTTACCACCTGCTAATTTGCTTATTTGATCCCAACCAATTTGTTGCGTTGCAGACTTGTAGCTATGAAACAACTCGGAAGGTCTACATCCTGTATCTAATGCGAACATAAAAGCTTCAGCATATCTATGAAGGTTCATGTCTCTGAAACCTTGAATGATTGCTTCTTCTTCATTGTTTGTAAGAAATTTCTGTCTAGCTTCGATATGTTTGGTAGACTGCCAAGGCCACTTTCGGATCACATGAGGGTTGATACCTAGATCAACAGCATGATCGTGAACTCTCTTCAATCTTGATAAGTAATGATTGATTGTATTAGCTTTAACTTTCTTCTTTTTATACTCCTCAACTATGCTAACCAAATGACTGTAGCATAAGTCNTTCATATAAAGATCAGGGTAAAGGTCATTAACAAACGTAACCATATGTTTAGGTCTGTTTAACCTATTCCACAACTTAGTTTCTTCATTAAGATAGAAATCTAGAAAGGTTATGTTCTCCTTAAAAGTGTTAGGTTTATCTATAAGGGTACCAGAAAGCTTTTGCGCTCTAGCTTGAGCTTCCCACGCTTCAGCTTCTGCTAAGGTATCAAAGCTGTATCGGTGGTACTTGCCACCAGTTTCTTTGACCCTTGCTTGAAATTTATTACCTCTTTTTGTTGCCATTCATTGCTCCTATTATTTTGTTTACAAACTCCACACCAGAACGCTTGAGTGTTACTACTTTATAACGCCTGTCTTCTGGATCAGGGATGCTATCAATCATATCAAGACCCTTAACTCTAGGGCGCTTGTATTGCGCCCAATGTGATACAGCCCTAGACACTGTTGCCATGCTCATTCCTAAGCGTTCTTGGCAGTAGCTTTGGTTCTCACTTTGACCATCACGCTCATTGATGTAGAGGAAGGTCAAGATCGAAGGAAGGGTTATATCTGGGTCTACTTTGTGGAATTCTTCTAAAGCCCTTATTAGGGTTCTTGTTTCAGTTGTTGATGCCATTTCTCACCTTTAATATATGTTGAAGGCAACAACCTAAATGAAGTTAAGTTCCTCTATATATTCTTTAAAGTAAGTCTGTTCTAATTTATGACTGTACTTTTTGAATGTACAAATTAATTTATCATTAATATTAAGTTTAGGAAGGACTTTAAAACCACAACTAACTAAAGTTGGTGCAGGTTCTGCATCTTCAACTCTATTCATATGTCTTGGGCAATTCTCCAAGTTCATTAATATAGCTGAAAGGTGGTGTTCGTTCCCTGTTTGACATTCCCAATCTATATGGGCTTCTCTTAATGCCATCCAATGATTATCGTAATTTGTTGAACTCTCTATCCATTTGGAAGTTGTCTTGTTTCCTTTAAATTTGTTTCTAGCTTTAATATGGCATGAAGTGTTTAGCTCATGGTATCCAATACCACGATTTATTGCTTCTTCATGTCCGTCGAAAATGTAGTTAATAGTATTCAAGGCAAGACTTGCCTCTCTTATGTATGTGTCTATGAAGACCTCATTGCTTTGCAATTTTGTCACTTTCTTTTTTCCTTCGCTCATCTCAAGAAGTTATTATGACCTCAACGTCACTTATTATATAGTAAGTATTAGCTCGATGTAACAAATGCTAATTCCTTATAGTTGTTTTTGAAAGGTATACAAGAGTATATGCGTACCTTTTTTAAGTATAGTTAATTAATGATACTTTTTAAAATAGAGGGTTATTATCAGCATCAAATAGTGATGCGTTTCGTTCTCTAGCTTCAGCGTGAAGGTCTACAACCTGCACTTCTAGTTCATCAATGACTGTAGCAGGAATAACCCCTAGCTCCATGAGTTCTCGTTCCAGTGAATAGTCCATTAGTAATCCACCCCAAATAATATACCGTTAAGAAAGGCACCGATTTCTTCAAGGTTATTCGCGCCGCCTGAATAAGGTTCTTTATCTTTAGGATCAAAGACCCATGAGCCATTGATCTTGAGGTCACTAGTACCATCCATGAAATAAGTAGTCTGGAAGGCCATGCCTGTTCTATCATGAACAGCCTCTACAAGGTCTCTAATTGATTGCATGTTATGGTTCATTAGTTTTCTCCTTCAGTAAGGTATGGTTTAAACGCTTGAGATGGTATGTATTTAATAAGCTCGTACAAAGCTTCTAGATCATTATATTTTACATCATCTTTTATTTGATTGATTACTTTCATTCTTAATTTGTGCATATCCATTTAATATCTCTTTAGTAATTGTTAATATATGTTAAGTATTTAATCTTCAATCATTACAGCAACGTAGATAATTGATATTGCAATAACTGCTATTATTATGGCATCCATTTTTCTATTACTGACCCCTCTAATTTGAATATTTTGTTTAAGATCATATCATCAAGCTTCCAGAATTCAGATGCTGATATTGCACCAACATTAAAGACACGACCTAGAGATACATCCAGTTTTTTAAGATCATCTAATGTAACAGCCTTGTTTATGCGTTGGGTCATTGATTTGAAGTTACTCATTGTTTTATTCTCCTTATATTAATTATTAGTATATAGTAAGTATTAATTAACCTGAAACATTCTATAGTTTACATTTGAAAGCTCAATTTCTTCACCATCATAATGATTGAAATAATGACCGTAGCCATCAAGTGAAATCATATCTTCAATTAGTTCATCAATCTGACCATGAGCTAACACTAGGTAACCAATGGCCTCATAACCTTCAGAATTTTGAACATGTTTGATTTGGTCAGTGCTTAAAGGTACATAATGACACAAGAACTCAGCATTAAAGCAACCTAGTGAATAAGGTTCATCTTTTAAATCTTGTTTGATGACACTATTAATACAGCAATCAGCAATGAAACGATACTCTTTACCATTTAAGTCAGCAGTGAAATCATATTCAACAGTAGGTTTAAGATTGTTTACTATACTTCTGATTTCTTCAGGTGTTCCACCACCTGCGTTGTCTCTTACTTCGCGGCCTAGTGCTACCATTTGTGCAATGTATGATGCTAGAAATTTATTCATTGTCTTATTCTCCTTAGGGTTTGATTATCTAAACTCTACAATCTGGGAGATGACTGTAGAGCTTATTAATTAAACTCTCCTTATAGTAAGTGTTAGTATATCGCAAGTATTAAAGATCAGCTAATTCCTCCTGAAGCTCCTCAATTTTCTTTTCTAAGTCCAACCTTGCGACATGGTTCATCAAGTCACCCATTTCTAGAAGGTACTCTCTGCCTTGCTCATTCTCTGCCATTACTTGAATGTCATATTTAGTATTATTAACTGCTCTTTGAACTATTGTGAAAACGTTCAGGATTTCGCTGAAGTTATTAGTATGTAACAGGTCAATGTTAGTTGAAATTGTTTCAGTGTTACATTTGCTTAAAGTGTAGTATCTTTTCATTGTCTTATTCTCCTTAGGGTTTGATTATCCAAACTCTACAACCTGCCATTGGTATGATTGTAGAGCTTGTTAATTAAACTTTGTTATCAGTTCCACCTGATTAACCCCGAGACCACCTAGCTTTGTTTCACCTGCCATGTCTAAGTTGTCCTCAATGGCTAAGTGCTACCGTGCTAAGTACTAGTAGCTTGGTTTATTATGCTTAGGTAAACCGTCCTGTTGTTACTATTCATAAGGGAACTATTAGGATATCGCAAGTACTAAATAGCATTTAATTGCATTTATTTTAAACTTTCTTTCTTTTTTGTTATAAAACAATAACTTAACGAGTAAATTATTTTAGACCATATCCCTTATTTAAACGATTTTATCCCTTATACTATATAATAGTAATTAATAAGTAGTAATAGTTGCTTGTTTATCCCTCATGTTAACCTGATGATAACCGACAGTTCACACGGCTATATTATAGACCATCAGTCTTATGAGGTTACACGATTGATAAACGATTGTTTCCCTCGTGTTCCCTCATGGTTGCCCTGTTGGTGGTCTGTTGTCCTGTTGTTTACTGTGAGTGAACTAGAGGCTACACGATTACTACATCTAGTAGTCAAATGAAAAAAGGTAGGAGAACAAAGAGACAAGCAATAACAACAGCAACCAATGTGAACCCATGTGATACTATGGTGTTATAATCTATTATTATGTCTCACTATTGGTATTTTNCCAGTATAATATAGGCTTGCTGTTGGTTTGTGTCACTAGGCTGTGACAAAATTAAATAATATACGTTAGCTATAGGGAATTTACAGTCACTGGAGAGGAGCAGGGGGGTTTTTCGGGAAGCTACACGTATATATACCCTTTCACATTTTTCTGCCAAAAACTAAAGACCATCGATCCAATCGTTTAATCTGGTGGTCTACCTGATCGAACATGCGAACGCTCGTGAGCTTGTGAGCATCAGGTGCATCAAGAGGGATCTGGAAGCAATCGTTTAACTTCCCTCAGCGTACACTTGTGGTGGACTGTCGGTTCACTTGGGGTGAGACCAAAACTGCCTTAGGTTATTGATAGGGGATGTAACAAGTAGTAGTATCAACATGAGGTAACACTCAGGTATCCCTAGAAGCTATCGTTTAGTCTAAGGGTATACCTAAGGTAACCTTTAGTTCTTCTCTTCTAGTAGGGTACCCCAATAGGATACCCCTTGTTTATATACTTCTTATACTACATCCAATTATAGCTAGTATTACCCTTAGTGTTACTAAAGGGATCTACAGCATGATCCATAAACTTTCTTAGTTCCTTCTGTAGTGCCTCTTCTTTTTCCAGACGTTCACCACGTTCTGCATCATGTCCCATCTGCTCTACAAAGTAGGCAACAGCCATTGCTAGTGCGTCTAACCTATCGTCATGCCGTAAAGCACCTCGATCTGATGTAAGACGTGTCATTTGGAATATGAGCATCTTCTGTAGACGTTTAGCCTGTTCATACTTCTGAGCAGTCCTGTAGTCCTCTTCGATTACACTAGGATCAATAACAAGCTTGTGAGCCATCATAACAGGTTCAAGAGTATCAATGATACGTTTCTCTTTCTGTTGTGAATGTCTTACTTCTTCTATTTGACATGGATGTATCTTGTTGAACACCGGAGTTAACATACGTGTAAACATACCATCACCAAAGTTACTCTCTGTGATTACTGTATTTACTTTATGTTTCTTAGCTAAGTGAGCTAACTCAATCAAAGTGGTATCATCATAACCACCAGAGAGACCACCGGATGCTACAACATAGAGATAACCGTTAAGCATCTTAACTATTGAGTAACCAGTTTCATCTGCACCTCTACCTGAGGGGTCAATAGACATGACACATCCAGTGAACTCAGAGAATACCTCTCCTACGTTCATAGGTGGGTAGAAATGATCGCCTTTCATAGCTACGTTCTGAAGCTCTTTATGTGCCTTTTCTTCCATAGGTCCCCAAGTGATCCTTAGAGGGGCTGTAGAGTCATCTATGGGCATTACAAGTAGGTCTCTGACCTTGAGTGGGTAACGTTCTGCATCACTAAGTTGAGTGCTTAACATGAACTGCATGGCGAACCCTGCTTTACCATAAGATGCCTCACGTTCTATGAGATCTTGTTCATCAAATCGTAATGGATCTATAGCCTCACCATCAGGTAGCTTGAGAGCCTTAATAAAGGGTGCTAGAGAGTCTCCATATTTTTCCTGTTCATCTTTGCTAGGCATTCTTACAGGCCATGTACGGACGTTGTAGCCCCTCTCAGAGAGCTTTGTGTATAAACTATCCTCAGTCTGTGGAGTACCTAGATATAAGATACGAGAACCATCTTCAGGACGGAGTACAGCGTCAAACTCTTTTACCTGTTCAGAGAGTTTATCTCTCATCTGTTGGGTACCTGAGTTATTCAATACTTCCACGTCATCTGCGATGATCAGATCAGCACGAGATCCTGTTATCTGCCCTGTAATACCTACAGATTTAACTGAGGGTGAATGAGAGGCAATAGCAGGGCCAACATCAAATGCGATCTTAGAATTTCTTTGAGAGCTATCAGGTACTAGATATTCTAGACCATCTAACTCTGCTATTAGTCTTTGTGTAAACGTTGAGAAACTATCTGCACGTTCTTTAGAAGCTGATACAACAAGTATCTTATCCTCTGAATTACAAAGTAGTCTCCATACAACATAAGCTGATGTAATGTGAGACTTACCAACCCCACGATACGCCTGTACCATTGATCGTTTAGGTCCATATTCAATGAACTTAGCGATATCGTACTGTACTGGTGTGGGGTCTGGTAGGTTTAAGTGTTTTTGAACAACATATAAAAATGTTCTAAAAGAAGACCTGAGCTTCTTGTGATATGCGGTGTTGGGTATTACTATCGATTTCATTGATATCCTTTTGCCTAGGGTAATGGCAGTAGAGGCGACCTAAGCCGCCCCTAAAGTTATAAAGACATAAGTGTCCTCATAAGTAGTCCGATAAATGGACCAATCACGCTGAATGCAAGTGCATATAATATCTTACCTCTAGCTTGAACTTGCTTTTCTAATTCAGCCAACTTCAATTCCAGAGTAACAAGTGCTACGTGTATTTCTTCTTTAGTCATATATTCGTGTCTCCTCTTTATTGCATTCTCAATAGAAATCGAGATCAGGAAAACTTTCTGTTAATGCAATGAGTCAGAGTCCTCGTCCGTAAAACTAGGCAAAGAAGAAGCCAATTCAGCTAACGGACTATTTTCTACAGGTAATGCCTCAATGCCATTATCCTTTAGAAACTTTATTGCGGCGTTTAGCTCTTGAGCTGTGGCCTCGCCGCCAAGGACCTTACCTAAAAGATCCTCAGCGACTGCGTTATGTAGTGTTGCTAGTATGTCAGTTGTTGCTGTCATATTATTTCCTTATGTTCAAAGCCAGATACGCCGAGGTACTTCCGGTGTTACACCGTGAAGTGTGTCTAGTGCTTCTACTACATCTCGCATAGCATCGCCCACCAAACGTATGTTCACATGCCACCCATCAAGTACAGTCATCTCGACATCTATAAGACCTTCCTCGGTTGTAACTGGTTCACCTGTTTGATCGTAAAGTTTACCAATGACATCCACAGCGTAGTCTGCCGTATTAGGTACAAAGTAAGGATCGCCCTCAACCTGAGTGCTTTCCTCGCCTGTCTCTTCGTCAACTACAGTGCTGTAGTCTTGCTTGTAG
>JGI20153J14295_10001120_pt1 | contig 21282 bp, 16 predicted proteins | sample COG_03_FD_14295 | JGI IMG/M metagenome (IMG submission 14295) | reverse complement strand
GAAGTATCGTGGAAATGTGGATTGAGGCTTTTTTTCTCCGAGGATTAGCGTAACAATCAAAGATCAATGAAAGGGAGACCCTATGCTTTCCAATAAACCATTGCTCTTGGCAATTGGCGCCGGCTTGATCGTGATTTTGGTTGCAGGAACCCTTTTGTTTGAAGGGGATGAAAAGGCGCCTGAAACCACCCAAATCGTCACGCTACCGATTCCGGAGCCAGCGCCCCCGGTGGTTGAGGTCGCACTGGAACCCGAGCCCGAACCAGAGCCTGAGCCCGAACCAGAGCCAGAGCCGATTGAGCCAGCGTTTGTTTTACCGCTGCTAAATGATAGTGACGGCTTGATTCGCGATGGCTTGGTCAGTCTGAGTCGCCATGAAGGGATGAATCAGTGGGTTGCGGTTAACGATCTGATTAGGAAGTTTGTTGGGTTCACAAACGGTGTGTCGGAAGGCCGAGTCGTTCGAAATCCGGTTGAAATCTTAGCGCCAAGGGGCCAATTTTTGGTGTCACAGTTAGATGAAGAAATCTACGCCATCGATCCAAAGAGTTACGATCGCTACGATTTGTTTGTCAATATCTTCGAGTCTTTGGACAGTGAAGGCGCAGCAGAGCTGTATGTTTTAGTCCTGCCGTTGCTCGATCAGGCCTACTCCGAGCTTGGGTTGCCGAATGGGAGCATGAATAAAACGTTATTTGCCGCCATCGGTCGGTTGTTAGAGGTGCCGGTTTTAGCCGGTGAGGTGCGTTTAACGCGTCCTGTTGTGATGTATGAATTTGAAGATGAAGCCCTCGAGCGACTCAGTCCCGCTCAAAAACAAGTCATCCGAATGGGGCCGATTAATACCCAGCGGCTTCAGCGAAAACTCTCAGAAATATCCCGCGCGCTTCGGGTGGCGCTCGAGACAAACTAGCTTTTGGTTGCGAAGCCTTTATCGGGGTTACGGGTTTTGGATTTAACCTTAGCGCGCGCTGGGCCCGTCGCGGTTAGGTTGTTGGCTGATTGGGGGGCAGATGTCATTCGGGTGGAGCCACCCGCGCGCGACGGGACCCAAGATGTCACCGGTCAGCGCACAGGATCGGATGCTCAGAACCTGCATCGAAATAAGCGATCTTTTTCTTTGAATTTGAAAACAGAAGCCGGCTATGACCTGTTTTTGAAGCTCCTGGCGACGGCTGACATTTTAGTCGAGAATTTTCGGGCGGAGGTTAAGTATCGTCTAAAGATCGATTACGAGACGCTGCGTCAAACACATCCGAGATTGATCTATGCCAGCATCAGTGGCTTTGGCCAAGATGGGCCGTATCGCGCTCGACCTGGGGTTGATCAAATCGTTCAAGGCACGAGTGGCCTGATGAGTTTGACGGGGTCAGTGGAGGGGCCCCCCATGCGAGTGGGTATTGCGATCAGCGACACCTCTGCGGGTATGTTTTTGGGTCAAGGGATTCTCTTAGCCCTGATTGAGCGCTCAAAAACCGGCGCTGGCCAGTGGGTTCATACCAGTTTGCTCGAGGCAATGTTGAGCAAGCTGGATTTTCAGGCAGCGCGTTACACGATGTCTGGAGAGACCCCGGGCAGAGCCGGTAATGATCACCCTACCTTTTCGCCGATGGGGGTCTTTGAGGCTGCGGATGGCTTTGTGAATATTGCTGCCAGCACGACAAAAATGTTTCAGGCATTTTGTGACGCTTTGTCTCAACCGCAATGGGCTCAGGATCCCAGATTCGAGACGGGGTCCGGTCGCCTGGCGCATCGTCAGGCTCTGAATGCCGCGATCAACGAGTGCACTCGAACGCATACCATGCAGGCGTTGGTTCAGCGGTTGAATCCGATTGGCTGCCCCTGCGGTCCGATTTATACGGTGAGCGAAGCTTTTCAAGACCCTCAGGTTCAACATTTGGGTATGGTTGCCAATGCCCACCATGATGTCTTGGGCGATATTGGTTTGGTCCGAAGTCCGATTAACTTGTCTAATCATGAACGGGTCACGGAATTTGACCGAGCGGCGCCGGCGTTAGGCGCGCATAATCCGAAATTTATACTGAGCTGGGATTGAGTGATCAAGCGATACAAGTGTTGAAAGATTTAGGGGCCGTGTAGCGCCTTGTCGCTGAGGATGGTTTGATCTGCGGGCGTCCGGCTTTGAATCGGGCCGTCCTGCCCTGGTTTGAGATTTGAGGGCTTGAAGGGGGCCGCACCACAGCCTCTAAGGGTTTTAGGGCCAAATAAAACAGGGTGTAACCCGGTAAAAATTGAAGCGTTTTGGAGTTTTACGATGGCATTAAAGACTAATAAAATGTTGGCCCAGATCGAGGAGGGTATTGGTTGGGTTACCTTCAATCAACCTGAGAAGCGCAATGCGATTTCCCTCGAGATGTGGGCGGCCTTGGGTGAGATCCTCGAGACATTCCACCATGATCCAAAGGTTCGAGTGGTGGTTATGAGTGGCGCAGGCGGTCAAGCCTTCGTTTCGGGCGCCGATATTTCTGAATTTGATGAAAAACGCGGCAGTGCGGAACAGCGCGAAAGCTATGCCATGGTTGCCGCGAATGCCAATCGATGGCTCGCAAACATCGATAAACCCCTGATCGCGATGATTGAGGGTTTTTGTATTGGTGGGGGACTCGCGACCGCGCTCAACGCGGATGTGCGGTTTGCGACACCGAACTCGACGTTTGGCATCCCTGCCGCGCGATTAGGGTTGGGCTATGAATTGGCGGGTTTGAAGGCATTGGTTGCGCTCGTGGGACCGGCTCATGCCAGGGATATCATGATCTCGGCGCGTTACTTTGATGCCGAGGAAGCCCAGAGCATGGGGCTGGTTAATTTTGTTGTTGAGCCCTCTGAGTTAAGGGATGCCGTTACGGCTTACGCCTCAAAGGTCGTAGCCAACGCACCGCTCACCGTCCACGCGGCGCGGCGCGCCATTCGGGAACTGCTCAAGCCCGAGTCAGCTCAAGCGCCCGCGCGAATACAAGCGCTATTGATACCTGCTTTAATAGCGAAGATTACAAAGAAGGGCGTCAAGCCTTCAAAGAAAAGCGGCCGCCCCAATTTAACGGCAGTTAAGCAATTATCGCTCTGTGAGCGCTGAGGCTGTGGCGCGTTTTAACGGTTTGAGTAAATAGTCCATAACGGTCTTCTCGCCGGTGCTGATGTCAACCGTTGCGATCATGCCTGGCATGATCGGCAAAGGGTTTTCCGCTTGACCCAAATAGTTCTTGGCGGTTCTGACTCTAATTTGAAAAAAATACTCTCCGGTCTCATCAACGATGGTGTCGGCGCTAATTTGCTCAAGGGTTGCGTCGAGTCCCCCATAGATTGCGAAATCATAGGCCGTGACCTTCACGGTCGCTTTTTGCCCCGGCCGTATAAAGGCGATATCAACTGGCCGAACCTTCGCGTTGATGAGTAGGGTGTCATCGAGCGGGACGATTTCGAGTAGATCCATGCCGGGTTGAATGACGGCGCGTTCCGTTGTGACCAATATCTGGTTCACGATGCCGTTGGCAGGTGACCTGACTTCCGTTCGAGCCACTCGGTCTTGCAGTGCCACCTTCGAGTAACTTAGCCGTTCAAGGTCAGCGCGGGTTGCGGTCAGTTCTTCCTGGGCAACTGCAAGGTACTGTTGCTGGCGTTCTTGTATTTTTTGTGTCGCTTCTGTGACAATAGAATCTTGTGCAGGCAGCTTCAAACGAATGCCCTCAAGACGACCTTCGGCCTCATTCACAGCCGCTTTTAGACGAATGAGCTCGACCTGCGACACGGCGCCGGTCTCGACTAGCGGCGCAGTCATGGCAAGTTCTTGGCGTGCATAGTCCGCACCCTGAGCCAGTTTTTGAAGTTCGCGTTGCAATTCCTCTTTTGCTTGTTTGTGCTGTGATCGTTGTTGTTCGAGGATCGATAGATTGCTTTTGAGTTCGTCCTGCCTTGATTTTAGCAACTGAGCCTCATCATTAAAGGATTGCTGCTCGGCTGCGGTCAGATTCGGTGGCGCCTGCATTGGCTCACCCGAGATCTCGGATGCCAGTCTGAGCATTTTAAATCTGAGCGTTGTGATGGCGGATTGGCTTTCATTGAACGAGGAAGCGAACCGCGTATTATCGATTTGGAGCAGCACTTGACCCTTTTCGACTCGATCGCCCTCTTTAACAAGAATGGCGCTTAAGATGCCCCCTTCCAAATTTTGAACCACCTGGGTCTGACTGGAGGCAATGATTCGGCCATCGGCTCGAGTGATTTCCTCAAGGGCGGCAAAGTTCGCCCAGATAATTGCGGTCAGGACAAAGACAGCGGTGATCCATAGCGCTAGATGACTGAGCGGCTGGGTCTGGGTTAGCGCGCTGAATCTGGCGCTATGGTCAATCGGTCTGGTGGTCATACTGATGGTCCACTGTTCTGAGCGAGTTGACTCAAAATGGCCTCTTTGCTGCCATCCGCCATGACTGTCCCATTTCTCATGACGATGACCCGGTCGACGAGTTCTAAGAGGTTCATCCGGTGGGTGATCAAAATCAAGGTTCGGTTCGGACCGTAATGGCGTAATTGCTGAATAAAATCCAGCTCTGCCTGACGGTCCATCGCATTCGTCGGTTCGTCTAGGAGCATCAGCGGCGCTTGGTTGATCAGCGCGCGGGCGATGGCGATGCCTTGTCTCTGACCGCCAGATAAAAAGCCGCCACGCTCGCCGACTTGAAAATCGAAGCCTTCTGGATGCTGATCAAAGTAGTTCCGAATTCCGCCAAAATTGGCAGCGTCCAAAATTTGCTCGTCGGTCGCATTGGCTAAACCAAAGCGAATATTGTCTCGAACCGAACCGGCTAAAAGCGTTGATTCTTGCGGCAGGTAGCTGATTTTTCGGCGCAAGTCAGCTGGGTCCAGTTGGTGAATATCGGTGTTATCGATTAAAAGGCTACCGTCGGTCGGTAGGTAGAGCTTCGAGATAAGCCGCTCGATGGTGCTTTTCCCGGAACCGGTTGGGCCAATGATTGCGACCTTCTCATAAGGCTTTATTTGAAAGCTGACGGAATTTAAGGCCGGCACGGCCTGCCCCGGATAGGTGAAGCTTACCGATCTGAATTCAACGGCCGGTTTCAAATCAGCGCGATGTAGGAACTGGTGTTTGAAATCGCGTTCCCCAGGCAAACTCATTAAACGGTCAATGGTGCCGTAGGCTGCCAGCGCATGTTGGTAGCGGGTCATAATTGTTGCGATTTGGCTCATCGGTGCAAGCGCCCGTCCTGTCAAAATGGTGCAGGCAATGAGACCACCGATACTCAGCTCGCCGGCTTGTATGGCGTACACCCCGGCAATGACGAGAACAACTGTTGTGCTTTGAGAGATTAATTGAATGAGGTTTAAGGTTGTCAGGGAACCGAGTCTCGATTTTAGTCCGAGGCTTGCGAGTTGGTCTTGAGATTGTTCCCAACGGGCTTGCATCGTACTTTCGGCTTGGAGCGCTTTAATGATTTCCAAGGAGTGCAGGGTCTCAACCAAGAGGGCGGTTTTTCGGGACGATTCTGTAAAGATATCCTGGATAATCGGGCGAAGCTGGCGCTGGGCGGTATAGCTGACCAGCAAAACAATCGGCAATACAAGCAGCGGGATCAGCCCTATCGGACCGGCAATGCCAAAAATTAACCCAATAAAGAGTAGGACAAAAGGCAGGTCAATCAGCGTGAGTAATGTGGTTGAGGTGAAAAACTCTCTGAACTGATCAAATTCTTGAAGCTGGCTTGCAAAGCTACCGACCCGTTTGGGATGCTCTTGCATGGTCATGTTGAGGACTTGCTCAAAGGTTGCAGAAGACAATAAGAGGTCAGCGCGTTTACCGGCGATATCGAGAAAATAGCCTCTGAGGGATTTCATAACAAAGTCGAAAATAAAAACCAAGGCGACACCGGATGCCAATACCCAAAGGGTGTTCGTCGCTTGATTGGGGACGACCCGGTCGTAGACGTTCATCACAAATAAAGGCGTTGCCAATGCGAAGATATTGACCAGCAAAGAGGCAACGAAGACCTCTGAATAAAGGCTTTTAGATTGCCTTATGACCGACCAAAACCAGTGCGTATTGAACCGCTGTTGAACAGAGTCGTCCGGTGCGCGCGCTTTGAGCTTTAGGAGTTCGCCGGCGTAGCGGTCTTGTACCAGCGATTTATCAATCGCTGCGGGTTGTGCCTGCAGGCCACTGGGGTAAATCAGCGCGCTAGCGGTTACTTTTATGATCAGCAGTGCTCGATCATCTTTGAGCGTCAGCAGGCACGGACAATCCTCATTCGTCAGGGCATCAAACGGCTTCGTTATAACCATCGGTTCAAACCCAGCACGCTTTGCTGCCCTGGCAGCGAGGGTGAGATGGTCTGCACTGGCGGTTGGTTTTGGCAGGCCGGAATAAAGCGCGTTCTCAGAAACCGGTTGTCCCAAAGCGCGCGTGTAAGCGGACAAGCCAGCGCCTGGACTGCTTGCGATCGTGCTTAAATCATCGAGGATTGGGTCTGTCATAAAGCGAGTATAGCATTCGTTATAAAAGTCTCTGCTAGACTTATCATTCTGCGCTGAAACAGTCTTGATGCGCCGTTTTAAGACGGCAATCAGGGTTAATAAGAGCCGGTTCGTTGTAAGATTGGATCCGTTATGTTGCTGTCTTTGTTGGGGATATTGAGACGCCACCGTTTGCCCGTTTCGACCGGCGAGTGGCTCGACTTATTATCGGCTCTGAACGCGGGCGTCGTTTTTTCAAACCTGGATGCGTTTTATTACCTGGCCCGGCTGTGTCTGGTCAAAGATGAACGCTATTTTGATCGATTTGACCAAGCCTTTAGGGTCTTTGTCGCGGGCCTTGACGCGGCACCCCTGGATAGTTCGGACGCCATTTTAGTTGGCGCCATCACGGACCTACTTGCAAGTCATGAAGCCCTCGAGCTGGATGAGGCGCAGTTGCGGCGATTGTTGCAGGGTTTGATGACAAGGCCCGTCAACGCGACCGAGCCCCATTTAATGGACCTGGATCGATTGGTGACCGACGCAGGTCAGCGCGCTGGGTTACCCGCAGACGGCGCCGCACACCCTGCGATTGAGAACCTGGCGGCATCTGACGCAACGCAGTCGGAGACAGCGCGTGCGCAGGCCAGCCTTGACGCCGCCTCGGGTAGGGCCTTGAGTGATCAGGCGGAAGATCGTGGTGAAGGTGAAGGTGAAGGTGAAGGTGAAGGTGAGGGCGATGCTGGTGATTCAGAATCGGGAGAACCTGGGCAGAAGGGTGATGGCGGTCAGCAAGGCGTAGGACAGTCCCAAGAGACAGGGCGCGGCACGACGCATGAGTTTCCGCGGGTCGTCGGCGAGCGGTATCACCAAGAAGCGCGTCGGTTTGGCACCGCCAGCAAGGTCTGGGAGCAGCGGGCTTATCAAGCTTTGGATGATGACGCAATTCTTGGCGTTAGGAGCTTACGCTTGTCTTTACGGTATTTGCGCAAGTGGGTGCGTCAGTCACAGATCGAGGAGTTGGATCTTTCTGAGACGATTCAAAAAACAGCGGCTGGTGGTGGTTTTTTGGATATTAAAATGCGACCCGAGCGTCGTAATGGATTAAAGCTGGTGCTTTTGTTAGACAGTGGTGGATCGATGGACGCGCATGCTGAGATTTGTTATCAGCTCTTTTCCGCCGTAAAAGCTGAGCTAAAATCACTGCAGTGTTATCGGTTTCATAATTGTATCTACGACACGTTGACGGGATTTGACGATGGGGTGCTCGCGCCTGATCTATCGACAACCACGTTTTTAAGTCGTTTAGACTCAGACACCCGGATGATTATTGTGGGTGATGGCCAAGTTGGCCTTCCGGAGCTGTTGGAGGTTGGTGGCAGCCTGCGTCATTACAACGCAACGACCGGGATTGAATGGTTGACCCGGATACAGGATCGGTGCCGTCAGGTTGTTTGGTTGAATCCAGTGCCAGAGCAGGCCTGGCCGCAGTGGCCAAGTGTCGCGCTGATTCAGAACACCATGGCGGGCCGGATGCATCCGCTGACGCCAGCCGGTCTTACGAGTGCGGCAAAGGCACTGCTGCGTTAACCTGGCGGACCGGGCGTTCGTGCAAAATCCTCGAATATTGCCCGCCATTTGCTGAATCAAACGTTGCCGTGATTCAAGTGCGCCCCAAGCATTGTGCGGCGTGATTAACAAGTTCGGGCGGGCAACCTGAAGGAGTGATTCTTGAAGGGTTGGCGGCTCGATTGCCAAGACATCGAGCGCCGCGCCCGCGATGTGACCTGCCTCTAACGCTTTCAGCAACGCCTGACTGTCCACTAAGGCGCCACGAGCCGTATTAATTAAGAAAGCAGAGGGTTTCATAGCAGCAAGACTTGCGGCATTAATCAGGTTCTCAGTGTCTGCCGTTAATGGGCAATGCAGTGAAATCACATCGGCACGTCGCAAGAGGGTTGGGAGGTCGCATCGGGTAATGTTCGGAGGCGTTGGATTGGATGGGGGGCCCAAATGGGCGCTCGCTGCGATTACGGTCATCCCAAAAGCTTGCGCCAGCTTGCCAACGGCCTGGCCCAATTCACCGAGACCGATAATGCCGAGTGTTTTACCGGATAGCTCGATAATCGGATGATCAAGCCGGCAGAAGACGGGACTCTTTTGCCATTGGCCGGTTTGCGTGTCCTGCAAATAGCGCGGCATGTTTGTCACGAGATTCAGTATCAGCGTCAGGACGTGTTGCGAGACCGACGGCGTCGCGTAGCCGACCGCATTGGACACGCTAATGCCCTGTTCGCTTGCGGCAGCAAGATCAATATTGTTGGTTCCGGTCGCCATGACGCTAATGTGCTTGAGGTGTTTGGCATGACGAAGGACCTCGCGCGATAACATCACCTTGTTGGTGAGTACGACGTCCGCGTGCTCAACGCGGTCTAAAAGGTCTTTTTCTTGTGTCGCGGGGTAGGTGGACCAGGCGGTGAGTTGGGTCAAGATAGGGCCAAGGTCGATTCCCCGGCCCAGACTTTGGGCGTCAAGAATGACGCCGTTCATAAAGGTTCCGGCTGGTCGGGATGCGTGTCGTCCCAATCAGCATTACAGGTCTGGGAAGGCGTCCGACAGGGCTGCGTTCCACTGATCCAAGTTCGCTTGTTGGCCGGTTAGGAGGGTCTCGGTATCCCCTTCAATGTGGACCTTAATCATGGTGTCGCCCATCCGAATATCATTCACGACGGCTTGATCGCTATCACTTTTGACCGCCCCAAAAACGGTGTGACCACCGTTTAAATGTGGCGTTGGCCCGTGAGTAATAAAAATTTGACTGCCGTTGGTGCCAGGACCCGCGTTGGCCATTGATAAGATCCCAGCGCGATCATGTTTTAAATCATCTGAAAACTCATCCTCGAAACGATAGCCAGGCCCACCCGTGCCGGTCCCGAGGGGGCACCCACCTTGGATCATAAAGTCGCTAATAACGCGATGGAAGCTGAGGCCATCGTAATAACCTTTTTGAATGAGGTTTATGAAATTAGCGCACGTGATCGGCGTTTGGTCGGCAAACAACTCAATATTGATGGTGCCTTTGTTGGTTTCGATAACAGCAGTTAGACTCACAATTTATCCTTATTCATCAATTTAGGTACAGGGGTGCAGGTCGGTTAATCAGGGATTAGCGCTGGTCCATAGGGACGTAGTCGCGCTTGACTGGACCGAGATACAATTGTCTGGGTCGACCAATTTTAAAGGGCGAGCTGAGCATCTCAGACCAATGTGCGATCCAGCCGGGCATTCTTCCGAGTGCAAATAAAGCGGTGTACATTGGGGTTGGAATCCCCATCGCTTTGAGGGTAATGCCTGAATAAAAATCAATATTGGGGTAGAGCTTGCGGTCAATAAAGTAGGCCTCTTCTCGCGCAATTTTTTCTAGGGCGCTGGCAACTTTCAATAAGGGTTCTTCTTCAACGCCTTGTTCAGCCAAAACAGCCTGGCAGCTGGCTTGCATAACCGTTGCTCGAGGATCAAAATTTTTATAAACCCGGTGGCCAAAGCCCATTAATTTAAAGGGGTCTTCTTTGTCTTTGGCTTTGTCGACATATTCGCCGACGCGGCTGAGATCGCCAATCTCGTTTAGCATATCCAAAACAGCCTCATTCGCGCCGCCGTGAGAGGGGCCCCATAGCGCCGCAATCCCTGCCGCAATGGCAGCATAGGGGTTGGCCTCGGTAGAACCCGCCAGGCGCACGGTTGAAGTCGACGCATTTTGTTCATGATCGGCATGCAGGATGAATATTTTATCCAGCGCATGCGCAAGCGTTGGACTGACTTGGCTGGCTCGGCCAGTTTCCCCAAAGCACATATTCAGAAAGTTTTCGGCATAGCCTAAGGCCGGATCCGGGTCGACAAATGTTGCGCCGATTGATTTTCGATAGCTCATGGCTGCGAGCGTCGGAATTTTTGCAATCAATTGCATGGCCGATTCAAGACGGTGATCGGGATTGTAAATGTCCAGGCCTTCATGAAATAGCGACGCAAGACCCGCAACCGCCGCACACAACATGGACATGGGGTGCGAGGTTTGCGTAAAGCCGTTGAAAATTTGCGCAAACTGGGGATCAACCGGCATGCGATCCGTAATGTCGGACTTAAATTGGTGTAATTGTGCCGCCGTCGGTAGTTCGCTGTGGAGCAGTAAGTAGCAGACCTCGAGATGCTCTGAGTGGTCTGCAAGTTGTTCGATGGGATAGCCGCAATAGGTTAAAATGCCCGCGTCCCCATCGATATAAGTGATTGTGGAGTCGCACGCTGCGGTAGATAAAAACCCAGGGTCATAAGTGTAGACACCCTGACTAATTAGGCTTCGGACATCGACGACATCCAGTCCCGCTGTGGCTTCCAGAACGGGAAGGTCGGTGGTTTTGCCATCAATCGTGATTTGAACAGTGTGTTTCATAGCTTACTCATTCCAGCTTAATCGGCGCCTTGTACTGTCGGGTCTAAAGGATCCAAACTCGAGCAAAACGGGTGGTACATGTAATCAAAATGGGTCTTGGATGTAAAGCCTTCCGCCCTGATCGGTTGTCTCAACGCGGTTTGTCTTTTTGCTGGGCAAGCACTATGATTGCCGCGATTCTGCAAGCGGCCGGTCGCTTGGGATCAAACCTTCAGGACGATTGTTCTACCTCTGTCTTGCCATCAACCTGGTCAATAATACTTCTTGATCGGATGCAACCTTGGCAGAATTAGGGCGTCGTTGGAAAGGATTCGCCGGCGTCATTGCGTTCAATCAGATTGGGAGAGACAAAGCCATGAAGCAAGATAAAAGACCCATCAATGTCGGTATCGGTGATCTACTCCAGTTCCGTTGGCCGATTATAGCCCTTGCGTCGATCTCCCATCGGATCGCTGGGGTTGTGCTTTTTGTTGGGCTTGGTTTGTTACTCTATGGGCTTGAAGTGTCATTGTCCTCACCCGCTGAATTCGAGGGGCTCAAAGCCAGTTTGGCGACCCCGATTGGTAAGGGCATTGCCTGGGTTGTGCTGGCCGCTTTGGCCTATCACTTTGTGGCTGGCGTAAAGCATTTAATAATGGACGGAAGTGACTCAGAGAGTCTCGTCGCCGGAACACGAGCGGCCTACATTACCTTGGTCGTGTCCGCCATTTTAATTGCTTTGGTGACGGTTTGGATTATCTAAGCAACTTATCATCTAGTTGACGTCCCAGCGCGTAGCAAAGAGCAGGAGAAAGAATATGGTTACACAAGTAACAGGCCTATCTAAAAATGGGGTCAGTGATTGGTATATTCAGCGTGGCTCATCGGTCGTGATGGGGGTTTATACGTTGTATTTGCTGGGATTTATGCTCATCTCAGACGAGATGTCGTTTGCGGTTTGGGCCGCACTTTTTAGCACGACTTGGATGCAGCTGGCGACACTCGTGACCTTGATTGCGACCTGCGCGCACGCTTGGATCGGAATGTGGACAGTGGGCACAGACTACTTGAGAGCGCGCACGATGGGGCCGAAAGGGGATCGACTTCGTTCGATTTATCAGTCGGTCTGCCTGCTTGCGATTCTGGCCTATTTGCTCTGGGGCATCAAAATTTTGTGGGGTAATTAATCATGTCTAATCTACCAACATTGGAATTCGACGCCATCATCGTGGGCGGCGGCGGATCGGGTTTGCGCACGGCGCTGCAGTTGGCGCAGTCCGGTCATAAGACGGCGGTGGTGTCCAAGGTATTCCCAACGCGGTCTCATACCGTCTCGGCTCAAGGCGGTATTACCTGCGCGATTGCGAGTGAGGACCCAGACGATGATTGGCGCTGGCATATGTACGACACCGTCAAGGGCTCTGATTATATTGGTGACCAAGATGCGATTGAATATATGTGCAGTGTGGGGCCTGAGGCGGTTTTTGAACTCGAACACATGGGACTACCGTTTTCAAGAAAGGAAAATGGCCGGATCTACCAGCGCCCGTTTGGGGGTCAAAGCAAAGATTTTGGTAAGGGCGGGCAAGCCGCAAGAACCTGCGCCGCGGCGGATCGAACCGGTCATGCGCTGCTGCACACTTTGTATCAAGGCAATATCGCAGCCGGATCCACTATTTTTAGTGAATGGTTCGCTGTCGACTTGGTGAAAAATGCAGCCGGTGCCGTCACAGGTGTGATTGCGATTTGTATGGAGACGGGTGAGGTTTCTTACATTAAGTCGAAAGCAACCGTATTGGCCACAGGTGGCGCGGGCCGAATCTATGCCTCGACCACCAACGCGTTGATGAACACAGGCGATGGCACCGGCATGGCGCTAAGAGCCGGATTCGTGCAGCAAGACATGGAGATGTGGCAGTTTCATCCCACCGGGATAGCGGGGGCTGGTACATTGGTCACCGAGGGTTGCCGCGGTGAGGGCGGCTATCTGGTTAATAAAGATGGCGAGCGGTTCATGGAGCGCTATGCACCGAATGCCAAGGATCTGGCGGGTCGGGATGTGGTGGCTCGGAGTATGGTGCTCGAGATTTTGGAAGGTCGTGGTGCCGGTCCGAACGGCGATCATGTGCTTCTTAAACTAGACCATCTTGGTGAGGACATCCTGCATTCAAGACTCCCTGGGATTGTGGAATTATCCAAGACCTTTGCACATGTTGATCCGGTCAAGGAGCCCATTCCAGTTGTTCCGACCTGTCACTATATGATGGGCGGCTTGCCCACCAACATTCATGGTCAGGCAATTACGATTGATGCCAATGGGCAAGACAAAATCGTTGATGGGCTCTATGCCGTTGGTGAGGCAGCCTGCGTTTCGGTTCACGGCGCCAATCGTTTGGGCGGAAATTCCTTGTTGGATTTGGTCGTTTTTGGTCGGTCCGCTGGCCTTTATATTAATCAAGCGTTGACTTCAGGCATTGAATTGCAAGCCTCGAGCGACTCGGATGTCGAGCAAGCGATGGGGCGGTTAGGGCGATGGAATGCGTCAACCTCAACGGGTGAGGCACCCGCTCAGCTAAAGCGCGAGCTTCAAGAATGTATGCAACTGAATTTTGGGGTGTTCCGCAAGGAGGCGCCGATGCAAGAAGGCATTAAGAAGCTTGAGGAACTTAGAGCGCGGATTGGGGACGCCTATCTCGGGGACAAATCAATGGCGTTCAATACGGCGCGGTTGGAAGCGCTAGAGTTGGACAATCTTTTAGAAATCGCTGAAGCAACCGCATTCAGCGCTGAGGGCCGTCGCGAGAGTCGGGGTGCCCATGCTCGGGATGATTTCCAAGAGCGCGATGATGAGAATTGGTTGGCGCATTCGATTTATTCGCCAGAAACAAAGCAGCTGAGTCAGCGCGCCGTGAATTTTAGTCCAAAAATCATGGACACGATGGAGCCGATGATTCGAAAGTACTAGGGAACTAAAAGGGGTGTCGTGGCGTAACCCGCCATGGCAAGCCCGCGCCGGATAGAACGCGCCTTAGAAGAGCCTGTTTAGCCTGATGGCTCCGTTAGGTTGGGTTCGAGCCCGACCTGAAATCATTTGAAAGAGGGTGCGTTAACTCTGAAATGAGGCGCGGCAAGGCACTGGCCTGTAAACCGACTTGAAGGTATTGACGCTGAGTATGGCCCAGCGCATTAGAAAACGAGAAGCGAGCGCGACAGACAAAGGCGCGCTTTGAAACCAAAAACGCTTTGAAGTTAAAAACGATTTGAAAATAAAAACGCTTTGGACGAAGGACAGATTATGCAAGTCAGTATATATCGATATAACCCAGAGACCGACGATCGGCCCTACATGTCAGATTACACGGTGGAGATCCCCGAAGGCCGTGATCTCATGGTGTTGGATGTTATGGCGCTGATTAAAGAACAAGATGCGTCGGTGACCTATCGGCGCAGCTGTCGGGAGGGGGTTTGTGGCTCTGACGGGGTCAACATGAATGGCAAGAACGGTCTGGCATGTATTACGCCCGTATCGGAAGTTGCGCGCGGCGGGAAATTGAAGCTTCGTCCGTTGCCCGGACTGCCGGTTATTCGAGACTTGGTCGTCGACATGACCCAATTCTATGATAATTACAAGAAAGTCCAACCGTACCTTATAAACGATACGCTGCCACCAAAGATGGAGCGTCTGCAGAGCCCGGAAGATCGAGAGAAACTGGACGGCCTGTATGAGTGTATTTTGTGTGCCTGTTGCTCAACGTCTTGCCCGAGTTTTTGGTGGAATCCTGATAAATTCATTGGTCCAGCAGGCTTGCTTCAGGCTTATCGGTTTATAGCCGATAGTCGTGACACGGCAACCGAGGCGCGATTAAGTGACCTTGAAGATCCCTTCAGTGTGTTTCGCTGTCGCGGCATCATGAACTGCGTGAGCGTTTGCCCCAAGGGATTGAACCCAACTCGGGCCATTGGTCACATTCGTAATATGTTGATGGAACGAGCAGTTTAATCAAATTTGGTCATTTTTCTGTGCGAAGAGATATCGATCGACGGCTAGGTTGGCTACAATAGGCGGCTTTGAAAACAGAGTTGTCGAACATGTCCAAAGGCTCCATGGAATCGATGTGGCAAAGCGGGCACATCTCTGGCAGTAATGCCGCCTATGTGGAAGCGCTATTCGAGGATTACCTTGTTAACCCAGAGGACTGCCCAGGGGCTTGGCGGGCCTACTTCGATCAGCTCCCAAAGGTAGATCCTAGCGCTGCAAGCCAGGATCTGTCTCACGCCACAGTCCGAGACCATTTCCTACTCTTAGCCAAAAACCAAGCGCGGGTTGTACCTGCCTCTGCGTCTTCGATTTCAGCCAATCATGAGCGCAAACAGTTCGCCGTCGGCGAGTTGATCAACGGTTATCGTCGCCGAGGACATCTGCGGGCCGATCTTGATCCGCTTGGCCTTGAAATAAAAGAAGATGTGCCGTCGCTCACGCTTGAATATCATGGTTTGTCAGATGCGGATCGAGATACTCGCTTCCAGGTTGGTTCGCTGGCTATGGGTGAGTCTGAGGCGCCCCTGTCCGAAATCGTGGCAGCGCTGGAAGAAACCTACTGCGGATCCATTGGCGCGGAATACATGCATATCTCCGACCAAGAGGAATTGTCCTGGGTGCAGGAACGCATGGAGAGCACGCGGACCAAGCCGTACTATGGCCATGGCACCAAACGACGGCTGCTTGATCGAATCCTTGCCGCCGAAGGACTCGAGCTCTATCTGGGCAAAAAATATCCTGGTACCAAACGGTTTGGACTTGAAGGCGCCGAAACATTTATCTGTTGTTTGGCAGAACTGATCCATCGAGCAGGGTCATCGGGTGTCGTTGAAACCGTGATCGGTATGGCGCACAGAGGACGATTAAACGTTTTGGTTAATCTGCTTGGAAAAGATCCAGCAGCACTGTTTGATGAGTTCGAAGGACGCTATCAGCCCTCAGAAGGGTCAGGCGATGTTAAATATCATCAAGGGTTCTCCTCTAACCTGATGACGCCCGGTGGCGAAATGCACTTGGCGCTTGGATTTAATCCGAGCCATCTTGAGATCGCGGCACCCGTTATCGCAGGGTCGGTTCGCGCTAGAATGGACCGGCGCGGGGACTCGGTCGGTGACAAGGTGCTTGCCATCAACGTTCATGGTGATGCAGCCTTTGCGGGTCAGGGCGTTGTCATGGAGACCTTTCAAATGTCTCAAACCCGAGGCTTTTATACGGGTGGGACGCTGCACATTATTATTAATAATCAGATCGGTTACACCATTAGTAAACGTGAGGACGCTCGGTCGGCGCGTTATTGCACGGAAGTCGCAAAAATGGTGCAAGCCCCAATCTTCCATGTAAACGGTGATGACCCAGTTGCCGTTTTGTTTGTGTCCCAAATGGCGCTCGACTATCGAATGCGATTTAAGAAGGATGTCGTCATTGATATCGTTTGCTATCGACGTCGAGGGCATAACGAAGGCGATGAGCCAGCAATCACCCAGCCAAAAATGTACGAAACAATCCGCGCGCATCCGACGACACTCGCGCAATTTTCACAAAAGCTGATTCATGAGGGCGCCATTGAACTGGCCGAGTACGAGCGACGAATCATTGCTTATCGAGACGCTTTAGATGAAGGCAATGCGGTGGCTTGGGATTATCTCAAAGAGCCCAATGCGAGTTTGTATGTTGACTGGACGCCCTATTTGGGTCGAGATTGGGACACTCCGGTTGATACCCGATTTGACAGTGCGCAATTTAAAGCGCTTTCCGGTGCGATCGATAATCTTGCGTGTTCGGTTACAGTGCATCGCCAGGTCGATAAAATTCTCAAAGACCGAGCCTTAATGGGGTCAGGGGAGCTGGCCTGCAACTGGGGATTTGCAGAGATGATGGCCTATGCCACGCTTTTGAGCGAGGGCCATAATGTTCGGCTAACGGGGCAAGACGTTGGGCGCGGAACCTTTGCCCATCGCCATGCCGTGTTGCATGACCAGCTGACCGATGAGGCCATCTTGCCGATTGGTGCGATTGGTTTGCCTGGCGACTTCGCCTTGTATGACTCGTTTTTGTCAGAGGAAGCGGTGCTTGCTTTTGAATATGGGTATTCCCAGACCAGCCCGAAAACGCTCGTTATTTGGGAAGCGCAGTTCGGGGATTTTGCCAACGGTGCCCAAGTGGTGATTGACCAATTTATAACCAGTGGCGAGCACAAGTGGGCGCGTTTATCTGGGTTGACGCTGTTGTTACCCCACGGCTATGAAGGCGCAGGTCCGGAGCACTCGTCAGCCCGGCTAGAACGCTACTTGCAACTCTCCGCAGAACACAATATCCAAGTCTGTGTTCCGACCACGCCAGCACAGATTTATCATTTGTTGCGGCGGCAGATGCTCCGGCAAGCTAAAAAGCCGCTTATCGTCTTAACGCCGAAAAGTCTGCTCCGCCACCCGGAGGCGGTGTCCAGTCTGACGGCCTTAACGGACGGTACGTTTGAGACGGTCATTGCTGAGGATTTATCCGCCATAAACTACGAGCGAGTGACCCGTTTAATCTTGTGCAGTGGCAAAGTTTATTATGACTTAAAGCATGAGCGCGATCGGCTGAACCTTGATCATGTCGCAATTATTCGCATTGAGCAGCTGTATCCATTTCCGCAAGATGCTTTGGGCGTGGCGCTCGCGGATTTTGTCAATGTTAGGGAAGCCATTTGGTGCCAAGAGGAGCCGATGAATCAGGGTGCATGGTATAGCAGCCAACATCATATTCGGCGCGCATTACAAAACCACGTCGCAGAACTACATCTCAAGTATGCGGGTAGGGCGGCATCGGCGGCTGCCGCTGCGGGCAATATGGGCCTGCACCAGGCACAGCAGGATGCTTTGGTCTCACTGGCTTTAAACGGTGAGTTCGCTGAAATTGAAACGATTCAAGCCAGGAGTTAAGAGCGCATGGACATAAACGCACCCGTATTTCCGGAGTCGATTGCAGATGGTGAGGTTGCCACTTGGCATGTTGCGGTCGGGCAGTGGGTTGCTCGGGATCAAATCCTGGTCGATATCGAGACCGATAAAGTGGTCTTAGAAGTGGTGGCGCCATCCGCTGGCCGGCTGACCAAGATCCTAAAAGCGGTTGGCGCGGTAGTGGGTTCCGAGGAATGCTTAGCCGAATTTGAAGCAGGTGAAAATGAAGTTGAGGGTTCGGCTGACGGGGCTGGGCAAGACGCAGATGAGAGCCAACCGAGTTCGGCTTCGTCAACGACCTCGTCTTCGGCTGTGGCGATGACGCCGTCAGCGAGCCCGTCTGCTCGGAAACTCGCGGAAGAGTCGAGCATTGCCTTAGCATCTATAGTTGGCACCGGTAAAAATGGTCTCATCAATAAGGAAGACGTTTTGCAAGCGGTGGCCCGGGCGCAACAAATCGGTTCTGAAAACCCGATTTCGGTTGCAACAAATATGACAGTGTCTGCTGGGGTTGACCGGGCTGCCTCAGGCGACCGGATCGAGCGCCGTGTGCCGATGACTCGGCTTCGCGCGAGTATTGCTAAACGCTTGGTTGAAGCGCAGCAGAATGCCGCCATGCTCACAACGTTTAATGAAGTGGACATGACCGCGATTATGTCGCTGCGCAAGCAATATAAAGAGGCGTTTCAAAAAGCCCACAATGGAACCCGGTTGGGGTTTATGTCCTTTTTTGTGAAAGCCTGTACTGAGGCGCTCAAACGCTTCCCAGGTGTGAATGCCTCCATCGATGGCGCAGATGTTGTCTATCACGGTTATCAAGACGTGGGGGTTGCCGTGTCGTCCCCGAGAGGGTTGGTGGTTCCGGTGATTCGCGATGCTGATAGCTTAACGCTTGCTGAGATCGAGGATCAGATTGGTCAGTATGGGGTCAAAGCAAAGAACGCCCAGTTGAGTATTGATGAGATGACGGGTGGCACCTTTACTATTTCGAATGGCGGGGTGTTTGGTTCGATGTTGTCGACGCCCATATTAAACCCGCCGCAGACCGCGATTCTGGGTATGCACAAAATTCAAGATCGACCGATGGCGATTGATGGCGAGGTCGTGATTCGCCCGATGATGTATTTGGCCTTGTCTTATGATCACCGATTGATTGATGGTCAAGAAGCGGTTCGGTTTTTAGTTACCGTTAAGGATTTTCTCGAAGAACCCGCGAGGATCCTGTTAGATATTTAAAGGAAGAACCATGAGCAAACAATTTGATGTGGCGGTCGTTGGCGCAGGGCCTGCTGGGTATCACGCTGCTATCCGCGCCGCGCAGTTAGGTTTGAAAACGGTTTGCATCGATCGCTGGGTGGATGCCAGCGGTCAGGCGGTGCTGGGTGGAACCTGCTTAAATGTTGGATGCATTCCCTCAAAAGCGTTATTGGATACGTCTCACAAATTTAGTCAGGCGCAGTCTGAATTCGAGGATTTGGGGATTATGACCCAGGGACTTGCCCTGGATGTGGCGCAGATGCAGCGCCACAAAGATTTGATCGTTCAAAACTTAACCAAGGGTGTGGCTGGGTTATTAAAATCCAACGGGGTTGAAGTCGTGACGGGTACGGCAACGCTGCAGGCGGGTAAAATATTAAAGGTAACGGATGCAGCTGGTGAGGTGAGTACGATTGCCGCGGCGCATATTATTTTGGCGCCGGGGTCCAACCCGGTTGATATCCCAGCTTGTGTGAGAGACGACGAAATGATCGTCGACTCCACCGGAGCGCTGGCTTTTGACGCAGTGCCGAAAACGCTAGGTGTGATTGGTGCGGGGGTGATTGGTTTAGAACTCGGTAGTGTTTGGAGCAGGCTGGGCGCCAAAGTGGTTCTGCTTGAAGCGATGCCTTCTTTTTTACCAACGGCGGACGAACAAATCTCAAAAGAAGCCTTAAAGCTCTATAAAAAGCAGGGCCTCGAAATTCGGCTGGGTGCCAAAGTGACCGGCAGCAAAATCAAGAAGTCCGGCGTTGAGGTGATCTATGAAGACGGGGACGGAACCCAGAAATTAACGGTTGACCGCCTGATCGTCGCGGTCGGCAGGCGGGCAGAAACGAAAGGCCTGATTGCCTTGGATGCTGGCGTTGTCGTCGATGACCGAGGATTGATTGAAGTGAACGAGGTTTGTGAAACGACTTGTGCGGGCGTCTACGCGGTTGGCGATGCCGTTCGGGGGGCAATGCTTGCGCACAAGGGAATGGAAGAGGGGGTTATGGTTGCCGAGCGGATTGCGGGCGGTAAACCACAAGTCAATTATGAAACGGTGCCTTGGGTGATTTATACCCATCCGGAAATTGCCTGGGTTGGCGCGACTGAAGCCGAGCTCAGCGCCGCGGAAACAGCGGTGAAGGTTGGCGTGTTTCCATTGGCAGCTAGTGGTCGCGCTATGGCCAGTAACGAGACAGCGGGTTTGATCAAGGTAATCGCTGATGCTGCGACGGACCGCGTCTTGGGTGTCCACATGATCGGCGCGCATTGCTCAGAAATGATTGCAGAAGCCGTCATTGCAATGGAATTTGGGGCATCTGCGGAAGATCTTGGTCTCACCATGTTTGCTCACCCGACGCTCTCTGAAGGCTTGCATGAAGCGGCACTTGCAGTTTCTGGTCATGCCATTCATATTGCACACCGAAAACGGCGCTGAGAACGGATGTTGAGGCGGCGCTAGGCTGACGGCTTGGGTTGCGGGCCTCAAAAGAGGGGTGAAAGAAAAGGGCGCAGCGCGGTTTGCGTTTTGGCGCAGCTCGCACATTCCCGGCGGTGTTCGCGGAAAGGGTTCGTCAAAAAAGGTCAAAAACGGTTTTCACCCAGCGCCAAACGGTGCTTAACAGCACGCGTGTGATGTTGGTAAGACCATCACGGTTTAAACACGCAGTAATCCTATGCGAGTGGCGGACATAGTGAGAAAGCGGGCTAAAAGCGAGAAAGCGGGCCAAAAGCGAGAAAGCGAAATAAAAGCGAGAAAGCGAAATAAAAGAAGAGCGGGAAACGCCATAAACTTGCGGGAAGGGCATCTGGAATAGCGGAAAGCTAAACGCGCAAAGCTAAAAGCTAAAAGCTAAAAGCTAAAAGCTAATAGCTAAAAGCGCCTGGTAAAAAAGGACATTAGCGGCGAAGAACGCAGTGAAAAGCGCTAATGCCCCGACAAATTAACAACGATTACAATGAACCAAAGGGAAGCAGTATATGAATCTTCATGAGTACCAAGCCAAGCAATTGTTCGCTGAATATGGTCTGCCCGTTTCGGAGGGAATTGCTGTAGACAGCGGTGATGAAGCCGTGGCAGCAGCCAAGAAAATTGGCGGTGACCGATGGGTTGTTAAGGCGCAAGTGCATGCCGGGGGCCGTGGTAA
>JGI20153J14295_10001115_pt1 | contig 21309 bp, 23 predicted proteins | sample COG_03_FD_14295 | JGI IMG/M metagenome (IMG submission 14295) | reverse complement strand
GGCGGATAAAACCCTTGCCGAGTTCGGTAAGGTACATATTGTTTGTAACAACGCGGGCGTCTCTACCGGCGGCCTAATCGATGAGTGCGATGAAGGTGACTGGCAGTGGAGTCTTGGAGTGAATCTGATGGGTGTTGTCCATGGTTGTCAGGCCTTTATTCCCCATATCAAGTCTCAGGGTGAGGGTGGGCATATCGTTAATACCGCTTCGATGGCCGGGTTGTTAGGTCGCAACCCGGGCTGGACGACTTACAACGCGACAAAATATGCGGTGGTAGGCTTAACAGAATCCTTGTACGAAGAGGGTCGTCTTGGTGGTTTTGGTGCCTCTGTGCTCTGCCCAGGTGCCGTCCGAACTCGCATTTATGAAGCGCCTCGGAATCGCCCCGATCGGTTTGGGCCACAAGTGTCGAAGCCTGCTTATACAGATATTTCAAGGGATATTGAGCAAGGGCTTGCCCCGGATATCGTCGGCGAACTGGTGGTCGAGGCGATCAAAGCAAAGCGCCTGCATATCCTCACCGATCCCCGATTTTCGAGATTGGTTGATAAGCGCTTTGCGCGCCTTGCTGCAGATTTCGAGTGGGCTGCGAACAGTGCTGCGCTTAATCGAGAAGCTTAAATTAGAAGCTTGAGTTCGAAGCTTGAGTTAGAAGCTGAACGTAATCGGTTTAAACAGCTGGCAAGTGGAAGCGCACTCTTGCCATCTTGACTTGGCTGCCCGCGCTGATATCGGTCCAGGTGACATAAATGTCGTTGCCCTGGCTTGTGATCACCGGAAAGCCGCTGCGTCTTGATGATTGTGTGCCGGCCACTTCGGTATCTGCCAGCAACTTGCCCGCCTGACTATAGAGCGCAACCTTGAGTGCGGCGTCTTTGCCATTGGTGTGCAACCAGCTGATGGCGATATCGCCAGAATCTAGAATCGCCATGCTGACACGGCCGTTGGTAGCGCCTTGATCTACCAGTATGGGCGTGCCAAATGCCGCGCCGTCATTGTTTGATATGGCTAACTGTACTTTAGGTTGATCGTCCTTGGCGGTGAACCAAACCACTGCGGTTAGATGACCCTGTGCCGCGACGGCAGGACCATTTACTGGACACCCTGCAACCTCCCAGTGATCGTTAGATACCGCTAAAGGCTCGGTCCAGCGACTGTCGTCAAAGCGGGTGATATAGATATCTCTGATTTCCTGCTCAGTGCGATCGCGGTAAACTACCACCGGCCCCCTGGCGGTCATGGCACTACTGGTGTTGCAGCAATCGCAGGTGAGGCCGTCGAGTTCCCATTCTTCCAAGGTTTCGCCATGACGGTCAAATACAGCGGCTCGCAGGGTCATACCACCGGCCATGGCATGTTCATCTTTATCGGCGTCGGGATGGGACATCGCGGGTTTGGTGTTTCTGCCATCTAACCATGTCATAAAGGAGCGACCTTCGCCTAAAGGCAACATGCTCACAAAACCATGCTCGGCGCTGACCCCGTCCTTGTGAATGATGACAGGCTGACCCCAAATGTGTTTTTCCTGATCAAAAAACACGGCGTTGATATCATAATCATAGGTACCCTCGGCACTCTTTTGCAGCCAGTGCGCCACCATGCCTGTGTCAGTGACAGCCAAAAACGGAAAGTCGGCCCAATTGACAAACCAGTCGTTGCCTTGCTGAATCAGATGGGCTGGACTCCAGTTGGCATCAGTCAGGGTGGCATAGTATAAGGCACTGTTGTCGTCTTTTGACGCGACCCAGGAAAGGTGCACATTACCCTTCGCATCAGTGATTACGCGGGAGAGGCTGGTTTGGTCGGTCACGGGTGGCGTTAACATTGACACCTGGATGTTCTGAGCTTGGGTTTTAAGGCTCATCAGCAGCGTGCCAATTAACAGGAATTGCAGCAAGTTTTTGATCACATTAGGTCGCATCGATTGATTGTCTCTTACGCTTGAATAGTGGCTCCGTCATCCAAGTTGTGGGTCACGAGAGATTATTGATTGGTCAGTGGGGGATAGCTAATTTAGTCAATATTGTGTAAACCGAAGCCTTGGTTTGGATACCCACGAGCTTAGTTAACATCTCATTGGTCGGCGACAAAATGTAGGTCGTTGGCAGAGCAGTGGGTGGCGACAGGCCAAGAGCCTCGACTTCACTCAAGGTCAATGTTGGGAACTCGATACCCAAGCGCCGAGCCAAACGCAGTGTAGTTTGTCGGTCATCCTCGTCGAAATTGACACCCAGTACCTGAACGTTTGAGGCGGCCAGTTCAGCAAACAGAAGATTCAGTTCCGGGATTTCAATTCGACAGGGTGCGCAGGTGGTAGACCAATAATTGACAATCTTCCAGGGTGCTGGCGTTTGGCTAGGCGTGGGCTCAGTGCCAAGCGCGTTGAGTCCAGGCAAGCTGACGCCGGCAACCAGCAAGGCCATTATGGTATAACGTAGTGGGCTCAATTTAAGCGGCTCCAAGGAATTTGAGCGTCACAAGTATGTAGGCGCAGCTGGCGGTCAATAGTACCCAGGGAAGCCAAATTAGCCAAGTCGCGGTGGACTGTGCTGGTTTGATGGGGACGCCAACCTCGGGTTCCTGCGCTTTGGCAGCTTTTTTTCTAGCTTTATCCCGCTCTCTGGCCAAGGCTTTCTGTTGTTTTTTGTACTCGGTGATGCCTTTCTCTATGCCCTGTGCGATCAGTCGTGTCTGTGCTTTAGTTTGTTCAGGCCGCTGGATCGACCGCGCGATCTTCTGCGCTTCGATCTGTGATTCCTTCGAGATTTTTTTGTCAGTCACTGTGGTCCTGCCAATTGATGGGTCTTATATTTACCAGAGGTTGAGTCTAACACTGTCGGGGCGCTGGCGTGCACCGAGTCGCGTAACGGACATCCCTTGATGTTGGGTATGTGCCTGGATCGGGATAGGATAAAAAATCACATAAATACCTGCTGCGCTGTACGAAGAGGACAATGCCATGACTGACCCGCAGGCTGATACAGTCCAGAATACCTATTCAACTAATCTGGCAGTCGCGACGACAAGCACGAACACGCCGACTGAGCAGGCTGTTTATAACCGCGTCGCGATGGCGTTGGGGGAGAAAATTCACCAGGCCAAGGCCAAGCAACAGACGCCCGTTGATGGCCACCTGCGTCGAGTGACGGAGAGTGGTGATGCCCCGTTTTATGATCCGTCCAGACAGGTCAGTTCGTTATAGATGATAGTGATGAGCTGAGGCGTCAGGTTTTCTTATGAGCCTGCATGCGCTGTTTGAATTCATCGGTTGAGTTGGTGCGTGGATAGTCTTGAGCGGGCACGGGCACCTCAAGAAAATCACATAATGGCTGCCAGCCCATGCTGGCTTCGAAGACCAATAAGCGATTCGCCGGCACCGTGCGTTTGACTGCTTCATTGTGGGCCGTAAACACAGCCTTGGCATGCTCACGATCCATATGCCGACCGCCAAAGGTGGCATCTACAATTAGTTTTCTCGCCATCTGGCCCTGGAGGTTGCTCGGATCAAAACTGCTATCCAACCCCTTGAAAATCGTTTCGGAGGCGCTGTCAAACCACTTGTCTGGGTCTCGCAGGCTTAAAATAACCTTGGCTTGCGGGTAGTGTGCCAGTAGTTCCTCGTAGAAAGCACAGGATGGCCAGTCGACGCTCGCCTGATAACCCTCGAAGACTGCCTCCCAGTCCATTTTTTTGCCAAAGGCGGCGTCATGCCAGAACTGCCGTTGGGCTTCACTGGCGAACAGCTCCATCATATGATGGCACTTGGTCAGGCCCAGTTGCTCCAGGGCCAGTTTTAATGACAGGGTACCCGTGCGCCCAAAGCCGGCGCCGATGACTTTCAGGGTCATGATTATGGTCCTTTCTGACGTGGCAATTTACTATGGCTGCTAACCGCAGTGTCCTCGGGACCATAGCGTTTAATGTTCCGCATGGTCAAGCCGCAAGCAGGCAAGGCAACGCAAAACGGTCGAGAGAAACTCCGGTAAAACGCTTGAAGAGTTCTTTGGTTTCGGATTTTTTTGTGGTTGCTTTGCTACGATTTAAGCTGCAAAGTGCGCCGAGACAGGCCGGCTGACATCGATTGTTGCGCCGTGAATAGACGCCGAGAGTTCGAGATAATGAAAAAAAATGGTGAGTTTTTGGCTACGCTCTCTCGGGGCTTGATGGTGCTGCGCGTGTTTTCTCGCGAGAGTCCAGAAATGACGTTGAGTGAGGTTGCTGCAAAAACCGATTTGAGTCCGGCGGTAGCGCGACGCTGCCTGAATACCCTTGTTGAGCTCGGCTATGTGGGCAAGAAAGGCAAGTTGTTCTTGCTGACTGCCGAGGTGCTGGGTTTTGCTTCAGCCTTTATCGAGTCGATGAATCTGGAGGAAATAGTACAGCCACACTTGCAGGTGTTGCGTGATAAAACGGGAGACAGTACATCCCTGGCGGTACTTTCGGGGCAAGAGATACTTTACCTGGTGCATGTGTCTACCCACCGAATGGTGCGCGTGGCGGCAGGCTTTGGCACGCGTTTTCCTGCTCATCCGACATCCATGGGGCGTGTGCTGATCGCCAACCAGCCACAGGAAGTGGTTGACTCTTACCTGCAGGACAGTGATTTCCAAAAGCTCACAACCAAGACCGTGACGTCACGAAGTGAGCTCAAGCTGTTGCTAGGGCAGGTCAAGCGGCAAGGCTATGCCTCCGTTGAAGATGAGCTTGATTACGGGATTGTCTCGGTCGCCGTGCCTGTTATTGACCTGTCGGGTACGGTACTCGCCGCCATCAATTGCTCAACGGTCACGACTCGGGTGGACCGTGAGCAAATGGTTCAGAGCCGCTTGCAGGAGTTGCGCGACGCCGCCCAAAAAATTGAAATGGAACTCAGGCGCTATCCGGTTCTTGCAGACTCCATACGCAGTTCCGCTGCAAGTCACCAGACGAAGTCCTGAAAAATGTCATCTCGCGCTGAGTTCCCAAGCTCTCATTGCTCTCCTCAGCCTTGGTAGTCCACGGCTTCTTGCGCGCCGATCCACAGTGGATGACCCGCAGGATTGTTCATCTCCTCGAAAAGATGGCCTACGAGGCCCGCACAGCGAGCGGTCAAAATCACGCCGCGCATCATTTTTGATGGGACGCCGGCTTCAGCCAGCACGGCCCCTATCGCAGCGCTGACATTAGTCACAAGGTTCTTTTTGAGGGTTGTTTGTAGGCCTAATTCTAATAATTTCACCGCCCGAATATATTTCCCATCCACTTCAAGGCTTTCGGCGACCGCGATGAGGCGCTTAACTCTTGGGTCCAAGTCTCCATGTATGGGATGTCCGAAACCTGGCAGTGGTCTGCGAATATCACGATATTGTTGAATCTCAGTCAAAACCGCGGCCTCTTGATCTTCAGCTGCGACAATCCTCTCAAGCACCGCGCCACATTCGCTGGCTGTGCCAGCATAGCGATCCCCTACGCCCAGCAGCCCGGCAGCGATGGCGCCAGTGAATGATTCGGGTGCGCCGTAATAAGTCAGGCGAGTTGCTATCGCCGATGGTACGAGGCCGTGCTCCATAATAGTGACCAATACGGCATCCATAATTCTGCACTGGGCGTCGGTCGGTTCTTGACCTAGGGCTTGCAGGTAGATCATTTGGGTAAACGAGACCTTGCCGATTAAATCCTCACAGAGGTCTTTACCTCGAACGATGATGGTGTCGGCGTCAAATCCGCAGATATTGGTTGTACCTTTTTTCTCGAGCATAATCGCTAACCTTTTTGGCTTTTGTCTGATATTATCCAAAGCTTCGCATATCGAAAATTAATTCGCTATGCGAAATACCCAAACTACTCACAATAAAGCTAAAGGGGTGATTCCAATGAGGAGTCTGTTGATATTAGTAGCCGTTGCCATTTCAACGCCAGTGGTTAATACAGTGTTTGCTGCCGATAGGATGATGGAAGAGGTGGTTGTTTCTGCGCGTAAGCGTGCTGAATCACTGGAGGAAAGTCCTGTATCAGTAAGTGTTTTCACTGCAGAAGATCTTGAATCCGCTGGTATCGAGACAGCGCGAGACTTCATCGCTCTCACGCCGAATGTCACGTTGGTTGAAACCCAAAATGCGGGCAACGCCTTTATTAACGTTCGAGGTGTATCCCAGGCGCGCAACAGTGAGATGTCGGTTGCCGTGTTGGTTGACGGTGTGTTGATGGCAAACCCCGCACAGTTTACCCAGCAGCTATTCGATATCGAGCAGATCGAAGTGCTGCGCGGACCGCAAGGCGCGCTTTATGGGCGAAATGCTATCGGTGGGGCTATCACGATACGGACTCGGCAACCCAGCGATGAACTGGCTGGGCGGTTAGAAGTGGGTGCCGACTCGGGTCCTGGGTATACGGCGAAAGGGTTCGTCAGCGGACCAGTGGGTGATTCAGAGACATTAAAGTACCGTGCCTCATTGTCTTATATTGATACAGACGGTTTTCTTGATAACGCCTTTCTGGGCGAAAAGGCTGATCCATACAAGGATGTTTCAGGACGATTGAAACTGCTGTGGGAGCCGACAGATAACTTCCAAGCCGATTTCAGAATCAGTCAATCTAATTTAGATACTCAGGCGCTTTATTTTGTTATCGATGCCGAGGCTGACGATACAGATCTCGACATTCGGGTCAACAATCCCGGCGTCAACGAGAGAGACATCATGAACTCCAGTGTGAAACTCGAATACGAATTCGATGACGGAGGTACCTTCACTTCCATCACGGCTTATGATGATCTTGAGGAATTACTGACGGGTGATAATTTCAATTTCTTACCGCCCGCGGAGTCGGTGATTAATTTCTTCCCCATCGGCGGCATTGCGATTGGGCTGACAGGTGATGCCTTTGCAGATTTGAGTCAAACGCAGTATCTCGAAACTGACTCTGTTAGTCAGGAATTTCGTTACACCTCTTCTGCGAGCGAGCGTATGCGATGGATTGTTGGAGCGTACGCCATATCAACAGACCGATACATATCAACAGGTAATCAGATAGACCGCGATCAGGGCGTTTTCCCCGTCTATAAAGTGCCTAGGGTATCATTGTTTGTTGACCCCACTGATCCAAGCCCGCAATTAAGCTTGTTGGCTGATACCCAGGATAATTTTGCGTGGGCTGTGTTCGGTGATATTGCCTATGACTTCACCGACAAGTTCGAAGGTTCTTTATCGCTTCGATATGATCGCGATACGCGAGAGAACACAACCCTGACTGAACCCTTATACGATCCAACCGGTGGTATTGGTATTGTTTTTGGAGAGGTCCGGAAAGAGTCGTTCAGTGAGCTACAACCGAAGATTAACCTACGTTATTTACCTACCGACGACCTGACAATCTATGGTGGCTGGTCTCGTGGATTCCGTAGCGGCGGATTCAATCAGACAGGTGTTGGCGCAGCGATCACTGAGCCCGGAGTGGAGGACGTATTTGGTGCCCAGGTTGCGGATACCTTTGAAGTCGGTGTTAAAAATATATTTATGGACGGCCGATTCACCACTGCGTTGAGCATTTTCAGTACTGATTTTGAAAATGCCTATTTCTTTTTCTTTGATCCTACGACGAGCACCCAGAATCTGGGGAATATTCCTGAAGCTGAATATGTAGGCCTTGAGCTCGAAGCTAATGCCTATATCAACGATTATCTAACGGGGTATTTTGGGCTTGGCTTAACGGACAGCAAGATTACTGATGCGGCTAACTCAGCACATAACGGCAATGAGGCACCCCTGGTTTCGAAAAATACAGTGAATGCCGGTTTGCAGTTGCGATACCCCATTGCATCAGTAGATGGCCTGTATTTTACGGGTCGATTTGACTACCAACATATTGGCGATACCTACTGGGATCCAGCAAATATATCAGTCCGCTCACCCGTTGATCTGGTAGATGTCAGAGTTGGATTCGAGTCAGATGATAATTGGTCAGTGGTTCTGTGGACCAAAAATGCATTTGATGAAGAGTACAATGCCGAATTTTCACCGGGTCCAGCACCGGGTTTGAACTTCCTTTGGAAGGCGCCACCACGACGTTTTGGCCTGTCTTTTATCAAAAACTTTTAGAAGCCTACGGGGACCATAAATCATGAGTTCAATCGAAGCTGTTAATACAAAGTTACATCACAACGCTTATGTGACTCGAGACATGGAGGCAGTTCGTGCCTTCTATGAAGATATCATAGGCTTTCCACTAACCGCGACTTGGTGCGAAAAAACCGACCTGTTCGGCAAAGAGCGTGTGTATATGCATTGCTTCTTTGAAATCGGTAATGGTGAGTCACTCGCGTTCTTTCAGTTTGCAGATGACGACGATGCTCAAGAATTTGGTCCGGAGCTACCGCCCTCTGGTTTTCGTCATCTGGCTATGAATGTCGATCAGGCCACCCAAGACGGTATCCGTGATCGACTTGCGGCGGCTGGCGTGAGTGAGCCGCAGACCTACATCCTCAATCACGGGTATTGTTACTCGCTTTACGTTTTTGACCCTGCAGGACTACTCATTGAGTTTACTGTGGACCATGAAGACGTCGAGCAAATTAACGCGGACAAGAAAACCACTGCCCACGCTGAGCTAAAGCGATGGCTCGCTGGGGATCATTCGCCAAATAACGAGGCCTATCACCGCTAAGCGGATAAGGAAAAACGATGAGTGAATCTGTAGTCATTATTTATTACAGCGGCTATGGCCACACGGAGAAGCAGGCGGAAGCGGTGGCTGCGGGGGCATTAGAGGTTGCCGGCGTAGACTGCACCTTAATACCTGTCGCGTCACTCGAAAGTGCTGACGCCGAAGGTTGGCATACTGTTGATGCTGCCAGTGCTGTGATTTTTGGCAGTCCAACCTATATGGGCTCCGCTGCAGCAGAATTTAAGAAGTTTATGGAAGCATCCTCGGGTCGATGGATGGCGGGAAAATGGCAGGACAAGCTGGCTGCAGGTTTTACTAATTCCGGTTCCCATAATGGTGATAAACAAAACACGCTCGTGGAATTTGTGACGTTTGCTGCTCAGCATGGGATGGTTTGGATCAATCTGAATCTAGCGCCCGGTAACAATAGTTCAGCGGGGAGCATCAATGACCTGAATCGATTGGGTGCTTCTCTCGGCGCCATGGCGCAGTCTAATGTCGATGTTGGTCCTGACGAAGGCCCGATAGCTTCTGATCTTGAGACCGCCAAGTCTCTGGGACGTCGAGTTGGGCAAAGCACATTGCGCTGGAATACCTGAGCCAAAACAATAATGGGAATTTTATGATCTATCACCATGAGGTAGAAACCCGCTCGCCTGAGGATCAGCTGAAGCTTGATAAGGTGAGTTATCTAAAGCAAATAGCATATCTATTTGAGCACTCAACTTTCTATCAAAACAAATTGAAAGCTGCAGGCTTTGAGTCTGCAGCGCAAGTGGGTGGTCTGGAGAATATAGCTGAATTGCCATTCACCGAGAAAGATGAGCTTAGGGCTACCCAGGCAGCTGCGCCACCGTTTGGCGATCACCTGGCGTGTGTGCCTGAGAACCTGCGCCGAGTGTTCAGTACTAGCGGTACTACGGGCGTACCCTGCTACCTGGGCTTGACCAATAATGATATTGATATGTACGCCACCAATGTTGCGCGGGGCTATTCAGCAGCCGGATTCATGAAAGGCCAGAGAATAGCCGTGGGCTTTAATGCGGGTCCCTTTGTCGCGGGGGCTGTCTATTATGGCTTCGACAAGATTGGTTGTACCGTGATACCCGTTGGAACCGGTAATACTGAGCGCTTGGTAACCGCGATTCAAAAGATGCGGGCGACGGGAATAAGTTGTACGCCATCGTATGGTCTTTATCTAATCGACTACTGTCTAGAACACGGCATAGACACTCGAAGTCTTGGGCTTAAAAACATGATAACAGCGGGCGAGCCAGGTGGTGGTGACCCGCTTATTCGCGGCAAAATAGAAGAAGCGTTTGGTTGCCAGGTTCGAGAATCCATGGGTATAGGGGACATATCCTTGTCTGCCTGGGCTGAAGACGAAGATGGCCAGGGCATGCATTTTATGGCGCGCGAATCGGTTCATGTCGAGTTGATCGATCCTGTGACAGGTACGCCGAAAGCATGGGAAGATGGCGCAGAAGGCGAATTGGTTTATACGGCGCTAAAGCGCGAAGCGATGCCGCTGCTCAGGTTTCGTAGCCGAGACCATGTGGTCGTCAATATGAAGCCCAACCCTACCGGTAGAACTGGGCCGCGTATCCGCTGTGTCGGTCGTACCGATGATATGTTGATCGTTCGCGGCGTAAACCTGTTTCCAACAGCCATCCGTAGCATCGTTCAGGAATTTACCCCCAGTGTGTCGGGCATGCTGCAAATTCGGCCAACGGCGCGCGGCGTCATGCAGGACCCGCCATTACCTATCCAGGTTGAATTGGGTGTTGATGCTCATGTAGATGAAGCGAGTTTGAAAAAATCAATCGAGTCAATGATTCGAGAGCGTTTGTTGGTGACAACCGCTGTAACGCTGGTGCAATACAATGCGCTACCGAGAGAAACCTACAAATCAAAGCTCGTCGACTACAGTGACGTGCCGACAGTCTGATCAAGCGCTAATGAACGATTAATTGGGCACGGTCAGGCTCTTTATTAATGACCAAAATGAGTTTGTTGAGGAGAATGAAATGACTAACCGAATAGAAACGACACATACCGGCAGCTTGCCTCGTCCTGACGAACTCATCAAGCTAATGTGGGCTGTCTCCGATGGCATCCCGGTTGATGCGAAAGCGTTAGATGAATCAATTGTAGCGGCCGTCGACTCGGTATTTGGTCGTCAGGCGGATAGTGGGATTACCTATTTGAACGATGGCGAGATGTCAAAGCCGAGCTATGCAACCTATGTGAAAGATCGGTTGAGTGGTTTTGACGGCGAAGCGGTCGAAAGCTATTTTTTCAAGGACCTTGAGGAGTTTCCTCGATCAAAAGAGGTCGTCGCTGCTAACCCGGGTCGCAGGAAGCGTTATGCGCCCGCATGCACGGGCGAAATTAGTGTAAGCGATCCAGACGCGGCGCTATTGGATATGGCGAACCTGAACAAGGCGGCAGCTGACCGTGGGGTATCGACTATTTTTTCTAGCGCAGCGTCGCCAGGAGTCGTATCTATTTTTTTTGAGAATCAGTACTACGACAGTGATGAGGCTTATGTTTTTGCCATCGCTGAGGCAATGCGCCACGAATATGAAGCGATCGCAGCTTCTGGCGCTAAGGTTCAACTGGACTGCCCAGACCTGGCCATGGGCCGACACTCAACCTATGCGAATTTGAGTCTTGAAGACTATCGTAAACGTATGGGCATGAATATTGCCGCCTTGAACCATGCGGTGCGCAATATCCCGGAAGAGCAATTGCGTATGCACCTATGCTGGGGTAACTATCCTGGACCACACCATTGTGATGTTGCGTTAGCTGAGATCATCGATCTCGTCTGGGATGCAAAACCGCAAACCATATTGTTCGAGGCTGCGAATCCTAGGCATGCACATGAGTGGACCATTTTTGAGGACACTCGAGTGCCTTCTAACAAGATTCTGTGCCCGGGGGTTATCGAGTGCCAATCAAATTATGTGGAGCATCCCGAATTGGTTGCTCAGCGTATTGTGCGTTATGGAAAATTGATTGATCCGAGCCAGCTCATGGCCGGTGTCGATTGTGGTTTTAGTGTACATGTTGGCATGCAAGGTGTTGACCCTGATGTGGCCTTCGCTAAGCTGGCCGCCTTGGCGCAAGGTGCGGAGATCGCTTCAAAAAAACTCTTTTAGGATTGTCTCGAATCTTCGGGGAAAGGACAGGAACCATTCAGTGCCGTCAACGAGCTGCGCCGAATGGCTGCCTGTTGGCCTCTTGGCGTATTTAATGCGCCGCAATGCCGGGCTTAAGCTGTCGTTTGAGTCAAGTTGTTGGCTCAACGGCTGTGCTAGATTAAAACCCTAATGGTAGTCAGGTCTAAAGGGATAGTCCGCGGGGAGTTCGAGGGCTAGCTTGATCTTCGTGCAGAGTTACTGACGGATATTGATCAGGCCACCTCTATGCCTGGGGTCTGGGCGTCTTGTTCGCTAAAATTTCCAATTCGCTCGCTATAACCTCTGTTGAATAATGCTTCTGTCCGTCTCTTTCCCATTGTTTGGTATGCATCTCGCCTTCAACGTAAATTTGACTGCCTTGCTTCAGATATTTCCCAGCAATATCAGCCAGACGGTGGAGGAACACGACACGATGCCATTCCGTGCGCTCAATGGCGTCGCCGGTTTTCTTGTCCTTGATGGTCTTGCTGGTGGCGATGCTGCAGGTGGTGACAGGATTGCCGTTCGGCATAAATCGAGTCTCTGGGTCCTGCCCGAGGTTGCCGATGAGGATGACTTTGTTGACGCCTTGGCTCATGGTGTCATGTTCCGTTTGTTGGATACAGCAGTCGAATAAGGTATTAACGCTATCCTAATACCCAAAACCTAATTGGTCTAACGGATTCAGTTACACAGTACCTCGCAGGGTATGCCATCTTTGTCGCCATCAAGGCTCGTCACACCGCAGGTTAGCAAGTGGAATCGGGCTTCAGCACAATGGGTCATTTCCTTGCAGTAGTGTTTGTTACCGCATTGCAGGCTTGCGGTAGCCAGGTCTTCGCTGGGCTTGGCTTCGCGCTTGCCCCGTCTCCAGTCCCAGGGTGGGACTGGGTTAGGGGAGTCCCATAGGCCGAGCTGGAGGTCTCGGGCCAAGGCCTCGGCAGTTAAGAAATCCTGGTCCGTGAGATACTGTCGATAAGCCCAGGCATGACCCTCTTCGACCAATTCTCGATTGATATCACGATTGTCGAAATAGACTCGGCCCAGGGTTCGGCCATAACGATCATGACCGCTGACCTGAACCATTACCGTACGTTGAAAGACTTTAGCTGCCAAGGCTTGTTTCGCTTTTTGGCCCCAGGGTTGGGCGCGTTCCGGTGTGTCAATTTCCGTCAGGCGAACCTTGTGCTGAACAGAGCCAACGAGCAGCGTCAGAGTGTCGCCGTCAGCGATAGCCACAACCCGACCCTGGAGCGCTTCGGCCATAACAAGTTGTGGCGCAAACCAAGGCGTAAAAAGTAGCAATAGCCAATAGATCAAAGAGTTTGACAGGATCTGCTTACAACGTTGAACAGGGGTGACCGCTTGAAACATGTCGCTTGTCGCTTTTCATCAGTGGCGCAAGTATAACCGGTATCAGGCTGTTCTGTTGTCGCGGTTGTGAGTTGTGATCGAGCTGAATGGCGCAGGCAGAGAGGCAGACCTGTGAAGACCATCGCAAGGCCATTGCGAGACTAGAGCTATTTGATCCAGGCCTCGTCAGTGACGCCTGTGGCGTATAGGATAAGCGTGAGTTTTTATTTCGTATCGAAGTGGAGTCGAGCGTGCTGTGTTTGAATAATGCAGGCGACCCAATCTGTTTAGACTGTGGGGGTAGAAACACTAGCATGGCCGAATCAATGTCTGCTGTTATAGGCAATCAACTGACTTCTTGGAGCACAACATAATGCAAAAGAATTCGCTGGGCCCGTTAGACAATATGAGTCGTTTGACCCTGGGCGGCGGTGGTATCGGGCAAGTATGGGGAGCGACTTCCCGCGATGAGGCCATAGCCACGGTGAATGCCAGTTATGCTGGCGGTATTAATCTGTTCGATATGGCGCCCCTGTATGGTCAGGGTGAAGCCGAGACCGTCATGGGTTTAGCCTTTGCTGGAGGCTATCCCGATGACGTGCGGGTCACGACCAAGTGTATGCTGGGCAGCGTCGCCGGTGAGCTGATTGAAGACAAACTCGTGCAGTCGCTGGATGCCAGTTGCGCGCGGTTGCAGCGCGACTATGTTGATGTGTTTATTCTTCACGGCTATGTCGTACCCGATGGTTGGAGTGAGAGTATTCGTCCTCGAGCATTGCCTCATATTGCGGTGGAATGGCACAACTACCAGGATCATGTGGTGCGAGTGTTCGAGAAGTTGAAACAACAGGGGCGCATCGGCGCGTGGGGTGTGACGGCAGCCAGTACCCAAGTCACCAATCTCGGTCTGCTGGCGGCTAATAAGCGACCAGATGTGGTGCAGTGTATGGCTAACCTGCTGGATTCACCGGGGAGCATGGCGATCTGTCAAGAAAAAGCCGACCCCCGTGCGGTTATTCATGCGGCTCGCGCAGCGGGCGTTGGCGTAATGGGAATTCGAGCTGTGGCCGCCGGCGCTTTAACGGACGCTATTGATCGGGATGTTAAGCCGGACTCCGCCGAACGACATGATTTTAATCGTGCGCGGGGGGTTCGCCAGATCGCGGCTGAGCTCGGTGTCAGTATCGCCTTTCTTGCGCATCAGTATGCGTTGTCGATGCCTGGCGTTGATACGGTGGTTCTTGGCGTCAAGAATCGTGAAGAGTTGGCAGAGTGTCTCGCAGCTGAAGCGGCCGGTCCTTTGGATGACGCCTTGATGGCGAGGATTGACGAGGCGGTAGTTGCCTAGGATGTCTAGTGCTGTCTAGTGGCGCCAACTATCGTCCGTTGGCCCTTCTGGTTAGTCTGCCAGATGTTCCGACGGTGTCGCTGATCAGCACTGTCGCACGCAATGTTGAGAGATCTCTGCTCGTTGTCGAATTTTTGGGTTGGATAATTCAAGGCGGTCATAAAGGCTGACTCAGCGCATCTGATTCATCGAATGATGAGTATGACATGCGACTACGATCAGCAACGGCGCGCACAGAGCTACCCATCAGACTGTCAGATCAGTGGGTCAGTATTATCTTAGCCAGTCAGTCACTGCCCAGGCGGTGGCGACTGTTGCCAACTCGGTGAATCGAGATGAAGTGCTTAACTGCCCGGTGCTAAAGGAGCAATAAATAGCTATGTTCCTGAAGTTGGTTAGGTTGATCAGAGTTGTCAGAAAATACCCAGAGTGTGAATATGGAAAGGTCGACGCCATTGAGTGACACCATGGTGCGATCTGCGCCTATTGTCATCGGCGAATTGAAGTGAACTTTCGTTACTCTGCGGCAATTCCTGTCGTCCTTGCGTCGCTGATGACAGTATTTTTCTATTTCGATCGACAAGGCCCGGGAGTGCTTTGCGGGGTCGCAGTGGTTCTGTTTGACGCGGGTTACAAAAGCTTATGGTGCGGTTGGTTGCCCATAAAATATTATGGCGACGATCAATGGTCACCGTGAATTTTCAATGTCGTCCTGTGTCAGTGCCCGGTGAGATCGGCTAGTTATTCCCTCAACATAGCGCGCCCTCGCGCTATGTTGCGGGAATAATCCTGCCCGGTTGCCTCAAACGTGAGATTGTTCGAGTTGGCTCGAACGGTGGGCTGTGCCAATATCTTTGGACTTGCCGTGCAGACGCAAAAATCGTGGGTTCGTCGATATATCGCGCTTTATCCTTAAATTTACGCTAGTTTGCGAGAGACACCGCGTTGCGATCGGGTACCGCCGGGCGATAAGCGGATATAATCCCGATCCAGAGGTAAATCTCCGATGAAAAATATAACCCTGACCGTTGCGACGTTGGCGCTATTGGCCGGTTGCGGTGGCAGCGCCGAAGTGGCCGAACCTGTGACAAAACCAGTGAGTAATCCCTTGGCAGTTCAGCAACAGGCCATGCGCGATGCGGCTGCGGTCCAGGCAATTATTAATAAGGACGCCGCAGGAAAGCAGAAAGCATTGAGCGTGATCCCGTAACTCCAGATTGAATCGCTCGATTGAAGGCGCTTATTGAATGCCCTTACTGAATGCTCGTATCGAGCGACTGGAAAATGTTGCTGGTTGTTCACTCGACTGTCCCGTTGACCTGTCGGCCATGAACTCTTTTGTCCTGGTTGTCATCGCCGTCAAAACATGCTTTATTCAGGCAAAACCCAAGATAGGTGTTGTATGAGCGAATCGAAAGAGAACTCCAACGCGGTCTTAAGCAAATCCACGCTGTATGCCCACGGAAGTATTGGGATACCCCTTGCGGTGATTGGTTACCCATTGGCTATCTGGATTCCTGCGCATTATGCCGGGGGACTTGGTCTGAGCCTGGCGATGGTGGGCACGATTCTAATGTTGGCACGTTTCACTGATGTGCTGACCGACCCGATTATGGGGGAGATTTCAGATCGCTGGCGCACCCGCTTCGGTCGACGCAGACCTTGGTTGCTGGTGGGTATGCCCATCATGATGCTGGGTGTCTACAAGTTGTTTATACCGCCAGCAGACGTGGGCATCTGGTATTTTTTGATTTACCTGACGCTATTTTTTGTGGGTAGTACCATTATTGCTTTACCCCATCGGGCCTGGGGCGCGGAACTCTCGACTGACTATCATCAACGCAGTAGGGTCACGGCGTCTCGTGAGTTTTTCGTGTTGGGTGGCCTGATGCTCGCGGCTCTAGTCCCCATGTTGGTGGAGGTGACCGCCGATGGCAGCGGTTCTGTGGGACAGGTGTTTACGATTATCTGGCAGGACGCAGTAGGGGCTTTCACCGGGGATTTGGCCGATAAGGAAATTGTTAATCGCTCAACGCTCACCGGTCCGGTACTCGCAGGGCTAGCCTGGACGATTATTTTGGTGCTGCCGGTTTGCGTGTTTGTGGTGTTGGCCTTCGTAAAAGAGCCGCCACCGACAAAAAAAGATACAGTGCCCCTGAANGAAGGGCTGCGCTATTTGTGGAAGAACGGACCGATGCGTCGCGTCTTGATCATCGCACTGCTGGTGGTGTTTGGTGAGGCTTTCCGTAATGCGGTGTCGCTATTTTTTATTCGCGACATTATTGGTATTCCGACGATTGGTGCCGCCTACTTCTTTTACTTTATCGCCGGCTTAGGGGCGATTCCTTTCTGGCTTTGGTTGGGGCGGAAGATCGGCAAGCACCGGGCTTTTATGTGCACCTTGATTACGATTTCCGCCGTGAGCTTTGCCAATCTGTTTTTGTCTTACGGTGATTACCTGGCCTTTTTCCTGCTTTTTATCGTCAAGGGTTTTTGCTTCGGTGGGCTGCAATTTTTGCCGGTGGCGATGCTGGCGGACGTCGTGGATGTGGATACCGCCAGAAGTGGTGGGCGCCGAGCCGGCACCTACTTTGCGATCTTGGGTCTGACAGAAAAACTAGCAGTAGCGCTGGGTACGGGGTTTTCGTTGAATCTAGTTGGATTGCTAGGTTTTGATCCATCGGGCGGTGTGGCGGCCAGCACTGAAATCGGCGTCTTGAGTCTGCGTCTGGTNTACTGTTGTGGACCTATTTTCTTTTTCGGTTTGGCGATGTTGTTTATTTGGTCATACCCATTGACTCCGGCTCGTCATGCTCGGCTTAGGCAGCGCATCGAGCGCCGTAATGCTCGGCTGGCTGCGATCGAAACTCTGGCTTAGGAAGACTCACGTGCAGATCAGTCTTGCAGATATAGAAGCCGCCGCTGCCATCGTCTACGCGGAGATGGCGCCGACGCCGGCACTTAACTGGCCATTATTGAGTGAGCGGCTGGGTACGCAAGTTTGGGTCAAACATGAGAATCACACACCCGTCGGTGCCTTCAAGATCCGTGGTGGGCTGGTCTATTTTGCCGACCTGATTGCCGGTGGCGAGTCGGTTCAGGGCGTGATCAGTGCAACCCGCGGTAATCACGGTCAGTCGGTAGGCTATGCAGCTCGGCATTATGGCATTCCGGCCACCATCGTGGTGCCAAAGGGTAACAGCACTGAAAAGAACGCGGCGATGCAAGCCCAAGGCGTCACGCTGATTGAATACGGCGAAGATTTTCAGGCGGCCCGCGAGTATGCGATTCAGTTGGCGGATGAACGAGGTTTGCTGATGGTGCCCTCGATGCATCCATTGCTCGTTGCTGGGGTGGCCACCTATAGTCTTGAGTTATTTCAGGCAGTGCCTGACATTGATGTGGTCTATGTTCCCATCGGTCTGGGTTCTGGCATTTGCGGTATGATTGCCGCTCGGGACGCGTTGGGCTTGTCGACTGAGGTTGTCGGTGTGGTGTCTGCTCATGCAACTGCCTACGCAGATTCATTTAACGCCGGGCAGCTGCTCGAGTCACCTGTATCCACGTTGCTTGCCGATGGCATGGCTTGCCGAACACCCGACCCTTTGGCGTTGGAGGTGATCTTGGCAAGCGTCGACCATATCGTTGCGGTCACCGACGCCGAGGTGGCAGCCGCCATGGGCGTTCTTTTTGAATGTACCCACAATGTCTGTGAAGGTGCTGGTGCCGCGGCTGTTGCCGCAGCGATGCAAGAACGAGCTGCGAATATTGGTCGTCGAGTCGCAGTCGTGGCCAGTGGCGGTAATGTCGATCGGTCGGTATTTGCTGAGATACTGGCGCGACCGAGTCAGTAGCCCGCAGCGAGCTGGTTACAGCGGTAGCCGAATTCCTTCCTGTGCGACATTGAACCCATTGGCGCGAACGGTGTGGCTCGCCGCGCTTGCCGGGTTAAGCAGCGGGTTCGTGTGGTTCATATGGATAAACCAGATCTTTTGGCGCTGTGCCAGTGCCAACCCCTTAAATAGCGCCATGGTTTCTGCCGCGAATGGGTGAGGAATTTTTGACATGTCTCGGCCGGGCAGTTCATCGTCTGCGTAGAAGGTGGCATCCACCAAGGCGTAATCCACGGTCTGCACCAGCTCTGTGATGTCGCGGGTCCAGGCTGACCACTTGTTGATATCGGGAATGAATAGCGCCGACTTATTGGGCCCTGTGATGCGGTAGCCAACGGTTTCGGAGTATTCATCTCGATGAGGTACCAGAAAGGGGGTCACAGTGACCTGGCCTAATGTCACCGGAGTGTCAGCGGTCATGGCTTGCAGAAGAATGTTCTGTTGTGTCACAAGCTGGCTCCAGGGACCGTTGTTGGTTAGATAGTCGCGCATTTTTGGCATGCCATAGACGGGTATGCCGCTGGCACCCAGGGCCTCCTGGCCGAGGAACATCAGGCCTGCATAATGGCCAATATGGGCATGGGTCAAAAAAATGCCGCCCAGGGCATAGCGATCGAGCGGCGCCTCCTGCGCCAGCTGGTAAAGTTGTGCCGGCATATTGGGCGTAGCTTCAAACAGGAAGGTCTTGTTGGCGCTCGGGTCGATTAAGCCGAGCGCCGTCGCACCACGGCGTAAGCGGGCATCCCGCCACCCGGGCTGACAGTGTTCGGCATAACAGCCGATCTGCGGGTGGCCAGCATCCTGGACAACGCCTAGAACATATAAGTAGGGCGCTTCTTGGGCAAAGCTGGAGGCGCTGACCAAAGGCAATAGTATTAGGCCGAGCAGAAAGCCTGCTGATGGTTGGCGTCGGTACATGATGGTCTCTGCGGGATGAGTTAGGGATGCCACTTAACCACGATTACCCTGATAAATGCCACTGGCATCAGAGTTTCTGGCGCGGTCAAGCAATCGGCTTGTACGCCCGTCGGGCCAATGCCGTACACTCTGATAGGATTTTCAAGTAATCGATCGGAGATGAGTGACGTGAGCTANATTAACAGTGTGTTAGGTCCCATCGAGAGCGCTGATCTCGGCTTTACGCTGATGCATGAGCATGTTCTCGTCGCGGCCAGCGGCTTATCGAAAAGCTACCCAGACCTGCTCGGCCCTGATCGCGAGGCACGCGCTATTGCGACGCTGAAGCGGGCTAAGGCTCAGGGAATCGACACCCTGCTTGATGCGACAACCTTTGATCTGGGTCGCGACCCGGAGTTGCTCCAAACTGTCGCCGCTGGCGCGGGTATCAATCTGATTAATGTCACTGGTTGGTGGCTCGATGTGCCGCGATTTATGTTGGGGGTTGGCGCCAATCAAATGGCTGATGAGTTTATACGCGACCTTAACGAGGGTTTTCGCGGCACGACGGTTAAGGCCGGTATGTTAAAGTGTGCAGCTGATGCCGAGGGTGTGACCCCGGCGCTTGAGACCATGGCCCGCGCAGTCGCCCGCGCTCATGTTCAAACAGGTGTGCCGATCATGGTGCACTCCTACCCTGCCGGCCAGGTCGCGAGGCGCCAGATCGAGATTTTTCGAGAAGAGGGCGTTGATCTGACGCGAGTGAAGATCGATCACAGCAATGATACGACCGATATTGAATACCTTGAATGGATCCTGGCCCAGGGTTGTTTTTTGGGCCTTGATCGTTACCCCGGCCGGCTGGTGAGTCCGCACAGTCGGACAGTAACACTTAAGCGCTTGATGGATCTAGGTTATGGCGAGCGTTTGTGCCCGTCTCATGATTGCATCTGCCTACATATTCACAATGAGCAGGCAGATGGCAGTATTCCTCCGGAACATGATTTTATGCGCTCAAATCCGGATCAATACTTGTATATGCATCGCCACGTGATTCCTGAACTTATGGCAATGGGCGCGACTGAAGCTGATATTCATATGCTGTTTGTGGATAACCCCAGACGACTGTTTGAAGGTCGTTAACGAGGCCGTTGTTATTGACTGCTGAGTCTTGGGTCGTGATTTGCGTTGGAATCAAAATTTACTGACGCAGGACGTGCATGAGTGATTTACCCGGCTGCAGGCAATGCGGCTCGATTTATATCTACGAAGATCGCAATCTGTTGGTCTGCCCGGAATGTGCCCGTGAATAGTCACAGCAAGAAGCGGCCTCGGTGGACAGGGGATTGCAGATAATGGACGCGAACGGCAATGCCTTGAGTGACGGTGACGCTGTGAATGTGATCAACGACTTGAAGGTCAAGGGAACTTGATTGGTGGTCAAGGTGGGCACTCGAGTTAAGAATATCCGTGTTTTGGCAGGCGATCATGCCAGCGATTGTAAAATTGACAGTATTGGTGCCATGAAGCTCAAGTCTGAATTCCTGAAGAAGGCCTGAAGCTATGTTTCGGTAGGTGGCATCGTCTTGCGATAGCGCAAACGTTGGTTTCGGCGAGATCTGAAGGTTTTAATTGATTTTATTGATGGTTCTTTGCGGGGGCATCACTGAAAACGATCAAGGTGAGGAAAAGGCAGTAACTGACTCTGAGATTCGAAGATTTGCGTCAGGATGATCATATTAGTTCGAAACTCGGGCTATTGTTGCTCTGAGGGCCTGATATTGACATGCTGGCGGCGAATCCTGTGCTCGCTGCATTGTTATCGTTTCAGCATTTGTCTATAATCGCGGGCCTTCCAGGGAGGGTATTACCCGGAGGTGCCGGTGTGATCCCGGTAGTAAGTCAGATCACGGCGAGAGTGGCGGAATTGGTAGACGCGCTGGATTTAGGTTCCAGTACCGCAAGGTGTGAGAGTTCGAGTCTCTCCTTTCG
>JGI20153J14295_10001111_pt1 | contig 21334 bp, 16 predicted proteins | sample COG_03_FD_14295 | JGI IMG/M metagenome (IMG submission 14295) | reverse complement strand
AAAGCCGGAGCGTTGTGAATTTACGAACAGCGAGGCGGGGTCGACAGTACTTAGTAGATTGTGAACGCCAGTGAAATAATATACTTAGTAACTGGTGACGCGAAAGCTCAAAAACTACCACTAGTGCTCAATCCATCATCTGACCTGCGTCAGACACGTGCCTGGAGCCAAGCCGGAGCGTTGTGAGCTTGTCGAGCAGCGGAGAAAAAGTGTCTAAACACTCTTTCTCGGGTCGCGAACACTTACTAGAATTGCAGCGGCAGCGAACAATTATAGTAAGTGAATTGCCTGACTCTAGGTAACCACACATCACCACAGTCCCAAAACATAGATACACTGCCCTAAACCCTTTATTTTCCACCAAAATAAGTATATACTCACCTGATTACGTATGGAGGATTCTTCGCATTTACTGACGTACGCACAACGTCCCGATTTTAAAGTTGGACGAGCAACCGAGCTTTCTGGGAAAGATCGGCGTTTTTATCGTTTACTTGAAATACTTCCAGGGGTTGCTTCATGGGGAACACTCATTGGTGTGTTATGGATGTCTAACTACAAACCATTTATCGCAGCCTACTTTATTATAGGCTTTGCTATCTACTGGGTACTGAAAACAGCATTTCTCTCATACCACCTTCGGTATAACTGGAAACGGCTACGTCATCATATGAAACTCGACTGGCAACAGATGGTTGAACGTTTTGAGTTTGGACATATGTATCAACTGATTGTTCTACCGTTTTATGAGGAAGGGGAAGAAATTGTAAATGCGACATTGCAATCTATTGCTGACACACGATACGACAAGAAAAGTATTCTCATTGTCTTAGCTTCTGAAGAACGAGCGGGTGAATCTGCGCAGAAAGTTGCAAGCGCGATGAAAGAAAAGTGGGGAAGTAGCTTTGGTTCTTTCTTGGTAACTACGCATCCAAAAAATGTACCAGGAGAAATGGCAGGGAAGGGTTCAAACGCGGCGTATGCTGCAGAACAGGCGCGGACGATATTACTTGACCCACATGGTATTCGGTATAACCATGTGCTGGTTTCTATTTTTGATATTGATACGGTGCTCTATCCAGAATACTTCAACTGTCTTATTTGGCATTTCATGACTGCACCAAATCCATTGAAGACCTCTTTCCAGCCAGTACCTATCTTTAATAACAATATCTGGGAAGCTCCTGCGGTGGCGCGCGTGGTGGCTATGAGTAGTACATTTTGGGAAATGGTACAGCAAGAACGTCCTGAGCGCATGGCAACATTCTCATCACATTCAGTAAGTTTTCAAGCACTCTACGAGGTAGGGTACTGGCAAAGCAATATGGTTAGCGAAGACTCACGTATTTACTGGAATCTTTTGTTTGCTAATGATGGTGTGTATGACGTAGTACCACTTTCATACCCTGTATCAATGGACGCAAACGCAGCGCCAACATTGTGGGGTACGGTAAAGAATGTGTATCGACAACACCAACGATGGACATATGGAGTAGAAAACTTCTGCTATATTATTTTCCATTTCACTAAGAATAAAAAAATTCCATTACGAAAAAAGATTACCGTGGGGTTCCAGCAAGCTGAAGGATATTGGTCACTGGTAACCAACCCAATCATGCTCTTTATTCTTGGATGGGCACCGATTTTCCTTGGTACACAAGAATTCCATCAAACGGTACTTTCATACAACCTCCCGATTATGGTGCGTGATCTACTTGCGCTTGCGATGTTTGGTTTGGTAATTTCTTCTATTATTTCATTAACGATGTTACCACCACGACCGAAAGAGAAAAGTCGATTGAAATATATCGTACTTGCGGTACAGTGGGTGCTTGTGCCAGCAACGATGATTATCTTTAGTGCAATTCCTGGCCTGCATTCACAGACACGACTGATGCTTGGAAAATACATGGGATTCTGGGTAACGCCAAAAACGCGCACGTAACAATACATATGACACCCGTACCGGAAGTACAACCATTAGCCCACGGACATCGACGATTTATATTTATCGCGTCGTTGGTTATTTTTTGTATTGCTGTACCAGCGCTCGTTTTCTACGCTACAGGATATCGACTAAATATTTTTGCAACCGACAGTGACAACATCACAAGCGTAGGCGGAATGTATGTTAGTTCTGAGTTGCGTGAAGTGGAGATGTACCTTGATGATGAGCAGGTGGATGATATGCGTGTATTCCAAAATGCATCATACATTCAAAACCTTGATTCAGGTATTCATGCGATTCATGTACAAGGAGAAGGAGTGCAGACATGGGTGAAAGATCTCCCTGTATATGCACATATCGTTACCGAGGCACAAAGTTTCAATATGCCGGTGGTGCCACAAATGAGATTGGTAACACAATGGAGTACTGATCAGGGAGCCTCTGTATTATTTGAGCCTGCTACCAGTACGCTGTTCGCACATGCATCGGTCACTAATAATTTTTTTACAGCAACGAGTACAGCAACAACTACGTATACAGCAAATTCAGAGTATCAATACATCAGCACACTTTTTGCGTCGTCTTCCGAAACAGAGATTCTCTTGGCGGAACAACGTGCAGCGCAAGAGCTCCCGCGTTTTAACTTCAGTACACCAATACAGGCAACAACATCAACCACAACACTGGCAACCACAACAAAGACGTGGCGGGACGTACAACTGTTTGAATCCGCTGATGAGGTATACGCACATTGGGTTGGATCTGAAGAAGACATTCCTTATTATTTCTGTGTAAACCATACAAACGCAAGCACAACCACTGCTGTGTACGGGGAGCACGTATATGACAGTATTGTCACTGAGTACGGCACAAGCACCGATATCACCAACGGTGTGTATGTTTCAGATCGGCTGTGTCGCACAAGTATCCGTGTAGATCGCTTATGGCAGAAGGTATCATGGTTTGATTTTTACCCAAGCAACCGCGATCATGTACTGATGCTTCTTGAGGATGGTCTGTATGTGGTGGAGATTGATGATCGAGCATGGCAGAATACGCAGTTGCTGTATCCTGGAACTGACTTGCAAGTATTGCTTGATGGGGGACGTATTTTTATCGAAGATGGTGTGTACTTCGGGGAAGTCTTTACTGAAGTACAGTAGACACACGTTGTGTGCCGTGAATAATTATTAAACGTTTGATACTATAGGAACTTATGCAAAAAGGACATCAACACCCATTGACCCAGATGATCTCAGAAATTAATAGTATTTTTGCTGAGATTGGTTTTGTGTTTGCTGAGGGGCCTGAAGCTGAAACAGAGCATTATAATTTCGATCAACTTAATTTCCCTCCTGATCATCCAGCACGCGATATGCAGGATACCTTTTTCCTGCGTTCAGAAGACACAAAGGAGCCTATGGTACTACGAACGCACACGTCACCCGTACAAGCTCGATTTATGGAATCACACGAACCTCCTGTACGTGTGATTGTCCCTGGGAAGGTGTTTCGTAATGAGGCAACTGATGCAACGCATGAGGCGCAGTTTCACCAGCTAGAAGGTCTGTATGTAGACAAAGGTGTGCACATGGGTCATCTGAAAGGTACTATCGAACACTTTTTCTCAAAGTTTTTTGCTGGAGAGGTAGAAGTACGTTTTCGTCCAAGCTTCTTCCCATTTGTTGAACCTGGAGTTGAGATAGATATGATGCTCAAGGAAAGTGACAGTAAGCTTGCAAACAAGTGGATAGAGGTTATGGGAGCTGGGATGGTACACCCAAATGTACTGAAAGCCTCAGGTATTGACCCAGAGGTATATTCTGGATTCGCATTCGGTATGGGAATAGATCGTTTGGCGGTAATGAAGTACGGAATCAACGACGTTCGTGACTTGTATACCGGAGACCTTAGATTTGTTAATCAATTTTAATATGTTAGTAGTACACAATTGGCTTAAGGACTATATCGGAGATTCAATTCCATCTGCAAAAGAAATTGAAGAGCTTTTAATGTTCCACTCGTTTGAGGTTGAAGGAATAGAGAAGATTGGTGAACATGAGGTGATTGATGTGGATGTGCTCCCGAACCGTTCTTCAGACTGTCTTTGTCACCGAGGTATTGCACGTGAGATTGCGAGTATTACAGGAACAACATTAGTGAATGACCCATTACAAAAAGAAGTACAGCTTCAAGAAACAGATTTGATTTCAGTAGACATCGAAGATAAAGAAATGTGTCCACGATTCACCGCGTCACTTATTACTGGTATTCAAGTGAAGGAATCACCTCAGTGGTTACAGGATCGACTGGTGGCACTCGGCCAGCGCCCGATCAACAATATTGTTGATGCCACAAATTATGTGATGTACGCAATTGGACAACCACTACATGCTTATGATGCAGAGAAATTTCCGCAGGTTGATGGCTCATGGAAGTTTGGTGTGCGCTATGCAAAGGAAGGGGAAGTAGTTTCACTTATTGCTGAAGGGGGTAAGGATGAAGACCGTGATGTCGTTTTGAAAGGAACAGAATTGCTGATAGTTGATCAATCATCTAACACACCAATTGGTTTGGCGGGAGTTAAGGGAGGACGTTTTGCTGGAGTGGACGAAAACACGACAAAGATTATTGTTGAAGCAGCACACTTTGATGCATCACTCACACGTAAGACTGCGCGTGGTCTTGGAATTGTTATCGATGCATCAAAACGTTTTGAAAACGAGTGTTCACGAGAACTTCCTCCATACGCACAACAAGAAATCATTGCGCTTATTACTGATATTGCCGGTGGTGCAAGTGAGGGTACTGTTGATCTGTATTTCCAGAAGAAGGAGAATCCTGAGGTGATTGTCCGACCAGCAACAGCGAACGCACTACTAGGCCTTTCATTGGAAGCGTCTGAGATGGAATCAATTCTTTCGCGTGTAGGTATTACCGTTACAAAAAACGCAGATCACTTTGTGTGTGTAGGTCCTTGGGAGCGAACCGACATGAACATTGAAGTTGATTTTATTGAAGAAATTGGACGAGTGCATGGACTTAATCATATTGACTCGGTGGTCCCCGATACTGTAGCTCTAACTGAACTCAACGCGCGACACTACTATAGTGAACAGGTACGAGACACATTGATTGAACTTGGGTTTTCTGAGGTAATAACATCTTCATTTCGTAAGAAAGATAAGGTAAAGCTACGTAATGCGTTAGCCAGCGATAAAGGATGCTTGCGCTCATCACTTACAAAAGGAATTATTGACACCCTAGATAAGAACGCAGGATTTACTGATCTATTAGGCACTACTGATACACGAGTATTTGAAATTGGAACTGTATTCCACAAGACCGAAGAAAGCATAGGGGAGTATGTGGCACTTTCCTTGGGTGTACGAACGAAAGCAAATGGCTACAATCCAAAAGACGATGTACAGGTAATTGCCGCTATGGAAGCGCTTGAGACAAAGTTAGGCGCAAGTATTACTCACGACATCCAGAAGGCAGTTGTAGAAATTAACTTCACAGAATTATTTGAATCGTTGCCTGTACCAACAGCATATGAACCAGTGGAGGTGGCAGAAGAAATTGCATACACACCGTTCTCAGTGTATCCAGCGATGACGCGCGACATTGCAATGTGGGTTCAGCAGGGGGTAGACATTGCAGAGGTTTCAAAAGTGCTTGCTGGTTCAGCGGGTGAGTTGTGTGTCCGCATTACACACGTGGACGCCTTTTCAAAAGACGGACGTACTTCACTTGCGTTCCGATTAGTGTTCCAGTCTATGGATGACACCCTTACCGATGAGCAAGTAAATCCAGTTATGGATACAGTGTACCAAGTTGCGAAAGATGCTGGTTACGAAACTCGATAATTAACAACTATACTTTTATATATAAAATGATTGGTACATAAAAATCACAGTTATCAACCTCTAAAAAGCAGATAAATCTGTTATAATTAGGCTTATTATTGATTAGTGTATTATCCGCATGCCAGCAAAGAAAACGCCGAAAGAAAAGAGTTATGACGCATCCTCAATTTCCGTTCTAGAAGGACTCGAACCAGTTCGAAAGCGCCCTGGGATGTATATCGGTACTACCGGTCCCGACGGTCTACATCATATGATCTGGGAGATTTTTGATAACTCACGCGATGAAGCGATGGGTAATTTTGCTGATAAAGTTGAGGTGACGCTACTTCCTGATAACTATATTCGAGTGGTAGACAACGGACGTGGAATTCCTGTTGACATGCACAAGCAGACAAAAGTGTCGGCTCTGGAGACTATTATGACCACGCTCCACGCCGGAGGTAAGTTTGGTGGTGATGAAACTGGCTACAAGGTTTCAGGGGGACTGCATGGTGTAGGAGTATCTGTGGTAAATGCACTTTCAACGCACACTCGTGTTGATGTACACAAAGACGGCGGGCACTACATGCAGGAATACAACATTGGTATTGCGAAGGCTAAAGTAAAGAAACTAGGTCCAACAAAATTTAATGGAACAACCGTAATATTCCAAGCTGATCCAACTATCTTTCCAGAGATTAAATTTGAATGGAAGCGGATTGTGACGCATTTACGTCAACAAGCATACCTTGTAAAAGGAATGCACTTGACGGTGATTGATGCACGGGACAGTGAAGAAAAACTTGATCCTAAAACGCTACAGGACACAATATACGTTACAGACTTAAAACTTGAAGTACCTAAGCAGACCTTCTACTTCGAAGGTGGACTGAAGTCATTGGTGGCATTCAATAACCAATATCAAAAGCCAGTACACAAGAATATTTTCTACGTAGAACGAAATGATTATGATGAAAATGTATTGTCAGTTGAAGTTTCTCTACAATATGTAGACGACATATCTTCACGTATCTCAGCGTTTGCAAACAATATCTATAACCCTGAACACGGAACACACATCACAGGATTTAAGACTGCACTTACACGAACGCTCAATACCTACGCAAAGAAAAATAATTTCTTTTCAGTGAAAGATAAAGATACGGGATTTACCGGAGATGACGTGCTTGAAGGAATTACTGCTGTAGTATCTGTGAAGATGCCTGAGATTCAATTTGAAGGACAGACCAAAGGAAAGCTTGGTTCAGTTGAGGCGCGCGGTGCAGTTGAATCAGTATTTGGGGAAGCCTTTAATGAATACCTTGAGGAAAATCCAGATGATGCAAAAGCAATTATCAACAAAGTAGTCATTGCAGTAAAGGCACGTAAGGCTGCAAAGGCTGCGAAAGATTCAGTGATGCGAAAAGGAGCGCTTGAAGGAATGTCACTTCCTGGGAAACTTGCTGATTGTCAGACAAAGTCTGCCGAAGATTCAGAAATCTTTATCGTAGAGGGTGACTCAGCGGGAGGATCAGCAAAGATGGGGCGAGATCGAAAGACACAGGCTATTTTGCCATTACGAGGAAAGATCCTGAACGTCGAGCGCGCACGTATTGATAAAATGCTCGCAAGTGAACAGATTAAGAACTTGGTGATTGCCATGGGAACTGCAATTGGTGACGTGTTTGATATTTCAAAACTTCGGTATCATAAGGTTATTATCGCAACTGATGCCGATGTTGACGGTGCGCATATTCGTACGTTACTGCTGACATTATTCTTCCGGTACTTTAAACCATTGATCGAAGGAGGATTTATTTACATCGCACAACCACCATTGTATAAAATCCAGAAAGGGAAGGAGGTCTGGTATGCATATACTGATGCAGAAAAAGTAGCTATTGTTGGAGAAGAGGAAGAAATTGTTGAAGGTGAAGAGTCTGAAGAAACAGAAGATGAGGCTGAGGAGCGCGCAACTAAAGCGTCAAAATTTAGAATTCAGCGATACAAAGGACTTGGAGAGATGAACCCTGATGAACTATGGGAAACGACAATGAACCCAGAAAATCGAATTCTTAAGCAAGTAACTATCGATGACGCACAAGAAGCTGATCGTGTATTTGATATCTTGATGGGGACAGATGTAGCGAGTCGGAAATCTTTCATCCAATCTAACGCACAAAATGCGACAATAGATATTTAAAATATCTATACTCGGCAGCCGTCTTTGCGAGCCTCGGTGTAGCAATCTAGACAACACAAAACCCCGTACGCTTTGCGTACGAGGTTTTGTGTTGTGGCCCACTAAGGGCCGGTGGAGTAATTGGTATTACTTCACTACATTCACAGCCCAGGTAAAGCTGTTGTTGTTATTGTTCACGTCACTTTCCGCATCAATGTCTGCACCAAATCGCTCAACACCAACTTGTGTTAAACCTTCAAAACCAATTGTGATAATTGCTTTTTCGTTTGGCTTCAGGACATCTTGTTCTCCTGAAGTATATTCAATACCAGAAGGGAGGTGTGCATCGTAACTCCACTCTTTTGAAGTTTTAGTACCGATGTTTGTTACTTCGAATTTGAAGGCTCCTTGCTCGTCTACATCAATAGATCCTGCAGATGCAAACGTTCGCCCTTCAAGTGTACCAACACCAAGATAGGTAACTTGCAGGTCAATTTTTCCGTTCGGGTCAGATGTAGGAATTGCGTAAATAATTTCTTCTACAGTTGTAGGAGTTCCAGCAGTAAGCCCAGTGCCACCAGTGTTTGTTGTTGGTTCTTCAACTACTGGTTCTTCTTCAGGTTCAGATGTTGTTTCTCCAGCAACTTGGCCTTCAGCTTCAGCTTCTTCATCAGTCATTGCAACACCCGTAGTTGGGATGCTTGCGTTTACAATTGTAATTTGTGAGGATGTTTCTACTGCAAGTGCCTCAGTATCTTCAGGCGTATACGTAATAGTGTATGACACATCAGTAAAGCGTTGTTTCTCAGAAGTGATCACAATATCTAGTGCGTTAGTGTCTCCAAGCGTGTAGTCTATACCGCACTCAAGTGAGAGAACGTCACCTTTTGCATTTCGAACATCAACAGATGTCCCTTCAGTACAAGCGTAACTGAATGCATATGTTCCCGGACGACTCATCTGTGTCCACGAAAGCTCAAATGCTTCTCCCGTGTTTGCTACTGTGTCATTTGCTGCAACAGTTAGTTCCTGATCTTCGTTGTAGTTGTATACACCATCAGCAATAGACGCAAGTGAGTTAAATGCTGAAGGGATAACCCCAACAATCTGTACGGCAAGCCATACGGCAAAGAGGATCGCAACGACAAAGCCAACAATGGCAAATGTCTTTGTTACTGAATCCTTTTGTTCTTGTGTAACCTGGTTCATAAATAATATAAATATGTGTAGTAAAGTTGTACCTATATACGTACTCATAAGATACCAGCAAAACACTCTTTAGTGTATAAAGAGGGAAGAGCAAGATAGTTAGTGAGAACGGTGCTCCAGACGTGTGGAGCAGTACCCGAGTACAATAGCATGGTTTGGAGTGTTCGTCAAGTCTAGCTATTGACTTTATCCTAAAACAGTGTATTATTCTACTCAATTAATTCATAGTTATGCAATACCCATATTCATTTAATGAACTACTACGCCAATTATCGGTACGAAAAGTATCGTTCTTCGTCACATTTTTCTTTGTGATCCTTTTTTCGTATGCAGTTTTGTATATTGTAGATTTCATACCAGAACCAGTTGAAGAAGAAACTTCTCCTATTGTGAATGAAGAGGTTGCCCAAGAAGTTATAAAAGAAGTGATTCCTGTTGTTGTGGAACCAAAAGAGGAAATTGATACGTCGCTACCGGTGAAAATTATCTTCGAAACACTTAATAAGGAAGTAACCGTGTTAAATCCACAATCACGAGAAATCGCTGATCTGGATGAGGCATTGTTATCAGGAGCCGTACGGCACCCCGATTCTGCTGATTTTACTGAAGACGGTAACATTTTTATCTTAGCGCACTCAAGTTACCTACCTAACGTATTTAACAAGAATTTTCAGGCTTTTAACGGTATTCAGGACCTTACATGGGGTGATAAAATCCGCGTACAGTCTGAAGGGATGGAATATGTATATTCAGTAAAAAAGACCTATAAAGCTAAGGCTACTGAGGTTTTTGTACCCGAAACACCAGGTGAGGCAAATCTTACCTTAGCTACCTGTAACAGTTTTGGCTCAAAAGACGATCGGTTTATGGTCGAAGCAAAACTGGTAGGGGAGTATAAGATATAAATCATTGCACCATATGATTGACAAAAGTCAATGATTATGTTACTATATACTTATATTAAGAGACTGTTCCTAAAGCGAGCAAAGCGCTCATCGTTCACTCCATGAAGTTTCGTATAACATAGCAGGCTTAGTGCTCAGAAATCCCGACCATGAAGTTTTGGGTCGGATGATTTGTTGGTACCAAGCTACTCATGATGAGGGCGCAAAGTGCGCTCATCGTGAGATGAGTTGTACTTTGAAACAAGTCTGTTTTGATGTGAACTGAGCGATCAGCTCAGGTCCAAGCAGACAGAAACAATTGAAAAGGACTACAAAATGAAACATTTCGTTTTGACTGCAGCCCTCGCGGGCTTGATCGCAACAGGTGCTAACGCACAGGTTGCATCGACTATTGTACTTGCAGAAGGGACAGCACCTGCTGCCTCTACCGCAACCCACGATATCTTTACGGACAATGATATGATCATGGTCGTTATCGACCGCGGTTCAGCTGCTGTTCCTGTTGGTCAAACAACAATGGACAACATTGTGTTGCTGTGTGAAAACGGCGGAACGATGACACTTGATATCGGTGATGGTGTTCCGGTTACAAACCAGAACAACAGTATCCGCATCAATGGTACGGATTCGGGTTATAACTGCCCACTTCCTGCGACTGTTGGCCCATATGCGACGCATGTTCAAAAATCTTGGGCAATGCATCGTGGGCATGGCAATGGCGAATTTACTGATGAACATCTACGCGCGGTTCTAACCGAAATGCGGGACCATCCTATGGGTGAGTTCATTACCCGCAATGATATCCCGAGTGGATATCGGGGTAACGATCGCCAGTACGTTGACCGTTCACTGGAGCAATCCGTGACCGGCCAATTGCAAGGGTGGAAAGTGATTGTTGACGAGGTGTTTTACCTTGTTGTCAGGAACAACTGCCTTGAGATCTGTACAGGGGAAGCTGTTACGTGGCATTTGCACAAGCAAAGGGCACGAGCTGTAACTCCCCGAGTATCAACACCTCGGGTATCAACTCCTGCGCCTGCGCCTGCTCCAGCGATAACCGTAACGCGGTTCTCGCTTAACCACCTTAGTCCAAATAATCATCGCTGGTCGAAGAATCTTTGGACAGGTGGAACGGTTGCGTATAAGCAGGTTGTGTATACAGCCTGGGGTTACAGCTTCTTTGGACCAAACGAACGTGGCGTCTGCGTTGGCGGCAGTAATTCACGAAACATCGATCGTGATTGCTATGGTCAACGTCGGACCACAAACTAACGTCACAAAAAAGTGACCAAAAACAACGAAGGCTCCCATCAACTGATGGGGGCTTTTTTCTTACATAACGGAATACTCACAAAAATCCAGTTATGACTTTTTGTAAACGTCATAAATTGGTACTATTGCTGTATGTATACATTCATTCGCAACAATCGCTGGTATGTAATGCTCAATGTATTTTCTCTGGCAATCATTCTGGGGAGTATCTGGTTTGTTTTTAAGCCAGTGGCTTTACCTGAGCCCGCAACATTGGCAGAAATTACCCACGCACACGAACTAGGACTACAGTGGTTATCTGCTAATTTTCAAGATGGTGTATTTCGCTATGAGTTAGATCCACAATTTGATGAGACTCCTGAAAGTAGTAACGCACTTCGTCAGCTTATGGCGTCACGAGTTGTAGCAAGCGAAGCTGCAACCAGTGATATTTTTCAAGAGATTCACACTGAAAACATAGAGTATGTACTGCAGGAGTGGTATAAGGAAGATGAAGGTGGTGGATACGTATTTTTCAAAGATAAGTCTAAACTGGGTGCTAACGCTATGCTACTGCGATCAATAGTGGCAAGCCCAGATTTTGAACAATATGAAGATCAGGCACGGATGCTTGCTGAGGGAATTATGGCGCTCCAAAATGATGATGGTTCATTTGTGCCTTGGTATGTAGAGCCAGACTATGAATACGAAGCTGATCATCTTTTAAATTTTTATTCTGGTGAAGCACTCTTGGCACTATTTGAATACTACGAAAAAACCAATGATGAAGTCGTATTATCAGCGTCTCAAAAGGGAGCAGATTTCTACATTACTAAATATGTTGAACAAATAGATGAAAATTATCACCCTGCGTATGTACCGTGGCATACATTAGCGTACTCAAAATTGTTTACTCTGTCAGAGGACACACGCTATGTGGAAGCGATTTATGTCATGAATGATAGACTTTTAGATCTTCTTGATACCACAATACGCCCTGGACGTTTCTATAAAAGTGAACTTGAAGATGAGGGTCAGGAGGCTCCGCATGCCTCATCTGACGCAGTATACCTAGAGGGACTTCTCTATGCGTATGAGCTAGCACGCGATACTGGGGAAGCGATAAGAGCTGAACAATACAGAGAAGCAATTGAACTCTCTGCTGCTCGTCTAGTTGCTTTGCAATATCAAAGTGAGGAAGTTGGTTTTCTTGCTGATCCTCGCGCATACATAGGCGCTATTCCGGTTCGTGAAAATACCTCTAGGATTAGAGTTGATACGGTCCAACATACCTTAGATGCATTCGAGAAGTATTTGATAGTTTTCGAGGCAGAGTCAAGGTAATAATTGTACACAAATATTATTATGATATCTTAGTTTTTAAAAAATCCTCTCACATGATAGTGAGAGGATTTTTTAAGAAAGAGGTTACTCGTCTGAAAAAAGTGCTTTACTGTGTGCTTTGCGTTGCCACAACGGAATCAAAATATGCCTCATGATGACATATGTAAAAACGGCAAATATCAATAACCAATATGCAATTTCGAAAAAGGTGTAATGCTGCGTCATAAATAGCTCGATACCTCTTAGTTCGTGTATCTGGTTTGGGTCTAAGCCATCGGGGACGATGTATTGTTCTTTGACACTGTTCTCCCAAATGCTGTACCCATCCTTTTTTTCGGTGTTAGTCCAATCCATATATTTTAATAGTAAATATTTTTAACAGCTTTACCTACCGCTTCGGGATTTTCATTGTAGGTTTTAATCCATGGGTTGTGTGAAGTTGCTTTGTAGTCAAGAGCACAGACATTGGCGACATCAATAATACGCAAGAAGTCATCACCATTTATTGAATGGTCAAATGTCCATGAAATACTATCTATATCGGGGTATCGTTCACACAATTTATTATATAAAAACCAGTCACGATACGGATCACATCGGTTTCGGGCCAAACTTGATACTTCTGATTCTGTCTCTGATGCACCATTGTTGTAGTTAAAGGTAGCTTCAGAAACACATTGATGATTCGTTTCAAACATGTATAAACCATATCCATTACCCTCGAGGGTTAGTTTTTCATCTCCCTCAATCATTTTGGGTGTTAGTTGCATAAAAACAAGTAATGCCATCAAGCTCCAGCTAAGTACTGAACGCTTGGTAAGTGGTGGTGGTGTCCATCGATAGAACGGTCCAAATACAGCCAAAATCATAGGTAATACTGTCGCTGGATAACGATACTCAACCAAAATTCCTGAGTAGAGATGAAAAGTGATAAAGAACGCAAGCGCTGTTCTTTGTAACCATGGGTGTTTTGAGAGTAAGAACCAAGCTCCGACCATTTCCATCAACATGACAAAATTGGTTAGTAGTGGAATTGACCAAGCAGGGAATAGCGGTAGCCCTAATTGTAGATTTGTGAAATATCCTCCGGTAATCCATGCGGGGTGTACTTTCGCAAAAGTCGATAATACGTAAAAAAGTACCAAACTAAGCTTAATGAAGAACTCCTTGTGTGGAAAGAATAAGAGTATAGAAGTGAAGATAAAAACGTAATATTCATAATTATCACGGGCAAAATCTGTCATTATAAAGGTATTTCCTGCATGCCAAAGGTAGGGAAGCAGAAGCAGTATGCAAGCCTCAAGCCACCTTTTCTTCATTAGTAAGTAAACGATAAATACCAATGCTCCAAAAATGAACATGTACCAAAGTGTTTGCGAGTAGCCTTGCGGTAGAGCATTGAGAAAGTAAAATGCCTCGCAATTTTGAAGGTATGGCTGGCAACGATAGGTGAGATCAGTCACTGCTTTGTTAGTCACCATTTGCCGACCAATCCAGCTAGAAAAAACAATAAAATAAGCAAAAGTACTAACCCCTAGGCATATCTGGAGGACCTTATTGTGAGTGAATTCTTGGACGAAAAACATATGTATGTACCTACTATAGACTGAAAAAGGTAGTAAATAAAGCCTTTAGACTGCATAGTCGGCCTTCTTAATCATAATATGAGTTGTTTTAAGGGGTCGTGAATATGTGCACTGATAACCCAACAGTGCTCTAAGCTATTGACAATTCTTCATTTTAGTGTATATTATAGCAACTAAAGTTCTTTTGCGGTATAGTACCTCAAATCGTTCCTCTCTCTATATAATGTATTTAAGTATGCATTCAGATATAAAAATACTCAATACAGTCTGTGTTGGTTTCAGTATTTGTATCGACGTAACAATCATTTTCCAATACTCTCGTGTGTCATACAGGTGAGAGTATCAGAGTTGTGATTAAACAAGTAACACTAAAACTTATTATGCAAAATATTATTAATTTCAAAACATTTTCTCTAACGCTTCTTATGGTTGCGATTATTTCATTGTTTATTGTATCTGTTATGCCACAGACGGCAGACACGTCAGTTTTCACTGCTAATATTGCGTACGGGCAAGGAGATGGTGACGGTGACGGAGATGGAGACGGAGACGGAGATGGTGACGGTGACGGTGACGGTGACGGTGACGGAGATGGTGACGGAGACGGAGATGGTGATCATACGCCACGAGCGTACTGTGACTCTCTTACTGCAAACGGAAAGGCAGGCACATTAACACTGAGTTCACTCGGCGGAAATGTGAATCTGGAATGGAATACCACGAACGCTATCAGTGTTTCTCTGAGTAATGTGGGTAACGTAGCAGCTGACGGCTCTGAGGTGGTCAACGTTGTGAAAAATACAACTTTCACCCTCACTGCAGTTGGTACTGATAACTCTGATACTTGTACTGTTGATATTGTGGTCCCACCTACTTCTACAGATCCTGAAATAAGCATCATCAAACGTGATGCTATTGATAAGGACGATACACAGACGGTAGCAGTGGGCGGAACTGCAAACTTCGAGATCATCGTAACTAACGCTGGTGCGGAAGATCTTGTAAACGTAACGGTGACTGACCCACTTGAAGCTAACTGTAATCTGACTATTGGCAACCTCGCAATCGGTGCTTCTCATACATATACGTGTGACAGTACTGATGTCCAAGCTGCCTTTACTAACGTAGCTAATGTTACAGGTAATTCAGCAGTTGATAATCAGGCTGTAAATGATACTGACCCTACTGATGTATTAATCTTGACTGCCAATGCACCATCATGTGACTCATTCACAGGGACGCCAGCAACACTTCCATATGGCGGAGGAAATGTTGCGCTCACGTGGACTACTACGAATGCAGACTCAGTATCAATCGATCAAGGTATCGGTCTGGTAAATGCAGATGACTCTACAGCAGTGAGTGTTACAAACACAATCACTTACACCCTCACGGCTTCTAAAGCTGGATTTGATGACGCACATTGTCCTGTGACTATTACGGTACTTCCAATGGATAATGGACTTTCATGTAGTGACGTTTCGTTTACTGCATCAGACACATTCGTAAAGAAAGGAGATACGGTAAACCTTGCATGGGTATTCACTGGAAACGTATCAAGTGGATCAATTGATCAAGGTATTGGAGATGTGACTAGTGGTAGCAACATTGATGTAATAATCAATAATGAGATTACGTATACAATGACTATTAAGGACGCAACAACACAGGTACAGTGCCCACTGACTATTAAGATTGAGCCTGATACAAATGTGTTTAGTTGTGAGAATAATGTAACGTTTTCTGTAAGCGATACGTCGCTTCCAAAGGGTGGAGCAGATGTACTCTTTACATGGGTTACTACGGGACTTGATTCGTTATCAATTAACGGTCTTACATCGACTAATCTGTCAGGCAGTGAGACAGTTGATGTCGGTGTTACCGACACATTTACGCTCGTTGGTAAAAAAGCTGGTTTTGATCCTATCTCTTGTCCTGTGAAAATAACGGTTGCAACAGGAGGAGGTGGAGGAGGAGGTTCGTCAACTCCAAAATGTGATCTTGAAATTTCAGACGACAAAATCAAGCTTGGAGAAGAGATTACGCTTGAATGGGACACTTCAAAAGCAACTGAGGTAGTTATTGAAGATAATCACGGTAACATCATTGTTACTACTGAAGATCTCTCAAGTTCTGAAGCAAAAAAACTGTACGACGGAGAAATTACACTAAAGCCTAAGGAAGATACAGAGTATACACTTACTGCTTCTAAGGGATCTAAGGATCGAGAGTGTGACGTGGAGGTTGAGGTTGAGAATAGTATTACAATCTTTGAATCTCGTAACCAAGAACCACGAGTTGCTGGTATTTCACTTACACAAGTGCCATACACAGGATTCGAGGCTGGACCGATGCTTACATTTTTCTTCTACACATTACTAACTATCTGGGGTCTGTTTGTAGCATACGTATTTGTTATCAAGCGAGACACATTTGGTGGGGTATCTCTTGCAGGCGCACACACACATGTGTCATACACTGACGCAAGTGTAGAAGCACAGAACATTACTGAGTCATCTGTCGCAGAAGGATATGTACAGGCTACAGCGCAAGCTACAGCCCCAGCAAATCTTCCAACTGCAACAACTGCACCAACGGTAGGATACGCAGCATTAGCAAATGCCGAGGTTTCTGAAGAAGAAGCTGATGAATCAATTGCAATGACTGAAATTGAAAACCAGGCACATGCACAAAACATTCTTCTTTCAAGTGACGCAATGCGATTTTGCATGAACTGCTCAGAAGAAGGTGTAGAACGTGTTGCAAAGATTAACGACGTATTCGCAAAGGCGAAAGCTGCGTACCCAAGTGAAGGAGGGTGGGTAGCACTTAACCTTGCACGCGTTGAAACACTTATGGACAATGCTGAAGCAGCTGCTGAAGTAGCAACACAAACTGAAGCTATTACTGGAGGTTCACTNGCTGAAGCAATTGTTACTGGTAACATCGCAGGTGCATACCAAATGATAGACAATCGACCAATGGTAGCTCTAGCTGATGCTGCAGCTGACCTTGATCTTGTATTCCGATCAAAGAAAGGGGAGGAGGTAACCGTTTCAACAGTACTTGCTGAAGCTACTACTGAGCTATCTCTTGAACAGCTCGTTGAAGCGATCACATCGCTTACAGGGGCACTTGATGGAACATATACAAGTGAAGAAGATGCTGTGAAGATGGCTATTATGAAAGCTGTGAAAGCAACCTCATAATTCATCAACAATGCAAAAAAAAGACGCGCTCGAAGGCGCGTCTTTTTTTTTGCATACAACCATAAAGAGCAAACCCGCAAACGAAGAGTTTGCGGGACGGCGGTTATTTTTTGATTAAGTAGGGGTCACCTACCACTGGATACTTCAGTACGACCTGTATAGTTTCACTACCCTCGTGTTGTCTAACGTGTAGTATTGTGTCTTCCTTCATTGAAGAAACACTATCTTTGTCGATCGGCATCTTCTCACCCTGTCGTATTTTTCTAAAATCGATACGATCGACGCAGGCTGTTCCTCTAATGACTGCAATCTTTGGCTTCTGTGCTTTAGTGACCAGATTTATAAATATTTGAGCTATCATAATTGCTCCCTCAAGCTAGTTTTTGTACAAATATATTCTTTTTATACTATAACACAGAAACCTAAAAAATCAAAGTTAAGTATAAAACAGCCACGCATATAAGGCGTGGCTGTTTTGTGTACTGGAGTGTTATTCGTTTTCAGTGGTAAGTTTTGTAAGTAAATCTGGAATAGCAAGTGACTCGTTACTTTCAGTATCGCGTGATTCAAGGGTTACTGTCTTGTCAGCTACTTCCTTATCTCCCAGAACGATGAAATACGGGAGTTTGTTCTTTTTCGCGTTTCGAATTTTCTTTCCCATAGATTCGTTCTCATCATCAATTTCAACACGGAATCCTGCTTCCTTTAGGGTGTTGTATACCTCGTGTGCGTATTGGTTATGTACTTCAGCCACAGGGATGATTGCCAGCTGAACTGGAGCGAATCGTAACGGGAAGTTTCCTGCAAGGTGTTCAATGAGCACTGCTGAGAACCTCTCGAGTGATCCAGCGATAGCTGCATGGATCATAACCACACGTTCCTTCTCTCCTGACTCATTAACACAAGTGAGATCAAAACGTTCTGGGAGGTTTCGGTCCAACTGAATAGTCGCAACTTGGTGTTCACGTCCGATAGAGTCATTCGCAATGAAGTCGAGTTTTGGGCCATAGAACGCCGCTTCACCTGGATCAACAAAGAAGTCAGCACCGCGAGCTTCAGCAATTTCTTTAATGGTTGCTTCTGAAGAATCCCATACTGATTGTTCACCAATATATTTTTCAAGGTTTTCTGGGTCTCTAAAAGAAAGACTCACCTTCAATTCAAATCCAAACTTACCGTAGAATGCATCTACAATATCCCAAATGGCTTCAATTTCTTCTTTCAACTGAGACTCCCGACAAAATACGTGTGCATCGTCTTGGGTGATAGACAGTACTCGTGTTAGTCCTGCAAGTTCTCCCGATTGTTCTGCACGGTATACCATTGTTGTTTCGGCAAATCGCTGCGGCATTTCTTTGTATGAACGGGGGACTGAGTCAAAGATTTGTGTGTGACACGGACAGTTCATAGGTTTCAGTACATACTCTTCAGCGTCATCACCCTCTTTAGCGCTGACCTTAAAGAGATCTTCACTGTATTTATTCCAATGTCCCGAAGTTTCATACAGAGCCTTTTTTGCAATATGTGGAATGGTTACCAGTTGGTATCCCTTTTCTTTCCGAAGTCCAGTAACAAATCGATCAATTTCATTCCGGAGAATTGTTCCTTTAGGAGACCATAGTGGCAATCCGGGACCAACTAATTCAGAGAATGAGAACAAGCCAAGTTCCTTACCAATCTTTCGATGATCTCGTTTTTTCGCTTCCTCCATTTGTAGTTCGTATGCAGCAAGCTCCTCTTTAGTATCAAACGCAATTCCGTAGATGCGGGTAAGCATTGGATTTTTCTCATCACCCCGCCAGTATGCACCTGCGATCTTATCGAGTTTAAATGCAGAAGAGTCAATTTCATCTGATGGATTTTCAGTATGACCTCCACGACACAGGTCAGTAAATTCATTTTTTCCTTCACCCACGGTGTAGAGAGTGATGGCTTCACCCTTTGCTTCAATTTCGTTAATCAGTTCAGTTTTGTATACGTTGTCTTTGTATAATTCCCGCGCTTCATCGGCAGACACTTCTTTGTGAGAGAATTCTTTCCATCCGTTAAGTGTCTTCTTCATCCCTTTCTGAATTTTCTTCAAGTCATCGTCACCAGGAGTTTCACCAGCAGAGAAGTCGATATCGTAGTAGAAACCATTATCAATAGCCGGTCCTAGAGTAAGGATCGCGTGCGGATATTCTTGGACTACTGCCGCCGCTAGGAGGTGGGCCAGTGTGTGTCGTTTGTGTTCAAGTTTTTGTTCCATAATATTTTGTTAAAGGTAAAGAAAAAGCGTCCGAGTGAATACACGAAAATCATGTATTCACTCGGACGATCCATCGTGTGATGACCGCGGTTCCACCGGGTATTCTGTACAGTATCCCGCACAGCTCTTTTGACTCAGATTAGGATACTCGCGATCTAACTCGCCTTAGGTTGGTAGCCCAAGCAATCTCTGATTGGTTTCTATAGTAGCGTTTAAGGTGGGGGATTGTCAATGAAAAAACCACGCCGAAAATTCGACGTGGAAAATTTAAAAAGAAACATTCTAGACTGTTTCTGCAGTCTCTTCATCACAAAGTGTAATCCATCCCAAAAGCTCTTTGAGTAATTTTTTGTCAGTATCGGGTTCAATGATGATGTGATGCAAAGGCATAACATGTTCATCTGTTGATCCTAAAAAAACAAACTTGTCACCAAGTACAGTTTGGCACATAGTTTCAATCCGAGGTTTTAGTCGGCGCATTTCTTTTAGTCTTTCCAGACTTGTCATTTCTGGATTAAGATCAGAAAATGGTGAGATATTGTATTGGTGTGTGAAAGATTTATCTTTCTGCTTGAACCTGCTGTGAAAATAAGTCTTGAGCCGCATTTTATCACTCCGTTGTTTGATGCTGTCTACTTTCAAATCTACCTGTAGAAACATGGGTTGTCAATAAAAAACCGCACCGTGTGACGATGCGATTTAAATATCTAAGGAATTATTATTTATTCCATCATGCAAACTTCAATCCATCCTCTGAACGAGTCAAAAGCTTTTTTGTTGCCTCTAGACACGATACCCTTTTTTAGATCAAGTTCTAGCCTACCTGCGCTTTCATTTAGCACAACAGTGTTAAATTCAGTCTGTAGAAGTTTCTTGCCTAGTGATTTAATACGTGGTAATAGTTCACGTAAGTATTGAATTTCATGGTCTCGCGCTGGTCGATGGTCGCCATCTTCATAGATTTCGATATAGAAGACCGATGTGGGTCGTGTGCTTTGTTTGGTCTTCCATGGCCAAAAAACTTTTAGTCGCATGTGATATCTCCTGTGAACTGTGTCTTTAAAAATTAGATTACGCCTCCAGAACAGTAATGTCAACAACTTCTGCTTTCGGCCCCAACGACTTCAACTTATCAATCAAAATCCCTGGTTCATCATTACGGATACTGAGTTTTCCTTTTACTGCAACACACGCTCCAGGGATCAGGATGTCTTGGTTGTTTTGGAAGACTTCGGGGAAGGCGACCATCTCTATACTATCGGTGAGACTTACAAGCTTCACAAATGCCATACGATCACCTTTTTTAGTTAAGAGTTCTTTCACGCTTTCAATCATGCCGGCGGTCTTCACCTCCTGACCCTTACGTCCATTGCGCGCATCAGTTACAGTCCCACGCTTAAGAAGATCCTTTTCAAATTTATCCAAAGGATGACCTGATACATATACTCCAAGCAGTTCCTTTTCCCAAATAAGTTTTTGATCTTTACTTGCAGGGCCAACGTCATGGAGTGTGAGTTCATTAATCGCTGTATCCATTCCACCAAAAAGTGAATCTTGACTTGCAGCCAAACCAGCGACTTGTTCTTTGTTAAAAGCTAAGAGGT
>JGI20153J14295_10001110_pt1 | contig 21369 bp, 20 predicted proteins | sample COG_03_FD_14295 | JGI IMG/M metagenome (IMG submission 14295) | reverse complement strand
GTCCAGAACAAGGAGTTCGTACATTGACCGAGACTGAAGTATCAGAAGCTATGAAAGCTCTAAACAATAATTCTTTCACCGACAAGTTCCCTCGTGTTGATCGTACATATGCCGATCCACCAATTCCGATGCAAAACATTGGTCTTCTTTCTTTTACTCCGGCTAAAGGCGCTACTCCCAATGAGCACGGGGTGTTTGGTTTCGCCAAAGTACGTGGAAACTATGCAACACCAATGGAAGCGGATCAACGCGCTGAATTCATCATACGTAATGTAGATTCGTACCATCAAATATATCATCTCTACGTAGGAAGACCTTTTCCTATCACCTCCTCTTCTGAATACTCAGCAGAGACTTCTGAGGTTGATATTCGACGGGAAGCTACTAAAACAGTTTCTTCTCATATCAAGCAACAGAAGGATGAAGAACAGAAGGAAGTTCGTGAGATGAAGGAACGTGAGGAGAAAATGCTTGCAGAATCCAAGAAGGCCCGTGAGGATGATGGAAATGGTGCCGCGGTGGGTGGTGATCCCTATGAGAAGTACATCACACTTAGCGTCAAGAAGGCTCAAATATCATGGACCTTCTTGGAACACTTGAAGAAGCTTAAGGAAGTTCGTGATATTATCGTCAAGACTCGTAAAGAAATTGCTGAACTAGACAATGAGCATCCAGACTTCCACGATAAGTACTTCGATAAGTATATGAAAGCTCGGGAGGATGCCGGATTGGACACGAATGTTCGTGAAGAACAGGATAACTTTATCATGTACATGGTTGAAGAAGCTGTTATTCCAACCATCGACACTGACGAGGTTATTCCCGAGATTCCTGATGTGAAGGTTGGTTCTAGCACTACTTACAACAAGTCTTTGGAAACCGTTGAGAAGTAAATTTATGCCGCAAAAGGGTCGTGATCAGTTACAGATGTTGTGTACGACGTACCATCCGAAGATATTTTAATGTAAAAATCCGAGTGATTTTTCGTGGCAAGTTGTACATCGCCTGTGGTTGTTTGTCCGCCGTCGTTCACAATGTGAACTTTGTAAACGTAACCAGTAATTTTACCGCGTGCTAAATCAGCGGCGGTGGGGAAGTTAAGGTCTTGTTTGGTTGATACATCAATGATAATTTCACCGGAATTGATTTCAGCCATAGATAAATTATAAGGCTCATCAGTCATAGTAATATGAGCAGGAGCAGCATCGGGGACTACGGTATTAGGAACGTAGATTTTGAAGTTTGACATTTTATATTTTTAAAGTTCATTCTTATATCTAGATCTAGTTATAAGAACTTACCTGCAGTTCTTGCAGTTGCGTAGATAAATGATTGCCACTATTACAGAGACAACGGTGAGTGCGATACCACCCCATAATAGAATATTCTTCATTTTCTTATAACTGCCTTTCTGTTTGGCACCAACACCAGCGGCTCCGGCTCCAACCAGAGCTAGTGGGACAGCAAGGCATGCTCCGCAAAACTCCTCCTTGGTGTCACCATTTTCATCAATTTGCGTATATTGTTGTTCGCTCATTTATCTATACACACAAAAAATATGAGCAATAACAAAATGTATGAACAACTCTGGAAAGATATGCCCGTGTCAGTCTTTTTTGCAGTTTCTATAATTATAGTGTTTTCTTTGTACTTGACTACTGCTATCAAAACGATTCCATGTGGTAATGATGTTATGTCCTCATTTCTGAGCAACTTTGTTCATGTGGACTCTTATCATTTAATGGCAAACCTGTTCGCCCTGTATTCTCTTTCCAGAGTTGAGCGAGACATTGGAACCAAACGGTTTTTGGGATTAATCGTGTTTTTACTTATTTTCAACACATTAGCGGAGACAATTGTACACAATGCATATCCAAACATGCCTTGTTCCATAGGTTTCAGTGGTATTCTGTTTGGTATTATGACGTGGGAAATTGTTACGAAGAAGCAACTAGATCTTATGTTAGTCTTCTCTATTGTTGCAATGGTAGTTATACCTTCTATTCAAAACCCGAAGGCTTCTCTGTTGGGTCATTCTGTTGGTGCTATAGCTGGTGTTGTTGGTGGTCTAGTCTGGAAGAAATTATCTCCCGTGGTGGGTCTAAATGGTCATTAATAAATTATCGTTACGTGATGTAATTCATAATATTTTTCACCAACTCAATAATACCAAACAGAATCCACTGATTCCGGTACTTTCAGTCGGTAGAGATCGCACAGAGAGCTTTACCGTCTAAACTTATATTTATTGAAAATATAAGTTAAAATGTCTGATATACCAATATTCTACGTTTCTCTTCTTAGGTCATAACGTTTCTCTTCTTAGGTCATAACGTTTCTCTTCTTAGGTCATAACGTTTCTCTTCTTAGGTCATCTACGTTTCTTCTTAGATTTGGCAACAATCTGACTGTCAATATTTACCAACCACTTACGATAAGCTTTTTCAAACTCATCTAACTCTCTCAGCCACATTTCTTGTTCGGTCGTGGCTTTTAGTTTATCCGTCTTTTGTTGTAGTGAATCAATATCATTCTTCAACTTGCGAACCTTATCAGCTGTAAGAGACCAAATTGGCATTCGAAGCAAGTAATCATAACCTCCTTCACACTCTTCCTTCTTAGGATCCTCGTCGTAACCTCTCTTTACCAGTTTCTTGACAAGATCAACTTGAGTCACGTTGCGAATCTCAATCTTTTCGTCAATAACTTCCTGAACAAAGCGTTCCTTGTTACCTAGATAGCGCAACTCTGCTTCCAAAGCATTCAACTGGTGACTCTTACGTTTGACATAGAAATCAAACCGTACATTACAGAAGTTGTCCAAAATTTGCTCCACCGTATCTTGCTTACACAGTTGATTCTTTTCGTTGAACATCACCATGTTGGAGGTATACAAATAAGAGTGAAGTTTCAAAGAATCTAGATCGCACCGGAAATCATCACCCTCTGTCAGCACAAAGTGTACATCCGTGGGCGAAGAGTAGTTTGATGCTTTTTTCAACTTCTTGTCTGACTTCAAGTCATCACAGAAATCTGCAAAATCGGCAGTCCACTTTCCAATCGGAAGTTCCTTCACTTCCGCCGTTCCTCGTTTTCCATCTTCCACAATACCGTAAGTAACCCAACGTGTTTCGGTGTTTTTCTCAATGTCTCCTTTGAAACCTCTGTACCAAGGAGCATACTCCGGAAACATAGAAACAACATTGGTAGGATCGTCTGGATCCTCTACAAGTACTTCACCATCGTTTTCCAACCAGATTTTGATTGCTTCAATCATGTCCAATGGATTGTAACAAGGTACCTTGCAAGACCAACCAGTGCCAATACCCACTCCGCACCCGTTCACAAGAATCATTGGTATAATAGGTATATAATGTTCGGGTTGAACCAAATCTCCGTCATCGTTCACCTGGATAAGTATGGGTTCATCTTCTTCACGGTAAATCAGCTCTGTAAGTTCGTCCAACTTGGTAAATATATAACGACCATCGGCAGCATCTTCAGCTCCCTCAAGACGGGTTCCAAATTGACCATCCCGATAAAGTAGTGGTATGTTGTTTGTACCAGGAAACTCGTTAGCCATACCAATAATAGTATCAAAGAGATTCTTCTCACCGTGGTGATAGTTAGAATGTTCGGCTGTATAACCAGCGAGCTGTGCTACCTTGAGAGACTTACCAGAATGCTTTAGTTTACGCTTCTTTACCGCGTAGAGAATCTTACGCTGTGACTCTTTCAACCCATCGATACCATTGGGAAGACTACGTGCACAATCGGCATGAGAGAACTTAATCAGTTCTCCGTTGACAAAGTTGGTAATAGTCATCGGTGTAATCTCTCCTGCGTCGTCCAAGGAGAATTTATACGCATTTGGATTATATTCACTCAACCATTCTTTACGGGCATCAGCATATTTCTTATGAAAAGCTTTCTGCATGCTGGGAAACGTATCTTCGTCTTTCTCGAACTCAACCATCTTCAATCCAAAAGTATCAGGAACATCCTCAGATTTTGTAGTACCTAACCCCTTGTAGTACTTGGCGTTTACTTTTTTGTTTTGTCGTGACAAATACTCGTTGAACCTACGTTCATCGTAAAAGAGCAAGTCATCAGTACGAGTACGGAACACCCGAGCAATAGGTGTCTTCATACTAACGACAAAGGACTTTTCTCTCTCTAGCAATGTAGGATACAAAGCGTGGATAAAGTTAAGAAGCAGACCCTCAATATGAATACCGTCCACATCGGCATCTGCTACAATAACAAGTCTTCCATAGTTCAACTTGTGAAAGTTTACGTCTTCAGTATAATCTAATCCGTGCTGCAAACCCAAAGCATGAATCAAACTACAGACCACTTTGTTGGCCGCAATAGTAGTACCTGCTTTTTCGCGGACATTTAACAACTTACCGCGAACAGGAAGTACACCATTCCAATCACGACCAGTGCGACCATATACTCCTGTTTGAATACCGGCAACAACATAAGTCTTAGCTGAAAGACCCTCAGTCACAAACAGACAACAATTCACACTGTCTTTGGTACCGGCTTTGTTAGCTCGATCGTAACCTTCGATCTTGGTTTTCTTGGTAACACGTTCCGCTTTTTTCAATACTACCATTTCCTTGGCCCGAATGATATCTTCAATATTATCAATAACAGACCATTTGTTAATAGCGTTGATGTGTGTAGTCTTAACAACAGCCCGGACTTCAGGTGATTCCAAAAAGTTTTTGTCCTGACCATCAAACTCGGGACGAACAACTGTGGCAACCACAAACAGACGGAAGAACTGTCGCACATCTGTAATTTTTATCTTAGGAGTCTTAGTTTTGGTTTTATTCCCTTTACCGTTGAACTTGTCAACAATGGGGCGAAACAAACCTTCAGCCCAAGCATCAACATGCCGTCCACCAAGTCGTGTGTATACACCGTTAACAAAGGAAACTGTCTCATATTCACGTGCGGGAGTAAGTAGCACTTCAGCGTCCTTTGTCTTGATATACAGCTTCTCGTTGGTCGGGGTAACGTACATCGCCGCATAATCACTCAGCGACCTGACCGGTATAATTTCGTTATTGAGATAGACATCCACCTTGGAGAGCATTGCTGCATCCAAGATATAACGTATATACAGACGAATAATGTCTTTAGTGTACTTTTTAATACCAAAGTACTGAAAGTCAGGTGTCCATGATACTTCAGTAAAACCCTTATTTAGGGTTGTACTCTTCACTTTGGGTCCATCGGTCTCTCGCATGTTGTTATGCCACTCTTGAGTTATAACTTTCTTATTCTTAGGATCACATCCCCGCACACAGAAATGTGATGAGAAAACATTGGTCAACTTGATCCCAAGACCATTCCGACCAGATATAATTCTTTCCTCCTCGTCGTCATAGTTGGATCCGGTAAGTAATTGACCAAAGATCATGCTATGATTGTAACAATTCTCGTCTTCATCAATCTCGATAGGTACAATGTCACCGTCATTCCAAACCGAAGTCTCTCCAGTCTTTTCATTCAGAGTTACTTTGATCATGGTACAAGGCGTCCGAGTCTTACGACTACGCTCCACATTGTCAATGGCGTTGGACAAAGCCTCAATAAAAATACGTAGAATAGCAGGCGACATTTTGATATCATCGGAAGCAATGTGATATCCCTCTTCGGTCTGATAAGCTACGAACTCATTGATTGTTCTTAGACGGTTAGAACCAACGTACATATCCGGTCTAGACAAAATATGATCCAATGGATCTAATTTTTGATAACGCTTCTTTGCAATCTTAGATGGCATGTTTGTTTTTTGATATTAGAAACTAGGTCTTTAATATCAATTTCAAAACTTTCCATTGCTACAAAGAGAGCTACAAAGAGAGCTACAAAGAGAGCTACAAACAAAGCTACCAAGAGATCTACAAACAAAGCTACCAAGAGATCTACAAACAAAGCTACCAAGAGATCTACAAACAGAGCTACCAAGAGATCTACAAACAGAGCTACCAAGAGATCTACAAACAGAGCTACCAAGAGAGCTACCAAGAGAGCAACACGGTAAAGAATGAGTCATCTTCTATTTTGTATCCTAACATACGAATATCCAGAGGCGTGGGAATATCTCCCACCCGATAAACCTTGATATCTTTTTCGTTAATGTAGCGATAAAGTGTGAAGTTGATGATTTGTTCCGCCAAGTTTAACGGATTCGTACCAGGATTATATCCAGATTGCAACCATACCTTCGCAATTTCGATAGCCTTGTAAACACTATTCGTATTCTGTGCCAGATAGATTTGCGGACCCACGAGATCATTCTTGAAGAAGTAAGGAGTGCTAATTCCAATCTGAACTGAATCATGTAGATGATATTTGATCTTCTGTTCATGTATCCACTTTTCTACCGACTCGTCTCCCTGTAATATGACTTGGAACTGATATTGGTCGAAATCGGTAACATCTTCGTAATACTTCTCGATCACTCTTCTTGTGTGATAATTAATGATTTTTTGACGGTGACGTCGCAATGACACGCCCAAGGTATACATCAAGCGTTTCAAAGTCTCCTCCGATTTTATCACCAGTTTACCACCATCCATGATTCCACTAGATTCGTTAAATATCTTTCCAACATGTCCGTAGTCAAAGTCCGGAACCAACTTGATCTTGTCGTTCACAAATCTTTGAATCGTCTCCAGTTCCATTTTTCGTGAACTGTCGTCATGTAAGTAATTAGAAAAGAGCCAGAACATATATTCAGTAATGTAACGCGCTAGTTTCTTGTACTTGTTATAACTCTCGATAACAGAAAATTCGCTTTCCGGATAACTAATACCTTTGTCGAGTAATGGCACGTTATCAATTGGAATACTGTCCTCAACTGGAATGGAAACCTTTACGTTCCCTATCAGACCATATATCTCTTTCACCACATCACTTACAACCGATTGTCCACTAATGTTCATAGACACATCTACTGCAAACTGCACCGCCAGATCCTGATCTATCTTCGTCACTACCCATCCTTTCACTTCCGGGATGGGTAGTGGCTTCATTGGTGCTGTCAATAGCGTACCAATAGCTCCCTTGTACTTGAAGCGTAACATTCGACATTTTCCGTAAGAATCGATTCCTTGTTCGAGAATATCTACACCGGTAATATCAAACTCCGTTTCTGGAATCTCGATATCCAGTGCATAAGCTTTACGCATACGGTTGAATACTCCACGAACTCCTTGAGATACTTTGGATGCATACGGAGAATAATAGGAGACGTCGTCTTCTCCACCTCCGCCAATACGCCAACGTGTAATTAACTCGCAACGCGGGTACTTAGAATGATCAGATAGACTACCCCTGTGCTCGTAGATAAATACTGACTTTCTTCTACGCTTTGTTTTGTAATAGGACTGTAGATGTCTAGGTAATGCAAGCTGTCCCGAACGAATACCAGTACGGTTAAAAACATATATATTACAGTCGAAAAAGTCTTCCAACATAGATGTAAATAACTTAGGATCCATGTACACGTCAGGGTCGCGAATAGCTGTGATAATTTCTTCGGTTGTAAAGTCGTACATCTCCTGCCGACACGATGCCGCGCGTGCAGCATTGGCTAAGTTTTCTCTGACTTGATACAAGTAGGCTTCGCGCTCGTTCTTATCGTCTAAATCAAGAACCTGAGTTTCTTCGTACATACCTTCCATTACACAATCCAAAAAGCTACTACGATTGTCAAACACACCTTTACGTACGTACATGTACCCTTCATTGTAATCGAAGATATCGAATAGTTTTGTAATATCTTCGGGTAGCGTGCCATACTTATTACGAGGAACAAACTTGTTGGTGAGAATAAGATCCTGCTGCCCCTCGTTTACTTTGGTCCGTAAATCATCGCCAAAGTAATAATGGCGATAAATGGAACCTTTACGTTCCGAGTGGTCCTTGGTATAACAACAAGGGAGATAAGGGACCAACTCACGGTTAGAGAGTGGATTGGAACGTAAACCGGGATATTTAGCTTCCTTATGATCGCAAATATAGTTATATTGAATAAACCCCTCGTTTTCATCCTGTGGATATCGCATTACGATTTTCCCTCGGGCTTCGGCCGAATTGACTTCATCATCGTCAATAATAGTAGGTTGGTGAGGGCATTTGGGTGGATAACCCTTCACAAAGACTTCTGGCGCGACGTCTTTCAACTTTAGCTTTAGATTTTGTTTTGACTTTATCGGTTTAGCCTCTCCCCGGGCAAAGTCGGGTATGTAAACGCGATAGAAATCCACTATAGTCTGGTACTCTTGATCGTAAATGACCATCAGCTTGGCGAATAAATCTTGAAAAGCTTGAACAGATTGAATGCTACCCGCAGTACTAATTTTGACTCGAATATAATTCGTACCAAACTTGAAGTCACCTTTGACATCCTTACCACGCAAAGTAGGATCTCCTTTCTCGGAAATCTTCTCGGTAATGTTCGCTGCCACATGTCCTATCTTTGGATGATAGAAATGAATATACACGCTCTCTTTTTTCTTACTAGCTTTTTCACTCTCGTCGATAGATATCATTGACGCAAAGAGAGGATTGTTCATGATCATGTCCGCAAGCACATACTTGTTCATTTTGTGTTTCGGGAAGTAAAACAGACCATTCACACGACTTTCCTTAATAGTCTTCACCTTGATTTCCCCCAGTCCTTTGATTGTGTTCAGAAAACGCTCAATCATTTTTTCTAGTGTTAAATACTGCCCAGAAGTCATCAAACTCATACCTACTGTCACCACCTCCTCTCCGGGTTCTCCCCTAACGGAAAGAATAGCATCAGTATAATCGGAAAGTTTAGAACCGACCAAATCTGATTTCTGTAGTACTTTGAAGATAATAGCAGAATCCAAATAGATTCCCCATTCCTCTGGTGGCATAAAGTCTTTCAGAATCTTGAAGAACTTGTTCACGCATGCAAATGGAACTCCTGTATTCAACTGAATATGATTAAAGAGTTCCATAATGGTGAGATGTACCATATTCAACGTAAATTCAAAGTTTACTCTTTCCAAGTCGAAAGGAGTATATTGAATAGCGTTTGAAATATTCTCGAACTTGTCAAACAAAGCCCTCTGTTCCTCTACTTTAGCTTGGATATCTTTGATTCCATTAGTAATATTTGTCATAATTTTGACTTTGTCATTGGACCAAATCCTTTGCACGTCTGGCTTGTCCTCGAATATATTGGCATTGTCTATCTCACTCTGCATCAACAACAGAAAAACATCTCTCATCTGACCAGGGGGGTGATCCTCTACAGCTTTGTTGAATACCACAAAAGGTAAAAGAATATCGAGTCGTATATCAAGATTCTGCTGCCCAATCTTATCTTTGAGTTGTTCAAAAATCGGTACAAAGTCATACCCAGCAGAATCACTGGTAATGACTTCTAACAGATCTTCAATACGAATATCTTTGTTCTCTTCGCGAAAGTCATTGATACTAGGAATACCGTCAGGAAAGTAAAGATATCTAGGTATCGTATTCATCTTTGCAGCTAGACGTTTTATAGCACTCTGTTGTGTATCCAAATCGTAAACAACAAATCGAGTTCCATTAATTAGTACCATTTTGTTATTTAGCAAGAAACTTTTAGGTTTGAACTAGAATAGAACTTTTTTCGGTGACCTGTGATGTGTATATATCACAGTTTATATGTAGTTCGTTAATGTAATAACTTGGTTATTACATTATACACCAGAGAATTCTTCAAGATGCTCCACGTTGCGTCCTTTTACTTCCTTATTCACGCGTTTACCTCCTACAAACAACATGTAATCTGGAAACCCTCTAAAATTAGGTTTAAGTTTTTTCATGCGCTGCCCGAGCTTTTTCTCACTCTCGCGATCTCCATCAGCTTGAATAGTAGCACAAAACATTTTTCCTTGGTGCTTATTAGCAAATTCTTGGAAATGTGGTTTAGCAGTTGTACAATGAGGACACCAAGATGCTTGTGCCATTACTACAACTACTTGATCTCTTGGAATGTCAGGATTGACTAGATTGCCCTGAGAGTCAAAGTCATGATCCTCGAGGTGAGCAACTGGTCTTACTAAATGTGTCATTTAGTTATAATATAAAAAAAAATCTTAGTGAATTAATTTCAGTTTTTGGGAGTTCACCTCGAGGGAATCTAAATTCAGTTAATGTCAGTATTCTATACATGCAAAAAATCCAAATCATAGCTTAAAAAGTAAATAAAAATTTACAAAATGTCGGTAACATTCAAATGCAAGACTGGAGAGGCTTACCAGATTAAAGTACTCTCTGAATTACTCACTAATAATCTCAAGACTGGATGCTTTGAGGTGAATGATGAAGGGATCAATCTTCGCATGTCGGACCAACCTAGAATGACTTTAGTAGATCTTTATCTCCAATCAGAGAACTTTTCTCTTTACAAGTTCTTTCCTCGGGATAAGCTATGTCTTGGGCTGAATCTGAATCACTTTCACAAGATGTTGAAGTCAACCAAGAAGAAGGATTCCCTGCAACTCTTCATTAAGGATAATTCGCCTAACGAGCTTGGAATTAAGACTATTCCCAAGGAGAATACAAGAATTACCACTTCGGGAATCAAGATTCAAAAAATTCAGAATGTAGACTCTGACATTCCAGTAGGATATGGAAAACCGGTAATTGTAGCATCTCCTGATTTCCAGAAGATGTGCAAGGAACTTAGTAGCATTGGAAGTACCAACATTCGCGTTGAAGCCAAGAAGTTCCACATTGACTTTATCGCCGATGCGGACGATATCTTGAAGCGCTCTGTACGTCTAGGGGAAACTGATGATTCCGATGATGAGTCCGGTGAGGACGACGATACAGGAGACGATAGCGACACATCAGTTTACGCTGCTACATTTACCACTGATCAATTTACTCGTATCAACAAGATTGCTTGTCTTAGTTCTACTATGCAAATCTTCCCCGGTAACAAAGAGCTTCCGTTATTGTTCCGTTCTAGTGTAGGAAGTCTTGGTAAGATATCTATATACATCAAGTCGAAAGAACTGGTGGAAAAGGAGTTGACACAGTCTGATTCCGATTCTGATAGCGACTATGAGTAATTTTATACGTGACTTATTACACCGGAAACATTTAATCTTTCTTCGAAGAAAGATTAAACAAAATGTACTCTTGATTATATGTACAGAGGAGAATACATCGGTTATCCTGGGTGTTTGTGGTACGCTGACACCTGTAAGAGAAGAGATTTTCCGGTGTTCTAGTCGCGATCTATAATTTTTTACATTTCAGAATCGCCATCTTTACAGTAATCTGTTTGAATAGGAATACTTGGATTGTAAATTCCCGCCTCGGTAAGCTTAACAAGTAGCGCTTCAAATATGGTATGGAACTTTTCAGTGTGACCTATTTCGTCACATAAAACATGGCTGATCTCGTGACCTAGCACATAGATAAGCATGTTATTATTGTAATAGTTTCCGTTTTCATCTTTCATACACATATATACTTTTTCTTTATTAATTGTAAACGACTTATCACCTCGATACAACGAAATTTCAGACATTATGTCCCTACCGTTAAGCATATCCAAAGGGGCTGCCCAGTAGTTCTCCTGAGAGAAGAATTCATTAAATATTTTTTTTATTTCCTGTAATTTGGGATCATCTTGATAATGATATTCCTTTATCTGGTTGTAAATAGCCCATCCCACAAAACCGATGAGAATAATGGCTACAAGAATAGCAAGTACTTTGGTTTGCTTCTCATCCATTTTGTTAATAAGCTAGAAAAGATTTGTACCAATCAAACTAAAAAGACACAACATATAATAACCGTTGTTCCAGACATCTGAAGGAAGTGTTACGCCGGTTTCGGTCCGATATAAAATTTGATTTTTACTTTTGTTTCTATTCATAAGAAACAAAAAAATGAGTAGATCGCACGTGACAAGTAGAATCCACGAGATTCTGGGTGATTACCCCGGAGGATATCAATATATTCAAGATTTCCACAGAAAGAAGCCTGAAACGATCGTTACCATTCAGGATTGTAACATGGGGGGATCTTACTTTCGCAACTATTACATCCTGAACGAAGAGTTGTGTTGGTTCAAATCTAATACCGATTTCTTTGAAAACAAGAACTACACCGAGGAGAAATTGGAAAAGTTCATGTGGAAACGTGAACTCAAGTCTGAGTAATGTAAGTATCGTAACTCATTCCGCGGTAGATTGAAAATCAAAATATGTCCAACCTTGAATCCATTCTCTAGAATTAAATATAAATAAACGAAAGAGAATCGGCGTAACAGCTGAATTACTCGCTAGAATCTAGAACGAGTCCATAGAAGAACTGATAGATACGTGAGGATATTTTATCTCCTACGCGACGACTTTTACCGTTCTTCAATGGAAACTTGAGATCGGTCAGTAATTTCTCACGTAGATGTTCCGGAGTTGATTCGTATTCCAGAATCAAGTCTTTAACCGTGGGGTACTGCTCTGCGATAACATTGGAAACTTTCTCAGTTACTTGTGGGATAAGAGAAAGCTGAGCAATTAACCAAACTTGCGGTGTCATATTGGCTTTCTTTTGTTTCTTTAGGGTAGAAGAATACTTACTTGCAGAAACACGTTGCTCCTCGTCTTTGAAGTAATTGTCTCCATCTTTGATTAATTTGTCATGAAGTTTACACAAAAAGTTGGCGCTTTCATCTATAGAGGCGGTCTTGTATACCTTGATTCCATCACGTAGTTGTGTGTTTACCAAACTACCGACCAGAGTAGAAACGGGAAGTCCGCTAATCTTGGAATCCAACGACTTATTCAATGAACCTTCGATCAAGTACATAATACGGTGCTTAGGTGTACTTCCCAATAGTCGAGCTTTCTGTTCTCTACCACGACCGTCACATATACTGGCTTTCAGATCACTGACCGATTTACGTTCTATAACCAGAACGGTTTCTCCATCTTGTCTGAATAGAATATCGCCCACATCCAACTGTTCCACTATTATCTTGTTGGTTTTTTGAAGCTTCTCGATGAGCTCCCGCTCACGAGTGTCAATAATAAGTTCAATACTCATCTTTATATGTCACCAGTCAGTTTTTAGATCCAAAAAACCAGCGAAACACAAAAGTAAATGGAGAAACCGTTCTGTAAACACGGTAGGCGAAAATATCATAAAGAATGTGACTGAATTACACCTGTTTTACAACTCAGAGAAAAAAGTACTACTCGTTTAGACCAACGATTATTCCTAATGGTAAAAAGAAAATGAAATCGATGGATGAAACTATAAGTAAACACCAAGTAAACACCAAGTAAACAACAAGTAAACAATGAAGATGTCATACAGAGATCAAGGAAAAGCTGCATTGGGTACTGTACTCAAACAGGAACAGAATATTAGTACTATTGAGAAGTACGTGTTCACTATCAGTACTGCCGACGCTGGGGAAGATGATACACTGGAAGGAGTGTACAAACGTAACATATATCAGACCGTGGGAGACGTTCTGGACGGCGAAAAGCTGAAGGCAATGCTTGGTAAGATTAAGGCTGGAAAACTAGGCTGGGAACATCCTAAGTTTAGTGAGATGAAGATTCGCATGGAAGAACAGGACAACTTTCTGGAGAACCCCTTCGAGGTGGTCGAGGGTGTACAGCAGTGCAAGGCCTTCAGCGATAAGACTGGTAAGATTTGCAATAGCAAGCGCGTGATGTACTTTTCTAGACAAGAAAGGGGAGCGGACGAACCCATGACAACTTACAATACGTGTTGTGCCTGCGGTGCAAAGTGGAAGTATAGCGGGTAAAGAATATTTAACCCAAGACACGTTTCGAGAAAAGTATTTGATAGAAAATGGACCGGACCAGCAGCTAATATGAAAGCGCCGAGGGAGAAACGCGACTCGGAAGAATACTGATTCCGGCATTTGAAACCTTTCGTTCAGCAGAAAGTTCCACAGAACTTTTTTAGGAACCAAACGAGCGAATACTTCCAGATCCAGTTCGGATTCTATATATTTTTTAATATAGAATCAAAAAGCTGTGCGTAGAAATACGATGACCCGGTACGTTACCGGGTCATCGTTCAGATCTATATAATTTTTAGGTTTTCAATATAGAGGTCAAAATCTAGAGGCCGGTACTTTGAAAATCCGAAGGATATCCGGAGGCTGGTACTTTTAGTACTTTACATTTTTTCAGAATTTGGACCGCTATATAAAATATCTCACATACAATGCGTATTGGATCAAAAGTGAGATTTTTTAGCCTGTAACAGGCTAAATTAAATCCCAAATAATTCGGGGTTACTATTTAAAAGGTTGGTTTTTTGTAATTTGAATTTTAAGAACAACTAGAAATTATAAGAGTAGATTACAATGTTAATTCCGATCAGATGTTTTACCTGTGGAAAATGTGTAGGGGATAAGTGGGAACCGTATCAGAATATGTTGACTGAAGTCAAGTCACCGAAAGAAGCTCTAGATCAATTAGGACTAAAGAGATATTGTTGTAGAAGAATTATTTTGGGGCATGTAGAGCTTATAGACAAGCTACTAAAGTATTCTTCTCCAGATCAAGAGATAAAGGAGTGTGGTGAGGATATGCAGATAGATTGAGTATTTTTTTTGTTTTAAATTTTCTCGGGATATAATAAATGGTAAATCATAAGGACATGACTTTGGTACAACTTCAAAAGTTGGCCAAGAAACACGAAATTGCATACTCTTATCGTGGAAAGGCCCTTAAGAAGGATAGTTTGGTTGCTAAGCTAAACAAAAATGGTGTTAAGATCTCTCGCAAGAAGTCCAGCCACAAGGCCAGTCGCAAATCCAGTCGCAAGTCCAGCCGCAAATCCAGTCGCAAGGTCAGTCGCAAGCCTTGTCCGGATGGTAAGGTGAGAGATCGTTCCACTGGTCGTTGTCGCAATAAACTAAAGCCCGGTCGCAAATCCAGTCGCAAATCCAGTCGCAAATCCAGTCGCAAATCCAGTCGCAAATCCAGTCGCAAATCCAGTCGCAAATCCAGTAGCAAATCCAGTCGCAAGTCTCAAAAAAAAACAGATGAGGTAAGCGAATTCGAGTTCCGTGTAATTCTGTACAACGCTGAGGACACCATCATGGTTAAACCGAGTTCCGATAAAGACCTCGTTGATAAAGTCTTGAATTGGTACAAAGACCGAAATGAAGGACATACTCTTGTGAGAATTTCAAATGGAAAATGGTTGGCAAAATATGGTACAGATGTTAATCCCGACGACGATCTTAAATATCTTCTCGAATACAATGGGCTATATTACATGGTTAGTGGTCGTCAATAAAAATTTTGTCGATGATACTCCGTTATCCTGGATCACACCGATCAAGATGGTTTTGTTTAATCTAAATGAAAATGAGAAAAACAAAACCTAGCTAACGATAAAATGGCTAATGTGATATACGACTATCCTAAATCTTCCTGTCGTTGTTACAAGTGTGCTGACGCCACATATACGTGTGCAACCAGTGGAACACCTAGTGGAACACCTAGTGGAACACCTAGTGGAACACCTAGTGGAACACCTAGTGGAACACCTAGTGGAACACCTAGTAACTTATCGATCAGGAACTGTGAAATTCCCACCATGTATGAGTGTTATAATAGCAAGTTGTTTCGTAATGATATTGAGCCACAGGACAAGTATGGGTATTCTACAGTAAATCCCCAAGTACTCGATGGCAAGACATCTGAAGATTTCCAACGAGTGGAGTGTTCTCGAGAAAAGTCTTGTCCTAAGACTCAGTACGCTAGTAAGGATCCAAGGCTTATTTCTGTCGCGCATGGTGGTCAGGTATTAACTCTTGACCGTCCTCCAATGGATAGCACACCGCAACTCAAGGATGTATCACAAGACAAACGTCTAAATCATTACGGTCAAGGTTATCGTACATATTCGGATATAGATGGCGGTCAATACCTTTACTATATCAACCATGCACAAGAGGACCCGTTCTTCAGCCCGAATTTTACTATTTCCTCTCGTGTAGAAGGTGGTTTGTACCGTGATCCAATGGGAGCTTTCAAACCTGATTACCAACGTAAACCTCTGAAGTGCAACGATCCTTTGAACACTGAGAAGGATTCATATGAAGGCGGTTTATCTTGGATACAGGATAGTTTAGAGCACCGTGAAGACATCATGGCCCGTCAATTAGCTGTGCGCAATCAGCAACGCTGGCAACCTCGTTGGGAGGGGCTTACCAGCCCTCCTAAATATAAGTAATATTCTAATACTATATAATGCAATATTAGAACATAAGTAATGTTCTAATACCAGTTTGTGTTCTAATACTAGTTTGTGTTCTAATACTAGTTGGTGTTCTAATACTAGTTGGTGTTCTAATATAATGCAATATTAGAACCATTTAATCTTTTAAAAATTTTTACTTACAGCTACTCATTCCACCAATCATTCGATTAGGCGCTGTTCTAATTGGCGCTTGACGCCGCTGCCATTGGCGATTATTTGCTTTACGCATTGCTAGTTGCGATATGTCGGTGCGATGCTGAATAGCAGCAGTCATGAACGCATCATTAGCAAGAGCACGAATATTAGGGTTAAACTTGTTACCTTGCGAGTCACCGGTCGGGATTGGTCCGTACGAGTCAGCAAAAGGTTGGTGATCAATGTTGCTACGAACCACATAGTTAGGCATACGAATCGCATTCACATCGTCGTAATAGAAACGAGTCTGCCCTACATTATCATCAGTGTAGGAACGGTAAGAGGTACCATAACCAGTGAAACGAGGATCATATATGTTTGCCTCTGTTATCGGAGTATGTACTCCCATGTTCGGTTGTACTACTACCGGTTCAATAATACGTGGATCATGTTCGGTGTACTCTACCTCTCCGGTAAGAAAATCGGTCTTACAAGTGACCGAAGGGTGCTGTTGGGTAAATGAGATACCGATATTTGCGTTAATCGGTTCATTAATCTCGTTACGAGTGTATACACCAGGTTGAATAGTTTGAGTGAATAGATTCTCATTGTATTGTTTCATTGCCGGGTCCTGTTCACAGTTACCAGCTGGTAAGTTAGTAGGTAAACCAGCCTGTTGCAACTGTTTAGGGTTATATCCACACGCAATGTTAACATCTCCGGGAAGATTGGAACGAATCAACATTCCTTTCTCTGGGGAAGTCTTCAAGTAAGGGAAATCAAAGTTCTCCACCACGGGAGACTGATTGTAAGAATAACCTACTTTCTCCAGAACACCCTGATCGGTACCACCAGCCCCGGCTGGCGGACCAGGAGGCCAATAAGGACGGGGGGTAGGCCCAGTTCTAGGCCCAGTTCTAGGCCCAGTTCTAGGTCCAGTTCTAGGTCCAGTTCTAGGTCCAGTTCTAGGTCCAGGTTGTGTGTGATCACGAGGACGACGATCACTGTAACACTGACGAGGTCCACAAAATCCTTCAGTCACCGAATCATTGGAATACAATGATTCGGTGCAATCATAAGTAGGTGCGCAACAGGTAGAAACTTGATAACCAGACTGGTATACATCGATCTGGCTTTCTTCGTTAATTGCGGAGTGTGTAACCAAGTTATTGGCTTTCCAATAACTCAAATCTGCAGAAGGTGCTACCACAACGGGTGGAATCTTTGTCTTTGGGTTTGCTGGACCTACTAGCTTTTGGTTAGTAGACATCCAGTTCGGATTGTTAAACGCGCCACCGGGTCCATCCAATGGTCTCTCGTCATTACAGAACCTCCCTGCCGTGGTATTATCAAACTCTACGTGTTGGTTACCTGTCTTTGTGTTAGTTTGGATACTCAACATTGATGGTTGAGTATAATTCTCTGTTCTGAAGGTTGCCATGTTCTTCCTTTGTATGTAGTAAAGAATAATTATAAATAGCAATGCGAGAAGTAAAAATAGTAAACTGTGTCGAAACCCTAAAAGAAGTAACACTAAGAAAATAACTATGACTAATCTGGTTAGAGCGTTCATTTGTTCTGCTAAGCTCATACCATCGAGCGGTACGAGACTAAAAGTACATATTAAATTACCAATGTTCTCCAACCATAGCTTGTTTTTCTGGCATTTCAACATTTATTATTACGTGGTAGATTCTAAATTGAAAATGAAATTAACGAGAATTCCGAGACTTTACAGAAAAATGGCAAAAAAGAGCAAATATACATTTACTTTGAAGGGGGTGAATATCGGACGCGTGAACCAAACCTACAGTATAGAAATCCCCGGAGATGAGGTGGTAGAAGAGGACAAGCCTTCTGCTAATACTACACGGCTAACAGAACTTAATGCTGGCAAAGGCACACCAGAAGTGATCTCTTTTCTAGACGAGTCTAAGCGTCTACATATTTGTCATGTTTCTATGATAGATTTTCACTCTAGAATGGATATCAACCTATTGCGTTACCATTGTTTTTGGTGTAGACATCCGTTCGATACACGTCCGATTGGCTGTCCAATAAAATACGTTGCTAGCCACGCGGAGAAGAAGTATCATTCACACATTAGTCGAGATATGTACACAATCAAGGAAGATGTGACTTCTAAGCGTAGACAAGAGCTCGATGAGTCAGAGCAGCTTCTAGTGAACATCGGAGAATATTACGAGACGGACGGAGTGTTCTGTTCCTTCAACTGTTGCAAGTCTTGGATCAACGATAACAAACACAACAGATTGTACGATCTTTCTTTAGTCCTTCTGATGAAGATGTACAATGCTATATTGTGTACCAAGATGGATGTAATCTCTCCCGCTCCTCACTGGCGTACTTTAGAGCAATACGGAGGCCATCTCAACATCTTGAAGTTCCGAGAAGGATTTAACAAGGTTGATTACAAATGTCATGGAAACACCAAGAAGATCCCGAACTTTCTACCAATGGGTACACTTTTTGAAGAGAATATAAAATTCTAGGACAAGAATAAATGTTGTCGGTGGGTGGCACCATTATGCAACTTAATCGTGAGCAGGAGAGAGAGATAACAGAAATCAACTGAAGGAAGAACCGACCAAATTGAGTAGTTTCAGAGCGTTGATAGAAACATAAGAAAGTCATTATAGTTAAAAACTTTAAGAACCGTCGAGTATATTCTTCTAGTGTGAGTTGCGGATCATAAAAAAGCTGCCTGTTGTAGAAAATGGCGAGTACAGAATATATTATGAAATCACTGCTTTCACCAACTCAAAGAATACTGAGAACAAGCAAATCGTGAAAGATTCATTCTTCCAAAAAAGGAGGACGGTACTTTTGTATCTACAAAAAATAAATCTGTAGAATTTTTTAAAAAATAAAATACCCCGGTGTATATTTTATTTTAGAATCTTCAAAAGTACCGGACTCCAAAAACGGAGGAGGTCTGAACTTTTAGTACTTTGCATTTTTTCAAAATCCCGCCACACACAAAATCTGCGTATTGTCTCAAAAGTGAAATTTTTAGCCTGTACAGGCTAAATTAACTTCTGAATAATTCCGGATTATACAGGATTATACCGGTAATACTATTTAAAAGGTTGTTTTTCAACAAAATCAGAGTTGAATCTAAAGTACATTCTTCTATTCTTAATACGTTTTGTACGTATTGAGATTCATAAGTAAGTACTGGTCCATTATGGTGGAAAAGACTTGTTTATGGTTCAGGTGGTGCACCTGCTATATCATTCCCGTTTAACTGAACTCCGTTGCGACACCAGACTTAGTAATTCATATTAAACATTAGTGGTTGAGGTCTCTTCTTACGGATTTTTATAGGTGCGTGTTGGCGTAAACCGCTTTGGTTGAAGTCTCCGTACACAGTGGTCCATATACTTAGCTTTCTATTGTTTTCCTCCATTTCCAGATTGTTACTTACATCTGAAGTTATTACTTCAATCACCTGATCTATCATATTTTGTACATAGCTCTCCGAACTGGTACCAGAAGGCACAATGTATCTAGAGTGGATATCTCCTACAGGTGGGCGGTAGCTATCATAAATATCGTTCATCACTCTGTAGATAGTCTTTGTGGGAACAATGATTGGTCGGTTTTGCGGATCCACTCCCTGTAGTAATTGTGTTATCTTGTGTGAAATAGTCTTAACCGTAATAGCGTCAAAATACTTTTTGATACACTCGTTATTCTGAGAATAACCAACGTGTTTTATATATCCATCATTGCAGATAGTACCACATATTTCAGTTCCGTATTCCATTTTTATTTATTCACAAGATATTTCCATTTAAATCCATCGGCTGTTTTACGTTTTCCGGACTCACCGTCTGTTGTATACTATTGGAGATTTTTGACAATGCGAAGACGACACCTCGCTGCATTAAGACAGTGTTTATTAAAAAGATAGAGAATCTGTGTTAGGTTTCATTTCCAAAGTTCAGCTTAAAACGGAAATACACTGCTAAATAAAATGGAACATCATCTTTGTGTACTTTTATACAGTAAGTATTCCCCGATGTCAAAGCAACTGATGACAGCATTGGAAGCGTCTCCGGTAAATCTTACCGCTACGGTTGGTCTGAAACCAGTATGCATTGATAATGAGGAAGTTAGAGAGCGCATTTTGAAAGCTAACAAGATTGACGTCTCTTCTGTTCCTTGTGTATTGATTGTGTATAGAACCGGCGGTGTAGAGAAATATGAGGGGCAAGGCGCATTTCAATGGATCGAGGAAACTGTTCGTAAGTATATACCACCATCTCCTCCTGATCTATCAGTACAATCTAGAAGTGGTAGAAGTAGTAGAAGTAGTAGAAGTAGTAGAAGTAGTAGTAGTAGTAGTAGAAGTAGTAGACCAGAACTAGAACCAGAGTACGAAGAGGAATATGAGTCTGGTGAAGAAGATTACATACCCCCCAAACCACGCAAAAGGCGGTATCCACCCCCTCAGAAACCAAAACCAACACGTCTCCGATCACCGAGAAAATCTTCACCTCAGGTCTCTGCAACAGCTTTAGAAGATCTAGATGATCCGACAGATGACGAGAAAGAACCTGGTCATTATCAGGAAGAATCTAGTCATGATCAGGAAGAGCTGGCGCGTCCACCTGTTGCAGTAAGAACCGGTCCAGGTGGTTACGATATGACCAGTGAATTTGGTGAACCACAGGAACAAAATAGGAACATGTCTCGTCACACTAGAGAATCAACTAAACCTGTTGTTGGACAGGGTAATGATTTGATGTCCGCCGCCATGGCTATGCAAAAGGAGAGAGAATCTACCGACTCAAAAGCACCTAGATCTGTAGGTGATCCTCCGAATCAAAGACCGCTATAAGTTATTGATGACCCTTGGAGCTTTGTTAATGTTACTTATATAGT
>JGI20153J14295_10001098_pt1 | contig 21575 bp, 19 predicted proteins | sample COG_03_FD_14295 | JGI IMG/M metagenome (IMG submission 14295) | reverse complement strand
TTGGTCATAAAGGGCTTACAGATTCTGTTATCAATGAAATTCAAATTAGCATAAAAGCTCACGAGTTAATTAAAATAAAACTTCAAGAAAAAGATAAAAATAAAAGAAAACTTTTACTTGATGAGATATGTAAAAAAATTAATGGGCAAGCAATCAATATGATTGGTATGCAAATAGTTGTTTTTAAACCCAGTGAGCCGTCAAAAATAGATCTTCCTTAAGTCTTACCTACTTTTTAATAGTAAAAATATTCCCAAAAAACATTGAATTAAATAAGCAATACTTGCAATTCCATGCCACGCTGAGAACCTATCTGCAAAAACACTCTCCATGACTTCTTTTGGAAATGCCTCTACTTTTAAAGCCTCAAGTAATGGATTGATTCCAAAAAAGCTTATAGAGAGAATCAATAACAGTAAAAGTGCCAACCATGCTTGCATTTTTTTAAAGAACTTTATTTTTTCACTATGNAANCCGAATCCTAAAATCAAAATAAGAGTAATCATTCCAAAAAAATTAAGATAGAAAAATAAATTTGAAACAATAACGCCCGCAATATAGGAGCTTGGAATCATATTAAAGATTACATAAGTAACCATGAGCATAGCCCAGAGACCACCTACCCAAAGACTTGTAAAAATAAAACTTAGTTTATTTAAAAAAGAATTCATATGAATTTACAAGTATTCAACTTTTAGAATTTCGAACGTTTTTAATCCTCCTGGAGATTCAAACTCCACAATATCTTCAATTTGCTTTCCAATGAGAGCTTTTGCAAGCGGAGAACTAATAGAGATTTTTTTTTCTTTTATATCTGCTTCATCATCCCCAACAATCTGATATGTAACCTCACTTTCAGAATCAAGGTCTTGAATGACAACAGTTGTTCCAAATACACACCTGCCATCCTTTTGAAGTTCTTTTGGATCAATGATAATACAATTTGATAGCTTTGCTTCAATATCAGCAATTCTTCCCTCAATGAATCCTTGTTTTTCTTTTGCAGCATCATATTCTGCGTTTTCAGAAAGATCTCCCTTGAGCTCTAGCCTCTGCAATGGCTGTTATAACCTCTGGTCTTTCTACACTCTTTAAGAGTTTTAATTCCTCTTTAAGTTTTTCTGAACCATTGATTGTGATGGGTGTTTTATCCAAAGTACTTCCTATTTATCAAATTTATAATTGAATATTTATGAATGATTTGAGTTTATTTTAAGAGAGGTTTTTATGCAAGCTCTGTAATGATGTCACAGATATTTCATCTGCATAGCTCATTCCAACGCACGCAGCTTTTGCTCCTGCTAGAGTGGTGTAATAGGTAATTTTATTCTGAAGGGCATTTCTTCTAATTTCATAAGAATCTTTAATTGCCTGTTTGTCCTCAGTTATATTAACAATCAAATCTATTTCATCATTCTTAATCATATCCACAATATGCGGTCTACCCTCCGCCACTTTATTCACATACTGAACATCAAGATTATTTTGAGTTAAAACTTTTGCTGTACCTTTTGTTGCAGCAAGAGAAAACCCTAACTTTTTAAGCGCATGAGCAACGTCAACTATTTTTTCATGATCTTCTTTTCTTACACTAATGAAAGCTGTGCCTTTTTTAGGAAGAATCATTGAAGCTCCCATTTGCGATTTAATAAATGCTTCTGCAAATGAAGCACCAACCCCCATGACTTCNCCAGTTGATTTCATTTCCGGTCCCAAAATTACATCAACGCCTGGAAATTTGATAAAGGGGAACACAGCTTCTTTCACCGAGAAAAATTTTGGCTTAACTTCTTCTGTAAATTGCAGTGCCTCTAACGATTCACCTGCCATACATCTAGCAGCAATTTTTGCCAGTGGCTTGCCAATAGCTTTTGAAACAAAGGGTACTGTTCTCGAAGCTCGCGGGTTAACTTCTAATACATAAATATCATCTCCTTGCANAGCAAATTGAACATTCATCAGCCCCTTGACGTTCAACTTTAATGCCATTTTTTTTGTTTGAGATATCAATTCAGCTTGTTTTTTTTCATCAATACTATAGGAGGTAATGAGCAAGCAGAGTCTCCTGAATGAACTCCGGCTTGTTCAATGTGCTCCATTATTCCGCCTACCACCACTGAACTCCCATCCGAAATAGCATCAATATCGACCTCGATAGCATCATTTAAAAAACGATCTAAAAGGACTGGTGAGTCATGAGAAACTTTAACAGCCTCCCTCATATATCTTTCTAAATCTTCTTGTTCATGGACAATTTCCATAGCCCTTCCTCCTAGCACATAGCTTGGACGAACAACCAGTGGATACCCAATTTCTTCAGCAAGTTTAACAGCCTCGGCAGGGGCTCTGGCAGTCCTATTAGGTGGCTGTTTTAAACCAAGATCATTTAATATTTTTTGAAATTTTTCTCTATCCTCTGCTGCATCGATATCTTCAGGTAATGTTCCAATAATTGGCACCCCAGCATCAGCTAAAGATTTAGCAAGCTTAAGCGGTGTTTGTCCCCCATACTGAACAACAACACCAAACGGATTTTCCTTATGGACAATCTCTAAGACGTCCTCTAAGGTAACCGATTCAAAATACAAACGATCAGAAATATCATAATCGGTTGACACTGTTTCTGGATTGCAATTAACCATAATAGTTTCATAGCCAGCTTCTTTAAGAGCAAGAGAAGCATGCACGCAGCAATAATCAAATTCTATTCCTTGACCAATTCTGTTTGGCCCTCCACCAAGTATCATTATTTTTTTATTTGACGTAGGACTAGACTCACATTCCTCTTCATAAGTTGAATATAAATATGCAGTATCAGTGTGAAATTCTGCGGCACATGTATCAACACGTTTATAGACAGGGTGGATATGATTTTTAATTCTCAGATCTCGAACATCTTTTTCGGTAGCCCCTAAAAGGTATCCGATGCGATGATCAGAAAATCCTTTTTGTTTGAGTGCATAAAGATTAGATTTGTCTAGTGACGCAAGATTAGATTTTTTTAATTCTTGCTCGCTATCAATTAAATCTTGAATTTGATGTAAAAACCAAGGGTCAATTTTCGTAAAACTAAATATTTCATCTANCTNACACCCAAGCCTCATTGCATCGGCTAAGTATCTCANCCTGTCAGAACCAGGCTCTTTTAATTCTTTAATTATATTTTTTTTATCTGAAGAAATTTCATTTAAACCATCGTATCCAAGCTCAAGTCCCCTTAACGCTTTTTGTAAGGATTCTTGAAAACTTCTTCCAATTGCCATAACTTCACCAACAGATTTCATTTGCGTCGTTAAAAGCGGATCTGCATTGGGGAATTTTTCAAAAGCAAACCGTGGTATTTTTGTTACTACATAATCAATTGTTGGTTCAAATGATGCCGGCGTTAGTCCGCCTGTAATCTCATTACTCAATTCATCTAAGGTATAGCCAACCGCTAATTTAGCTGCAATCTTTGCAATAGGAAACCCTGTGGCTTTTGACGCAAGGGCTGATGATCTTGACACGCGAGGATTCATTTCAATAACTACCATTCGACCATCATCCGGATTAATAGCAAACTGAACATTTGAGCCACCAGTATCAACACCAATTTCTCTTAAAACGGCAATCGAAGCATTCCTCAAAATTTGGTACTCTTTATCCGTCAACGTTTGAGCGGGGGCAACCGTAATTGAATCTCCCGTATGAACACCCATGGGATCAAGATTTTCGATTGAGCAAATAATGATGCAATTATCTTTTGAATCTCGAACAACCTCCATTTCAAATTCTTTCCAACCCAGTAATGATTCTTCAATAAGCAACTCTTTCGTTGGTGAAGCCTCAAGACCCCTTTCACAAATCGTGATAAATTCCTCTTTGTTATAAGCAATACCGCCGCCACTTCCCCCCATAGTAAATGATGGCCTTATAATTGCTGGATAACCAATACCTGCTTGAACTTGCATGGCCTCTTCAAGGCTATGTGCGATGGCAGATTTTGCCGATGATAAGCCTATCTTACTCATTGCCTGTTTAAAAAGCTGCCTATCTTCTGCTTTATCAATTGCTTCTTTTGAAGCACCAATTAGCTCAACATTTAAACTCTCTAAAACACCATGTTTATCAAGATCTAATGCACAATTAAGTGCTGTTTGCCCACCCATTGTGGGTAATAAAGCATCAGGCTTTTCAATTTCAATAATCTTTTTCACTACCTCCCATTTAATTGGCTCAATGTAAGTAGCATCAGCGACATTTGGGTCTGTCATAATCGTTGCTGGGTTTGAATTTACTAGAATAACGCGATAGCCCTCTTCTTTTAAAGCTTTGCATGCTTGTGCGCCTGAATAATCAAATTCACAGGCTTGCCCAATAATAATCGGTCCTGCTCCAATAATTAAAATTGATTTTATGTCTGACCTCTTACTCAATTTTTATCCTTGAATTGTTTAACAGTTGATATAAATTTATCAAAAAGATAGGACATCTCTGTCGGACCTGGACTTGCCTCGGGATGACCTTGAAAACCGAATGCTGGAACATCAGTTCTTTCAATCCCTTGAATACTTTTATCAAATAATGATAAGTGCGTAACTGTTAAATTTTTTGGTAAAGATTTTGGATTAACTGAAAAACCATGGTTTTGGCTTGTTATAAATATTTTTCCTGATTCTAAATCACGAACTGGATGATTAGCTCCGTGATGGCCAAATTTCATTTTTTCTGTTTGAGCCCCACTTGCTAAGGCCAAAAGCTGATGTCCTAAACAAATACCAAAAATAGGAATTTTCTTTTTTAAGAGACCTTTAATGCTTTCAATTGCATATTTACACGGTTCAGGATCACCTGGGCCATTTGACAAAAATATGCCATCGGGCTTAAGTGCGAGGACATCTTCAATACTTGTTGTAGCTGGAACAACAGTCACCTTGCACCCTCTCGATACAAACATTCTCAATATATTTTTCTTTATTCCAAAGTCATAAGCAATAATATTGTAGGTTTGTTTACCTATGGATTCAAAACCTACCCCAAGTTTCCATTCCCCCTCTTTAAAAATATATTGAGTTTTTGAGGTCACTTTTTTTGCAAGATCTGATCCTAGTAGACCAGGAAAATCTTGTGCCATTTTGAGGGCGTGGTCATCATCAAAATTTTCGCCTGCTAAAATACAACCAGGTTGTGCTCCATGGGTCCTCAAATGCTTAGTTAATCTCCTCGTATCAATTCCTGCAATAGCTACAATATTTTTTTCTTTTAAAAAATCTGAAAGAGAACAATGGGATCTGAAGTTTGAATGTTGGAAGGGTAAATCACGAATGACAATACCTTTTGAATAAATATTATTTGATTCAAAATCCTCATCATTAATTCCAACATTACCAATATGAGGGTAGGTAAAAGATATGATTTGATCAGCATACGAAGGATCTGAAATTATTTCTTGATAACCTGTCATCGAGGTATTAAAAACAACCTCTCCAACTGTATGCCCTGAAACACCAATTGAAAATCCTCGAAACTTTGTTCCGTCCGCTAGCACAAGTATGGCCGGCAAATTAGACGCCAAAAAAACTCCCAAGGTTAAATTGTTATTTGATAATGAACGGGTAAATTTTCTTACATCCGATCCAAGCTAGTATAATTTAATCTAATACTTTCTTCAATTACTTCTTCTTTAAAAATTCAAATTAAACTTATTTTTTGAGATTTAATACATCAAACATATCGAATAGACCATGCGTTTGCTTTTTTAAAAATTTAGCAGCTTTAATAGCGCCCTTAGAGAAAGTTGTTCTACTTCCCGCTTTATGCGTTAATTCAATTCGTTCTCCATCCCCCGCAAAAAGAACAGTATGATCACCAACAATGTCACCGCCACGAATAACTGAAAAACCAATGTCACCCTTTTCTCGGGCTTTTTGAATGCCTTCCCGACTATAGACAGCATTGTCTTTTAGATTTCTATTTGAGGCTTTTGCTACCTCCTCACCAAGCCTTATTGCTGTTCCTGAAGGAGAATCAACCTTATGCTTATGATGAGCCTCCAAAATTTCAATATCAAATTCCTCATGAAGAGATTGTGTTGCCTTTTCAACAAGAGAAATTAAAACATTAACTCCAATACTCATATTAGGCGCAAAGCATATTGGTATTTTTTTTGCTGCATTTGAAATTTTATTTTTTTCACTTTCTGAAAAACCCGTAGTTCCAAGTACATAACCTAAATTATTTTTTAGGCAAAAATCTATGTAATTCATACTTGCTTCAGGTCTTGTAAAATCAATTAAAACATCGGCTTCTAAATCATCTATTGATAAATCTGAACTTATTTTAATGTTGCTCTGAACCCCAAAAAGTTCGCCAGCATCATGACCAATCCTTGGTGAGGATTTTATATCAATAGCCCTAACAAGATGTAAATCAGAACTTTCTAATATCTCTTTTATAATTGCTTGACCCATCTTTCCTGAAGCACCTACAACGATAATATTTATATTTTCCATTTTTTAAAATCCAATATTTTCCATAAGAAGTTCAAAATAACCCGGGTCCTCTTTATCAGGCAAAGAAGTTTTTAAGTCTTCCTTTACACTTTGAGAAACACTCCCCGATTCTTCAACCGCATTTTTTTTAATAGGCTTTTTAATAGGCTCTTCAACTAATTGTTTTTGTTCATTATCAAGAGAACTATTATTTTTTTCAAGTATTTCATTTTTACCTTCAGCATCTCCGAATTTTTTTTGTTCTTCAGCCAAGGTTTCTTCATCCCATTCCTTAACTGTTCCAAATGGTTTTTCAGCTTCCTTAACTTTTATAGCCTCATTCCTGTCAATAAGATCCCCTGTTAAGTTGACAAGCATATCTTTTTTAAAGGTTAAGACAAGATGTCTTGATTCAATAAACTTTCCTTCTTTTCTTATCACGTATATGTAGTCCCAGCGATCCTTATGAAATGAATCTTGAATCAACGGGGTACCTAAAACAAACCTAACTTGAGATTTATTCAAACCTGGTTTAATTTCTAATAGCATCTCTGGAGTTATTTCATTACCTTGAGAAACATCCTGTCGATATGTTTCTGGAAGAAATTTAGTGACAATATTTATAAGTGGAATAGCAGATATATCAGTATCATCGTCTTCTTGTCCAGCTGGAATATTATCTTCATCAGATGAATCAGAACCCAACCAAGAACAAGCCGGCATCATCAGAAAAATGAAGGTAATAAAAATTAAACGCATTTAATAAGACTTTAGTTCCAAAGATTGATAATATAACATTTTGGATGACGGTTAGGTTTAAATTATACTAGGAGTTAAAGGCTATGGAAGAGCATGACGGTTTAAAAAAAACAGGATTAAAAGTAACGCTTCCCAGACTAAAAGTCCTAAACATTTTTGAAAATAGTAAAGAAAAACATCTGTCAGCTGAAGATATTTACAAGGAAATGTTAGGGGGTGGTGAGGAAGTTGGTCTTGCAACGATTTACCGAGTTTTAACCCAATTTGAACAGGCAGGGCTACTTATACGTCATCACTTTGAAAGTGGTAAAGCTGTTTTCGAATTAAATGAAAAGAGTCATCATGACCATATTGTTTGTCTTCAATGCGGTCATGTTACTGAATTTGTGAATGAAGATATTGAAACATTACAAACACAAGTAGCAGATGAGCACGGTTTCAAAATTATTGAACATTCACTGTATATTTATGGAGATTGCACAAAAAAGCCGTGCGAACATAAAAAATAAATTACCCCAATATATCTTTAGCATGATCAATTGTCTTATCAGTGATCTTTATACCGCCTAACATTCTAGCTATTTCATTAACTCGATCTTCTTCATCTAAAAGTTTAATTTCACTTGTAATTGAATCTCCAACTTCATTCTTGAATACTTTGTAATGATTAGTTGATTTTGCAGCTACTTGAGGTAAGTGAGTAATAACAAGTGCTTGTGTATTTTTTTTATTACCTAAATCACTTAACAAATTTCCTACGACTTCCGCAACTGCTCCACCTATACCAACATCCACTTCATCAAAAATCATTGTGGGGACTTCAACATTTGAAATAGAGGCTACTCTTATTGCTAAACTTATTCTTGATAATTCACCACCAGATAAAACTTTTTGAATTGGTTGAAGCTCAGCACCTTTAAAAGTCGAAACTAAAAATTGAATACTTTCGTTTCCATTAACTGATGGTTCTGAAGGAATTAATTCAATTTTGAAAATTGCGTTATTAAAAGAGAGTTGATTGAGTTTTTCTGTAATTAGTTTGCTCAAAGATAAAGCTACACTCTTACGTTTATCGCTAATCTTACTAGCAACTTCATCGTAAGCTACCTTTGCTTCATTTACTAAAGATGATATGTCTTTATCACCTAACATTATCTTTAACGTATCTACCCGCTGGAGCCATGTTTCACTTTCTGACTCTAAATCCTCAGGCTTAACATTATATTTTCTACAAAAACTAAATATAGATTGAATTTTATCTTCAACGTTTTTTTGTAAATTTTCATCTAAATCTATATTTTGTAAATAGTTTGTTAGCTCACGAGACAGCTCCATTGACTCAGCTTGAATTGAATTCATAATTTTATTTATATTTCCAAGCCTTTCATCTAGTGAAAGAAGAGTTTTAAGGTCCGCTTGAACTTCTCTTGAAAGATTATTTAATGAAATGTCTCCTTCATCGACCATTGAAATGCATTTATTAATTCCAGCAATTAATTCATTCCCATTTGCTAAGAATTTTTGATCGACTTGAAGTTGTTGCCATTCTTTGTATGTAAAATTTAATACCGAAAATTCATTGCATTTTTCCTCAAGCTCATTGAGCTCATTTAAAAAGCTTTCCTTATTTTTAAGAAAATTATCTTGCTCTCCAAATAATCTTTGCCACTCATTAAAAAGTTTATTTAAGCTTTCCAATTCCTCCTTGCACCCCAGAAAGTTATCTAATATTTCCCTTTGTGATGATTTCTTTAGAAGAGAGTGGTGTGTATTTTGACTATAAATGTCAACTAAATTCTCACCAATAGATTTTAGTTGGCCAATAGTTGATGGAATACCATTGATAAATGCTTTAGACTTTCCATCTTTATAAATAACCCTTCTCAATAGTAATTGATCCTCTGGTTCTTCAAATTCATTTTGTGATAGCCATTTTTTAGCTTCATCATTTCCTTCAAGATTAAATGTTGCTGTTATATCTGCTTTTTCATTACCCATTTTAACAACACCACTCTCACCTCTGCTTCCAAGTGCTAATGACAATGCATCAATAAGGATGGACTTACCCGCCCCTGTCTCACCTGTAAGCGAAGAAAATCCCAACAAAAAATTTAAATCAAGTTCATCAACAATGACATAATTTTTTATCAGTAGATTTTCTAACATAGGCGACTTAACCCCAATGTAATTTATTTCTTAACATTTCAAAGTAGCAATAGTCTTTCGGGTGCAATATTGAGATAGTTCTTTTAGCTTTAGTTATATGAATTTTATCTCTTATATCTAACGGAAATTTAATTTGACCGTCGATACTTAAGGATGCCTCCTCCATTTGGACAATTTTAATTTCTATTTCGCTGGTTGCATCAATTGCAATAGGTCTATTACTTAAGGTATGCGGATTTATTGGTACAATCGAAATAGCATCTAATTGAGGATGAAGGATTGGGCCTCCTGCTGATAGTGCGTATGCTGTTGTGCCTGTTGGCGTAGATACGATAATGCCATCAGATCTTTGTGTATGAACAAATTTATTATTAATAGAGACCTGTAACTCAATTAACCTTACTCCGCTTTTTATAACAACATCATTTAATGCAAAAGATTCGTATATAACTTTTTTATCACGATAAACTTTTGTTTCAATAAGTAAGCGTTTATCCTCATCATAATTTCCGTTTAAAACCTGATCTATGCTAGCAAACATATTTTCTGTATTGAGGTCAGCTAAAAAACCAAAACGCCCACTATTGACACCAATCATAGGAATACTATTGTCTAAAAGACTTCTTGCAACTCCTAGCATCGTTCCATCACCACCCACAATAATTGCTATATCTACCTCTTCTCCTATACTTTTAAGAGGCATTGATTCATATCCAGTTATTTTAATTTTTTTTTGTGTCTTCTCTTCTATAATTAACTCATAATCTTTTTTTGACAACTGCTCGATTAAATCAATGAGTTGAGAATTCATTTCATTTGATTCAGTGGCTACTGGATATTTACCAATGATGGCTATTTTTTTAAATTTCATCTCTATCTCTTTAAACACTGGCTATATAGTAAATGAGTCAGTAAAATAATTAATATAGGGTTATTTTAAAGCAATAATAAAAATTAATTAATTAATCTTAAATATAATGGAAATTGATACAAGAACTCAACATCTGCTCAAGACACTTATAAATCATCACATTGTTGATGGTCAACCGGTTGGTTCAAAAACATTGACTGCATCATCAGGGCTAGAACTGAGCTCTGCTTCTATTAGAAATATAATGAAAGATCTTGAGGATGCTGGATTCATTTCAAGCCCGCATACTTCAGCTGGAAGAGTTCCAACGCAAAAAGGCTATCGCTTTTTTGTTGATAGTTTAGTCACCATGAAGTCACCAAATAAATCAGACCTAGATATGCTGCAGAATTCTCTCAACACATCTAATACAAAAGAACTTATAAATATTACTGCTGACACATTGTCGAGCTTAACGAACTTTGCCGGTGTTGTGATGCTCCCTAAAGCTAAAAAAATTAGTTTTAAACATATAGAGTTTTTAAATTTATCTAAAACAAGAATTCTCGTTATTATCGTAACAAGTGATGGTAGTGTTCAAAATAGAGTGCTTGATACTCAAGAAGAGTATGATCAAAGCACACTTATAGAGGCCTCAAATTTCTTTAACGAGCACTATAAGGATTTAGATATAAACTTGATTAAAGAAAAGATTATTGAAGAACTCTCCACTATGAAAAAAAATATGACAAGTCTTATGAGTGCAGCAGTAGAGCTTTCAATAAACCCAAAGCTCGATGAAAATTTAATTTTAGCAGGCCAGAGAAATTTATTAGATACTGTTGACCTCTCTCAAAATGTAAAAAGTATTAAAAAAATAATAGAGCTTTTTGAAAAAAAGACCTCATTGCTTCAATTGCTTGAAAAAAGTCATCATTCATCTGGAATGCAAATATTTATTGGAGAAGAATCTGGCTATCAAGCACTTGATGAATGCAGTATCGTTACAGCGCCATATCAATCAGACGGAGAAGTCATAGGGATACTTGGTGTTATAGGACCAACAAGAATGGCTTATGAAAGAGTCATCCCAATTGTCGATATCACTGCTAAAATGCTAAGCAAATCAATAAAATAAACCTGATAAATACTTATGAATTACTTTAATCCTGAACCACCATATAAACACGGTGATGTACCAAAAATAGGTATTATTCTTGCAAATTTAGGAACACCTGATGCACCTGATGCCTCATCATTAAGAAAATATCTAGGTCAATTTTTGATGGATAGAAGAGTGGTGGAAATTCCAAGATTCATTTGGTGTTGGATTTTACATTTTATTATTTTAGTTTTTAGGCCAAAAGCATCTGCAAAAAAATATGCTCAAGTATGGACATCTAAAGGATCACCTCTCCTAGTAAACGCCCGATTACAGGAAAAATTATTAAAAAAATTATTGAAAAAAAAATATCGCCAACCTATTGAGGTTGCTCTGGGAATGTCATACGGCAATCCTTCGATGAATTCAGCTTTAAATGAATTGCGTAAAAAAAATTGCACAAAAATTTTACTTTTTCCACTTTATCCACAATATGCTGCCTCTTCCTCTGGTTCAGCTATGGATGCGTTATGGAAAATACTAATACGAACAAGAAATGTTCCCGAAATAAGGACTATTCGTCACTACCATGATAACCCTGCTTACATAAATGCATTAAAAATATCTGTTTTAGATTTTTGGAAAAAAAATAAAAAGCCAAATAAATTAATTATGAGTTTTCATGGAGTGCCTAAAAAATCTTTAATGCAGGGGGATCCATATCACTGTGAGTGCCATAAAACTGGGAGATTACTTGCTAAAGCTCTAAAGTTAAAAGATCACGAGTATGAGGTATGTTTTCAATCAAGATTTGGGAAAGCAGAATGGCTGAAGCCATATTTCACTGATGTAATTGCCCAGGAAGCTAAAAAAAACGGATCTAGTATTAACGTTATCTGCCCAGGTTTCTCAAGTGACTGCTTAGAAACTCTTGAGGAAATTAATATGGAGGGTAAAGCATTGTTTTTGGATGGGGGTGGCGAAAGTTTTAACTATATTCCTGCCTTAAATAAAAATGATGCCTGGATTGAATCTATGGAGGAAATTATTAGGCCCCATCTAGAAGGGTGGGTTGATCCTCAATGGACTCAAAAAAAACAAGACAATCAGTCAGCTGAAACTAAAAAAATGTACACCAAAGTTAAGGACAAATCTAAATGATCATCTTAACGGGTGGGGCTGGAATGATAGGAAGTATGGTTGCTTGGCACCTAAATAATGAAATGAATTTTAATGATTTCGTTATTGTTGATGATTTGGTTAATGAACAACAAGAATATAATTTTAATAAAAGAGACTTTGTTGAATACATTAAAAAAGATGATTTAAAAAAATACTTAAATAAAAAACAAAATATTTCTGCAGTTATTCATATGGGAGCTATAAGCGCCACTACTGAGTCAAATTTTAACCGATTGCTAGAGTCAAACATCAGATTTAGTCAACAGCTTTGGCATTGGTGTGCAAAAAATAAAGTACCATTCATATACGCAAGTTCAGCTGCAACTTACGGTGATGGATCTTTTAATTACAATGATAATGAATCAGAGCTTGATCAACTCAATCCTTTAAATGCTTATGGTTATTCAAAACATTTTTTTGATCGGTGGATTCAGCTTGAATTAGCGAAAAAACAACCTGCACCACCTCAGTGGTGTGGCCTTAAGTTTTTCAATGTTTACGGTCCAAATGAGTATCATAAAGATAGAATGGCCAGTGTTGTTTTTCATGCATTTAATCAATATAAAGAAAGTAAACAAATCAAGTTATTCAAGAGTGAACATCCTTCTTATAAAGATGGCATGCAAGTAAGAGACTTTATTTATGTTAAAGATGCTGTAAAAGTTATAATTTTTTTCCTTAATAACAGTAAATTCTCAGGTGTATATAATGTGGGTACGGGTAATCCAGAAACTTTTAAAGCATTAGCTGAGGCAGTTTTATCAAATAACACAGGAAATCCTGATGAAATTAAATACATTAATATGCCAAACGATTTAAAAGGAAAATATCAATACTATACAAAAGCAAGAATAGATAAAATTAGATCTATTGGCTTCGGTGATAATTTTAAAAATCTAAACGAAGGTGTTACAGATTATTTAAAAAATTATCTTCTCACNTCAGATAGGTANGCATAANTATGTCAGATCAACTCATAAATCTAGTCAAAAATAAATTCTTTGTTTCAAAAAAGTGGTGCCTCGTCATTGGAGATCTGATATTAGATCAGTATATTTTTGGTGATGTTGAACGCATATCTCCTGAAGCTCCAGTTCCCGTTATAAAAAAAAACAAACAACATAATCGCCTAGGTGGCGCGGGAAATGTTGCTTTAAATCTTTTAGGTCTAGGCGTTAAATCTTTATTGGTAGGAAATATCGGTAAGGATACTAACGGAAAAGTTTTCTCAAATTTATGTAAAGAACATAATTTATCCACAAATGGACTTATTAAAGACAATAGGCCTACTACTTCAAAAACAAGAGTTGTAGCTGGCCACCATCAAATTGCAAGAATTGATGAAGAACATATTAGTGATGGCCCAAATGCTATTGATATTAAAAAGATTATGAAGCATATCAATTCAAACCCCTCAGCTATTATCATCTCTGATTACAATAAAGGATTTCTTTCAGCATCTTTGTTAAAAAAAATTATTCAACAGGCAAAGAAAAAGAAAATACCTGTATTAGTTGACCCTAAGGGAAATAATATTGATAAATATTCAGGAGCAACACTTATCACCCCAAACAAGAAAGAAGCATTGGAGCTTTCAGGTCTTGAGAATGACGATAATAATTTACTCCAAACAAAATTAAAAAAATTAAGCAAGCAAAAAAAAATAAATTCTATTGTTATGACCCAAGGAAAAGATGGGATTAGCCATATAACTGCTAATAAAGTTACTCATTACCCAACCATCCTATCAAAACAAGTTTATGATGTTTCTGGGGCAGGTGACACTGTGATTGCAACACTAGCTGCATGCATTATGGCCAAAGTTGATTTTGTAGAAAGCTTCAAATTAGCAAATTTGGCAGCAGGAATAGTCATTTCTAAACTTGGGACTGCTCCTATAAGTAATGCGGAGTTAATTGATGAGATTGAGGATAAATTAAATGACCAAAAAAATAAAATTTATAACTCAAAAGAACTGATAACAAAAATTAATAGCCTAAGATCCAAAAATAAAACTATTGGTTTTACCAATGGATGTTTTGATATATTACATTCTGGTCATGTTACTTATCTCGAAAAAGCGAAATCTCAAGTTGATTATTTAATACTGGGCCTAAATTCAGATTCATCTATCAAAGCTATCAAAGGAAAAAATAGGCCTGTAGTTGGAGAGGTTGATAGAGCTAGGGTTTTATGTGCGCTCGAATCAATCGATGCAGTTATTATTTTCAAAGAGACTACCCCTCTCAAACTTATAAAAGAAATAAGGCCTGATGTTTTAATAAAAGGTAATGATTACACTCCAAAAACTGTTGTGGGTGCAAATGAAATTAAAAAATGGAAAGGTAAGCTATACCTCGTTCCTCTCTTGCCAGGGAAAAGTAGCTCAAAAATAATTAAAAAAATTAAATAAAGAAGTTTAATTTAAGTTAAATCACTAATTTTTTTAATGGTCTTGATGCCGGCATCGTTGCATATTTTTTTCCAATCAGCTAAATCAGTCCAACCTGATACAAAAATAAAATCTAAATTGTATTTTTGAGCAGTTTGAATATCATAAAGTGAATCACCTAAAAAAAGTGCTGGTAAAAAATTAAGTTTTTTTTGTTGATTTTCAATAATTTCATGCTTTGATGCAGGACTTCCATAAATACCTTCATCAAAAAATTGATCTATCTTTTTTTCCTTAAATAAATGATTAAGTTCCTTCTCATCACCCCCTGAAGCAACCATCCATTTAACCTTTTTTGTCTTTTGTCTCAACTCAAAGAGGCCTTGCGCAATCTCACATTTTTCTAACAAGCTTAAAACTTGTTCATTCAGTGCTTTTAAAAGATGATTCATAGCAGGCTCTGTGACGCTTTCATGCATGATATCGGTTAAAAAGTAATTAAATTTAATGTGTCGAGAAATTCCAGTTAGGGCGATATGATGATCAACCAGTGCTTGAGCCTGTTGATCATTTGCACCATAACTAATAGCGGCTTTTCTATAAGCCTCAATTTTTTGAAAATTTGAATTAAGAATAACGCCGTCACAATCAAAAATGATGGTTTGATATTTATCAAGATCCATCATGTCTTTTAAATTTTGATGGATGAAGCTTCTTTAGCAAGTTTAGTAATTTCGTCCCATTTTTTATTCTGAATTAAATCTTTGGGGGTAAGCCAAGTACCTCCACAGACGGGTACATTTGGGAGAGACAAAAAATCTTTTGCTGTTTGAATGGTAATGCCGCCTGTTGGACAAAATGAAATGTCAGCAAATGGGCCTGAAAATCCTTTTAATAGATTAATGCCTCCAACAGCGACAGCAGGAAATAATTTTAAGAAAGAAAAGCCATCGGCATTTGCTTTCATTACCTCAGTTCCTGTCGAAACACCTGGTAATAATGGTAGATCTATATCTTTGCAGGTTTGTCCAATATCTCTTGTGTAGCCTGGGCTTACAGCAAATTGACTACCAGCTAACTTAGCATTTGTACAATCCGCCTGAGTTCTTATGGTTCCCGCCCCAATGATTGCTTCAGGCACTTTTTTTGCTATTTCCTCAATCACTTGCAATGCACAATTTGATCGCAGAGTTACTTCTAGAACCTTAATGCCTCCTTCAATCAGACTAGATGCGACTGGAACTGCATCCTCGACTCGATCAATAACAATTACTGGAATTACAGGACCAAATTTGGCCAATTCAATTGTTTTCATTTAATTTTTTTCTTTCAATGTTAGTTAGCTTATCCATGTAATGGCTCCCTCTTCTGCAGATAATACGTTATTTCTCATGCTAGCAAAGAGTTCTCTTCCCATCCCGTGACCGTTATTTATTTTTTGAGATTCAGTCATTTTTTCAGATGTTCTCTCCAGCCACTCTTCTTCATCAACCATTACATTTAATGAACCTACTGTAGCATTGAGGCGAATAATATCTCCTTCTCTAATTTTACTAATAGAACCACCTGCCGCACCTTCAGGACTTAAGTGAATTGCTGCAGGTATTTTTCCTGATGCACCACTCATTCTCCCGTCTGTAACTATGCCTACTGTGAACCCCATATTTTGAATTACTGATAGAGGCGGAGTTAATTTATGTAGCTCTGGCATACCATTTGCTTTTGGTCCTTGAAAACGAACTACTGCTATAAAGTCTTTTTCTAACTTGCCTTCATCAAAAGCATTGAGTAAATCTTCTTGACCATTAAAAATCATTGCAGGAGCTTCAATGATATGTTTTTCTTTAGGAACTGCAGAGATTTTGATCACCGATCTTCCTAAATTTCCCTTTAAAAGTCTTAAGCCTCCTGATTCACTGAAAGGATTGGATGATTTTCTAACGATTGATTCATCAATGCTTTTGGATGAAAGTTCTGCCCAAACTAATTTATTATCTTTAATCTCTGGCTGTTTTGCATATTCTCCCAGACCACCTTTAGAAACAGTTTTAACATCCGCATACATACAACCAGAATCAATTAACTCTCTTATAATAAATGCTGGTCCACCTGCAGCTTGAAACTCATTTACATCTGCTTTACCGTTAGGATAGACGCTGGCAAGTAAGGGGATAGATTTTGCTAAATCATGAAAGTCTGTCCAATCGATAATAATGCCCGCTGCTCTGGCAATTGCTACCCAGTGAATTAAGTGATTTGTTGAGCCTCCTGTTGCGAGTAATGCAGCCATTGCATTGATAATTACTTTCTCATCAACCATCTCGCCAACGGGTATAGTATCTTTCTTAATATTTTGAACTAGAAGCTTTACAGCCTCATCCGTTAATAAGCTCCTGATGCCGTCATGAGGATGCACAAATGCTGCCCCTGGCACATGAAGCCCCATTGCTTCCATTAGCATTTGATTGCTATTAGCAGTTCCATAAAAAGTACATGTTCCTTCACCGTGATAAGCCGCTGATTCCGAAGCTAACAGCTCTTCTCTTCCAACTAAGCCTTGTGCATACTTTTCTCTAACTTTTGATTTTGTTGTATTATCAATGCCGGTTGACATTGGGCCGGCAGGAACAAACACCGTAGGCAAATGCCCGAAATGAAGAGCAGATATTAATAGACCAGGTACAATTTTGTCACAAATACCCAGCATCAAAACACCATCAAATACATCGTGCGATAGCCCAATAGATGAAGACATTGCAATTGTATCTCTTGAGAAAAGACTAAGCTCCATCCCTGGCTCGCCTTGTGTAACACCATCACACATTGCTGGAACACCAGAGGCTACTTGTGCTGTAGCTCCATAATGAGCAGCAACGTTTCTAATTATTTTAGGGTAATCTTCATAAGGTTTATGCGCTGATAACATATCGTTATAGCAGTCACAATACCTAAATTAGGTTTTTTTTCTTCTACAATTTTTAATTTATCGCTCTTAGGTAAAGCAGCGATAGCATGCGCAACATTTGCACAACCCATTCTATCAGCGCCTCTGACTCTGTTTTGCATATCTTTAACACGCTTTAAATAAGCAGATCTGGTAGGTTTACTTTTTTCTTTTATTCGCTCAGTAATCTCAATAATTGATTGTTTCATTTTTTTAACGATTTGTTGTCAGCCGTTCATTATCAATTAAACAATGTAGGTAAGTCAAATTGCTTTTAAAAAAAAATAAAATATTTTATTTAATATCTTGAATTTATTTAAACTGCCCCAATATTTAATTTGTTATTAATTAACTTAAACCAATTTATATAAAACTTATGAGTAAATCACAAAAAAAATCTACAGCTAAATCTAGTCATGACAGCAAACAAGATGTTAAAGAGGAACAGGATTTAGCTAAAAATGAAGATCAAGAAGAATCATTAGATAAATTAAAAGAAAAAATTGCAGAGCTTGAAGCGGCGGTTTTATATGCAAAAGCTGAAACAGAAAACTTTCGTAAAAGATCAATTGATGAAATGGATAAAGCAAGAAAATATGCAATAGAAAACTTCGCCACTGAAATTTTATTAGTAAAAGATAGTCTTGATGCAGCTCTCATGGTTGATGAATCATCAATAGAAAATTACAAGGAAGGCATAGAACTCACTTCCAAACAACTAATCAGTGTTTTTGAAAAACTTAACATTAAAGAGGTTGACCCTAAAGGTGATGTTTTTGATCCAAATTTTCATGAGGCAATGACAATGGTTGAGTCAGATCAAGATGCAAATACTGTTATTTCAGTGATGCAAAAGGGATATACCTTGAATGAAAGAGTTCTCAGACCAGCTTTAGTTACAGTAGCTAAAGAAAAAAGTTAAATAATTGAGTTGAAATTTTTATGAAAGACCCAATATATAAATTAATAAAAGTAACAAATTAAACTAATTTAAAAATAGGAAAAAAATTAAATGGGAAAAATAATTGGAATTGATTTAGGAACAACTAACTCATGTGTTTCTGTTATGGAAGGTGGAAAACCCAAAGTTATAGAAAACTCAGAAGGTACTAGAACAACCCCTTCAATTGTTGGTTACCAAGAAAATGGTGAATCTCTTGTTGGAGCTCCTGCAAAGAGACAGGCAGTTACTAACCCAAAGGATACTGTTTATGCGGTAAAAAGATTGATCGGTAGAAAATTTGAAGAGGATGAGGTGCAAAAAGATATTAAATTAATGCCTTATACAATTTCAAAGGCTGATAACGGAGATGCTTGGGTTGAAATAAAGGGAGATAAAAAAGCACCGCCTCAAATATCAGCAGAAATTTTAAGAAAAATGAAACAAACTGCAGAAGACTATCTAGGTGAAGCCGTTACAGAGGCGGTAATCACTGTTCCTGCTTACTTTAATGATAGTCAAAGACAAGCAACAAAAGATGCAGGAAAGATTGCAGGCTTAGAGGTGAAAAGAATTATCAATGAACCTACTGCAGCTGCCCTTGCTTTTGGCATGGACAAAAAAGAAGGAGATAGAAAAATTGCTGTTTATGATTTAGGTGGTGGTACTTTTGATGTATCTATTATCGAAATTTCAAGTGTCGACGGTGAGCATCAATTTGAGGTATTGTCTACAAATGGTGATACATTCTTGGGCGGCGAGGATTTTGATAACAGAATCATAGAACATTTAGCAGAGGTTTTTGAAAAAGAAAACGGCGTTGATTTAACTAAAGATATGCTTGCTAAGCAAAGATTAAAAGAGGCTGCTGAAAAATCAAAAATTGAATTATCAAGCAGCTCACAGACTGAAGTTAATCTACCATACATTACTGCAGATGCTTCTGGCCCTAAACATTTAGTCGTAAAACTTACTCGCGCAAAATTAGAATCTTTGGTTGCTGATCTAATTGATAGAACAGTTGAGCCTTGTCAAACTGCAATGAAAGATGCAGGTGTTACAAATGGTGATATCTCAGATGTAATTCTTGTAGGTGGTCAAACAAGAATGCCAAAAGTGCAAGACAAAGTTAAAGAGATTTTTGGCGTTGAGGCACGAAAAGATGTGAATCCAGATGAAGCAGTTGCTGTGGGTGCATCTATTCAAGCAGGCGTGATGCAAGGTGATGTCAAAGATGTATTATTGCTTGATGTTACACCGCTAAGCTTAGGTATTGAGACATTAGGATCAGTTTCAACAAAACTGATCAANAAAAANACAACAATCCCAACGAAAGCCTCTCAAGTTTTCTCTACAGCTGAGGATAATCAGAGTGCTGTCACAATTCATGTGCTTCAAGGTGAACGTGAGATGGCATCTGGAAACAAGAGCTTAGGCCAATTTAATCTAACAGATATCCCTTCAGCACCGAGGGGAACGCCACAGATTGAGGTGACGTTTGACATTGATGCTAATGGTATTCTTCACGTAAACGCAAAAGATAAGGCAACCGGTAAAGAAAATAAAATCACAATTAAAGCTAATGGTGGTCTATCTGAAGAAGAAATTAAAAAAATGGAAGAGGATGCTGAAAAACATGCGGAGGAAGATCAAAAACTTCGTGAATTAGTTGATACAAAAAATTCTGCCGAAGCGATGATTCATTCAGTTCAAAAGACGATGACCGATCATAAGGATAAGGTCACCGATGAAGAAAAAAATAAAATTGAAGCTGCTATCAAAGAGCTTGAGGAAGCATTAAAAACTGATAATAAAGAAGAAATTGAAGCAAAAAATAAGGTTTTAGCAGAAGCTTCACAAAAACTTGGTGAAAAAGTGTATGCTGACCAGCAAGCTCAACAAGGTCAGACACCAGGCAATGAACAACAAGCGGAACAGAAAGAAAAAACAGTTGATGCTGAAGTTGTTGATGCTGAGTTTGAAGAAGTAAAAGCTGAAGACAAGAAAGAAGATAACGCTGAAGACAAGAAAGAAGATAAATAAAACCACTTTTTAGATAGGACAGTACTTTAAAAAAGTATTGTCCTACATTTATATATGGCAAAAAAAGATTACTACGAAGTCCTTGGATTAAGTCGTCAAGCATCAGATGATGAAATAAAAAAATCATTCAAGAAACTAGCGATGAAATATCATCCCGATCGAAACCCTGATAACCCTAAAGCAGAAGAAAGCTTTAAAGAAGCAAAAGAGGCTTATGAGGTACTCTCTGATTCACAAAAAAGATCTGCGTATGATCAATTTGGGCATGCGGGTGTAGATCAGTCCGTAGGTGGGGGCGGAGCTCAGGGTTTTGGTGACTTTGGTGATGCATTTGGTGATATTTTTGGTGATATTTTTGGTGGTAAGCAAAGCCAGAGATCAAACGTCTATCGAGGAGCAGATCTTCGGTATAACATGGAAATTACATTAGAAAATGCCGCTAAGGGTACTGAAACCAAAATACGAGTTCCAGTATTATCAACTTGTAAAACTTGTAGTGGAAGTGGTGCAAAAAAAGGGACAGAGCCTGTCACTTGTCAAACATGTCAGGGTCATGGTCAAGTTAGAATGCAACAAGGTTTTTTTTCCGTTCAACAAACCTGTAATGAATGTCAAGGAACTGGAAAGGTTATCAAGGATCCATGTCAAGATTGTCATGGTGCAGGACGGGTAAAAGAATCAAAGACATTGGCTGTCAAAATACCAGCAGGTGTTGATGAGGGCGATA
>JGI20153J14295_10001097_pt1 | contig 21596 bp, 20 predicted proteins | sample COG_03_FD_14295 | JGI IMG/M metagenome (IMG submission 14295) | reverse complement strand
ATATTTGCTGCCACTACGGCCGTTACTGCAGTTATAGCGCCATCTTATATTGCAAATAATGATGGCTGGATAACTCCGTCATTTCTATTGATTAGTCAGTTTTTGTTCGGATTCTGGTTATTGTACTCCAGTTCTATGTGGCGTATGTTGGTAATTTCACTGCTTGTTATCCTCTCTGCATTCGCACTAAGCAACTTTGTGATGAGCCAAGGTTTAGGTATAGAATCCGGACAAGGCTTTGCTGCTATTACTGGAATACTTTTTCTTCTAGCTGCTAGAAACATGGGCAATAAAATTGCAGAACAAGGCGCATCATCCAATCACTGACACGCTAGAGAGTCCTAGTTTTATGACAATTTTAACCATAACCCCAAACTTGAAGCGCGCTGATTGTCAGTGATGCATGTGCTTTACGTTCGGCAATAATAAGAATTGACACGTGTATCAAATGTGATACATTATTCCCATGCCCCAGACTGCTGTCATACATGCCCGTATTGATCCTGATACGAAGGCTGCGACCGAAAGAGTACTCGATGCCCTAGGTATTACACCGACCGAAGCTATTCGACTGCTTTATCGTCAGATTGCCATGAGGGGCGAATTCCCCGTTGAATTACGCATCCCCAACGTGGAGACTGCCGCCGCTTTAGCTAAGGCTGACCGTGGCGAGGATATCGAGACCTTCGACAACACTGATGACCTTTACGCTTCCTGGGACTAATGAGAGTAATTCAGCCGTCCGCATTTAAGAAGGACGTCAAACGACAGAAAAAGCGGGGGAAGGATCTGGTTAAGCTTAAAGAGGTGATCAATATTTTGGTTTCCGGCGAAATCTTGCCACAACGCTATCTTGATCATGGGCTGAGCGGTAATTGGAATGAATGGAGAGATTGTCATATCGAACCTGATTGGCTCTTGCTGTATAAGCTGACTCCGGACTCTCTTACTTTAGGGCGGACGGGTACACACTCAGACCTGTTCTAACAAATCAAGCCCAACAAGACGTTCTGCAAAGAAATGAAGACACTACTTTCGCTACTCGCACTTGCGCTCATCCTGCCCGTCGGTGCGGGCGAAGAGAAGTTCAAGACAGCCGCAGATAATGAAATCGGCAAGAGTAACGCTTTCGAGCTGACAACGGATAATCGCGTGGTTTTGAAGACAGGGACTGGTGGATATGTGATTATAGAATTGCTCGGAGCTGGTAGGGAAGATGGAGAGAAGTCGTTCAGCGAAGAGTGCTCGATTTATTGGGCGTTGGTTAATACTACTTCTGTTGAGAGTGATGTTAAGCACACCTTTATCCGTTACACATCCAAGAAGACCGGTGAAGACTCCTATGAAGTGGAGCAGATCGGCGGTTCAGATGAGCTTGAATTTGGAGGGCTTTCACTACGTTGGTCATTTGCGACCTCAACTAGCGTATTCATCTACCCGAAGCCGGGAACCGAATATGCGATAACGAAGAAGCAGAACAAGCCGGAGATGGCGACGCCGAGGAAGCCGTCTGATTAAATTCGAGCTTCACCCCGGCGCGCCATTCCTCTAACGTTGGCTCATGAAGAAGATCTCATCCCGATGACAAAATATATTGCAATATACATGGCGAGCGGGCTTTGCCTTCTCAGCGTCGCTAACGCTCAAGAGGATTTATCCATAGATAGAATGGTCACCAAAACACTCGTTATCTCTGCAGCCGAAAAGGAAAGGCTGAGCGACCTAGAGACAAGAGGCATTATGTCAGTAGAGCCTGTCGCACTTCCCGTGGGTCCACACCTCAAGGGAAACAACTATCACCTTGGATGGCCGGTCGGAATCAAAGTCGGAAAGTCGCTGCTTTGTGCCTACCATCAGACATTGAGACATCACGGGGGCAAGAGGGAGGACGCAGATAGCAGCGATGCGGTGATCGTACGCTCGACTGATGGAGGCGAGACCTGGTCGAATCCGATTGATATTAGACAATTCGGCACAAGTGAAAAGGCAATGGTTCTGAACTTCGGAAACTGCTTCGGGGTTCTAAATGAGAAAGTCTTTCTTGCCACCAAGTATGGTTTGTACCGCTCAGAGGACGAAGGCAAGACCTGGGAACTCGTCCCAGACGCGCTGACCCAGGAACAGACCGGACACAAGTACGCCGACAACTTCGGGCCACGTATGATAGTTCATCCAGAGAAAGGGCTGGTCATTCCAGTCGGAGTCGAGCGATCCCCGTACATAGACATGTACTCCTCCAAGGATGAAGGTCTAACGTGGATCCATAAGAGGGTCACACTCTCCAAAAGAATTCATCCGCTGGAACCAACGGCCATCTATCACGACGGTCGGCTCATCTTCCTCTCTCGAAATCATACAATTCCACTCAAGTTTCATCGTCGATTGAAAGACACTCAGCGGCCGGCCATGATGGTCTCAGACGCGGGCTGGTTCCCTATGAAGCATCAGGAGTTGACCAACATATCTTCCTACCGTTGGCCTGATACGACCGATGTCGATTTCAACCCCGTGACCAAGCGGTTCGAGGCCGTCGTTACGAACCGCAGTGGCGGTGCTGGAAAGGATGAGAAGAATGAGCAGAATGAGCAGACGGTAAACTTATGGTCTATCTCAAAGGACGATATGTATGCCGGACGTGCTGATCAATGGCGATTCGAAGGCACACTCCTGAGATTGAAGTCGGGCATGTTGAATATCAGTGCTGATGATGTCGATGCCGCTCACCCCGGAGGAGCTGTCATTGACGAAGATGAAGGCGTGCAACACATATTCATCTACTGTGGCCGGTACTCGACTCCTGCAGGGATCTACAGGATTACACGAACCCTTGACACCGACAAGCTCAGAGAAGCCATGAGCCAACAAGGAGCTGAAGGCGACGCGGTAAACCGCGCGCCTTAGCTCAGACGTTTGTCTAAGTCTTTTGGAAGAGTTGTGCCAGCGCTAGAAAGCTGCGGCTTCGAGCTACTTTCGGAAGATGAAAATTGTATCTATTATTCTCGCTCAGGATTACTCTGGTCGACGTATGTGTTCGCGCTCGTCAACCTTAGCAACAGCTCGGTTAAAGATGAGATTCGGAATGTTTATTCCTGGGTGGAATCCAATGTTGAAAGGCGGATTCAATTGGCGCAGATCGGATTGAATGTCGTAATCCAATCCGATGGGGACCTTGACTCCTTCGATTTAAAAAGTTTTGTCGATAAGCATGGTGTTAAGGATTTGAAAAAGTTTAGCACCAGCCGAACGCAAATAATTACCAACACCAAGGATATAATTTTTCAGACTGTAATTGCTAGCAACCCTAATACGACGGCTTTTCAAGCCCATCGGACTTGGGNATTATTGGGATCTGTTAGGTGTGCCTACTATGCTATTATTCGCAATCTTTCTAACCTACAGCAAACATAACAATGCGATGCACTGGAAAGCCGCAGGCCTTCCGTTTACAATGGGAGCTAATATTGTAGCCATGACTATTTCCACCACACTACTTCCCTCGGTCGCTCCTTCCAGTGATCTCAAACATTAAATTGCCTAGCTAGGATGATACTTTCTGTTGGGTAACCGATCGTGGATTAGGTATTTAGATGTGAACTTTAGGGGATTTATTTAAATTTAAATAAATATTAAGTATTTGTTTCGAATCCTTTTCTTTGCTCGCGCTTCTGCCATTGGTTTGCTTCGTCATCACCAATAATTTGTTCCTTTTTCGGGTTCCACTTTAGTTTTTTTCCAAGTCGAATGGAGATATTGGCTAGGTGGCAGGTGGTCATGGCATTGTGGTGAGTGTAGACATCAGAAATCGGATCAGAGCGGTCTTTCATGCACTCAAAGAAGTTTTCCATATGATTGGTGGTCTTCTTGCCTTTGTAGATATCCAAGACGGTTTGGGCTGAAAGTGGTTTTTCCTTGAGTTCGTCGACCGAAGGTCCAGATAGCTTTCCACGGGAAACAAATAAGTTTCCTTTAGTTCCTTCAAATAAAATACCATTTCCTTCCTTGGACTGGCTGACGATATTCATCTCCATCTTTTTTGGAAACATACACTTAATATGAAAGTTGTGAGATGTGTTATAATGATCGTCTTTGGTGGGCATTCCATTTTTGAGAGGAATGGGATGTTCTCCAATGATGGGTTCGAGGGAAAGAACCCCCTGCCCTACTCCGTCCTGTTGCATAGCCCACTGGGCAATATCTACATGGTGAGCACCCCAGTCAGTCATTTTTCCTCCGGAGTATTCATACCACCAACGGAATTGGTAGTGGCAGCGTTCCTTAATGTAATCAACAAGAGGGGCTTGTCCGAGCCACATGTTCCAATCGATATTAGATGGCGGATCTGATTTTTTGAAAGGTCCACCTTTAGGCCCACCCCCAATATTACAGGTTACTTTTTTGATTTTCCCGATTCTCCCTTCGCGGATAATCCCAATAGCGGTAAGAAATTTTTGGCCCATTTCACTTCGTTGCTGAGTGCCTACTTGAAATACGCGTCCGGTTTCCTTGGTAACTTTGCAAATTTGCTTACCTTCTTCAATGGTCAGTGTTAATGGTTTTTCACAGTAAACATCTTTTCCTGCCTGCATGGCATGGATAGCAATCCTGCTATGCCAATGATCAGTTGTACCAATGGTAACAAAATCTATGTCCTTGCGATCGAGAATTTTTCGATAATCCTCATAGCCTTTTGCTTTTCCCTGTGCCAATGATTTGTTAACTCGGTCTATACGCTGGGTATCCAGATCGCACACGGCAACGATGTCAGAGAGTCGACGTGCACTGTTGGCGATTCCTGCCCCCCTGCCCCCTACTCCGATTGCACCGAACCGTAAGCGTTCATTAGCTGATTGCTGGGCTTTTCCAATGTAAGGAAAAGAAAGAGTAGATAAAATGGCACCGGAAGCGGAGTATTTAAGAAAAGATCTGCGATTTTGGTCAATTGATTTCATAAGAACGATTAATCTTTGAGTTTATTGATGGTTCAAGCTTTTAATCATGAAAAAAAGTTTTTTTAAATGGAGCCTTTATTAAAAGAAATGATGTTATCGAAAGAATTTGATTTATAGTGACTGGTAACATTAGCTAACGACTTGGAGATGAAGTTAATCAATATGAAAGCAATTATTTTAAATTCTTACGGGAAGACAGCTAATTTTGAGAAGGCAGAAATACCGTTGCCTAAAATTTTACCCCATCAAGTGCTGGTTCGGGTGGCTGCCTCTAGTGTTAATCCGGTAGACTGTAAAATAAAAAAGGGTTTGTTATCCGTGGGTCCCCCATTACCAGCGGTTCTTCATGGAGATATGTCAGGGGAAATTATGCAAATAGGTGAATCTGTTACAGAATTTAAAAAAGGCGATTTGGTCTATGGATGTGTTGGGGGCTTTGGAGACTTGCCGGGAGTATTAAGTGAATTTGTGGCAGTTGATTCTCAGCTTATTGCTTTAATCCCCAAAAATTTGACGATGGAGGAGGCAGCTAGTTTACCACTAGTCGGTATCACTGCTTGGAATGCTTTAGTAGACAGGGCAAATGTAAGGAAGGGGCAAAGAGTGCTTGTGCATGGCGCAGCAGGTGGAGTTGGCCATATTGGATTGCAATTGGCCAAAGCTTTAGCAGCTGAAGTCCATACCACTGCATCCTCCGATGCCAAGATCAAATTTGGAAAAGAGATTGGAGCGGATGTTCTTATCAATTATAAGAGAGAAAAAGTTGAGGATTACATTTCTACTCACACGAACGGAGAGGGTTATGATGTGGTCTTTGATACCGCTGGAGGAGAATGTTTGGACAACTCTTTTACTGCGGCAAAAATTGGTGGATCGGTAGTGTCTATTGCGGCAAGGGCCAAGCATGACTTAAGCCCAGTACATATAAAGTCTTTGACCCTGCATGTTGTTTTTATGCTATTACCCCTTCTTCGCGGAATGGGTCGAGCTCATCATGGCAATATTTTAAGGAAACTGGGGGAGTTGATTGAAGAGGGTCTTATTCAACCCAAGTTACATAATCGAAAATTTAATTTTGAAGAGGTAGAAGATGCTCACCGTTGTTTTGAAGAGGATGAAATTATGGGAAAGATTTCATTGGTGTCGAACTGGTGAAAGGGTCGATTTTTTTATGACATAAAGAAAGTTTGCCAAAACGATGTAAAATCTTCTATTATCTCAATTCGTTCTTTTATATTTAGCCACTTACCGTATCCGAAGACAACCTAATGTAGGTTACCAACCGAGCACGAGAGCTGCTACGGTGGTACAAGGTCGATTTAACCGGGATGCGCGGTTTTGGCACAACCGAAAATAAGCACTCCTCTAGCTATCCTAGGGAAAGTGCGTTAACCGAGAGGAAAACGCTCAATGAAAATTAGTATACATAATGAAATCGAAGAATTAGCTCTTCGAATAGACGAAGATAACTTGAATCATCATCTTTGGAATAACAACGGAACATGGTGGATTCATTATACGGTTTACCCATCAGCGGTAACTGCAGAAAGAAAAAGGTATTCTCTTAAGACAAAAGATGTTACGACGGCTAGATTGCGAAGGGATCATCATTTTGATCAAATTTTAAATCGATTGCCTGAGTTGGCTGCATAGTAAAATTAATTCTCTCCTGTGAAATAACTCTTGCCAGAAAAGAATCAACAGTAAGTCTAAAAGTGTGAAGAGCAGATTTAGATTCAAGATTATACTTTGTCTTGCTTATTTATTATTATCTCAAAATCTTAGTCACGATTTAAAAAGTCAACCTAAGGGTTATAATTATGATGAATCTAAAGTTCCTGATTATGAATTACCCTTATTGCTTGAATCCGATTTAGGAAGAAAAATTTCTACCAAGGAAGAATAGATTTCTATTCGAAGACCTGAGATTCTTAATCACCTGGAAGAGGAAGTTTATGGAAAAAATGAAATTCCACTAGGTCCATTTAAAGTGAGAACAAAGTTGCTGGAATCAGGAGATTCTGAGTTTGGAATTCGTAAGCAATATAGTATTACATTTAGCAGAAGAGAAAATGAGCTTATATTGAATGTCCTCGTTTTTTTACCACCAAAAATAGAAAAGGCTGTACCGGTATTCTTGGGTCTTAATTTTAGAGGTAATCATACTATCAGCAAAGATAATGAAGTTATTATCACTCCAGGATGGATCCGTCCGGGAAAAGGAGTAAAAAATAATAGATCGTTAGAAGAAGGACGAGGTATCGCATCGTCGCGATGGGATATAAAACAAATATTATCTAAAGGTTATGGATTAATTACAGCATATTATGGAGAAATAGACCCAGATTTTGACGATGGCTTTAAGAATGGTATCCATGGTTTGCTTAATCCAAACCGAAAACAACAGCCGAATAGTGGAGGCTCAATTGATGCATGGGCATGGGGATTGAGCCGAATCGTGGATTTTATTTCAATCGATGAACAATTCGACCATTCGCGAATCATCGTTATTGGCCACTCAAGGCTTGGAAAAGCAGCACTTTGGGCAGGAGCGAAGGATGAACGAATTTCAATGGTGATTTCAAATAATTCAGGTTGTGGAGGGGCTGCGATAAGTCGTCGTAAGTTTGGTGAAACTGTAAAGAGGATTAATGACTCTTTTCCCCATTGGTTTTGTCCGAATTATAAAAAATATAATGATCAAGAAGAAACTTGTATAGTTGATCAGCATTCACTCCTCAGTATGATCGCACCGCGTCCTTTGTATGTGGCATCAGCAACAGAGGATTTATGGGCTGACCCGATGGGTGAATTTTATTCTTTGCAGGCTACTGAACCTGTTTTCAGACTGTATGGATTTAAATTAAATTCTTCTTGGCATGAAAAATTGAATCGCAAATCAAGGGTGGAAAAATTTAAACAGGATCGAATGGGCTATCATATGAGAGATGGAAAGCATGATGTAACTTCCTATGACTGGAAGCGATACTTGGATTTTGCAAATCATAATTTTCCGAATGACCAGTAATCTCTTTGTATCAACAAACGCCTTAGAGTAGGGGATATTTTTTAAAATATACTAAATTTGCAACTTCAATAAAAAGCTGGGTATAGCATCGGAAGGAAATTGAACTTCTTTAACAAAGGTACTAATTGAGTTCAGAAATTTATTTAAATAAATTTAAAATCACTCACTAAATAAACTTGGATCAGTTCCTAAGCATCCAAAAATCCGATCAACGGCTGCTTTATTATCTGTCAATTCAGCTAGTGCATTGAGGGCAAACTCCTTTTTTTCCAGAATGGAAAGTCTTTTACAATTTTCCTTGTTCGCTTGATCTTTTATAAAATTATTCAAGTACTCAATTCTTGATTCCCAGTAATTTCGAGTAACTTGAATTCGAGTTTTTAAACGCTCATTATACCAGTCACTTTGAAGAATATTTGATGGTTCAAACAAATCCCTAAATTTTTTATCTGTTAGCTTGTTTCCTTCCCATTCTCCTTCAGTCATGATCGTGAGTAAAGCTTTCAGTGGGGGGCATGCTTTTTCAATGGAATTATCATTAAAATATCGTTGTGCTATGTTTTTCCCCGTTTCCAATAGATTTTTTATGCTATCGGCATATTGACCTTCATCCTGTAATTCCGGTTTAAGCATGTCTTCCGGCAAAACTGAAACTGGATCGGTAAATATTCTACCTAGAAATTCATGAGTAAATCTTCTAGTAATTCTATATCCAAGCTGGGATGTGGGCAGATTTTGACCCTGATAAGAAAAATCCGGGACTTTTTCTAAATAACCTTTAGCGATCATTTCTTGGGGATTACCTTCAAAATCTCGCAGCCTACTCCAAATTTCAGGAATCAAAAGACTAATGTCATGATTCACTTGGTATTTTGGCCCCACATATCCGGCAGATGTGACGAATGCACCTTGGCCCGTTGACGCATATGAAATTAGAGCGGCATTAAGATCATGTATGGGCAATAGAGCATTGAAAGGACTCTTCGTCATCGCTCCTTCAGAACCCGCTCCTGTGGTGGAAGGAGATTTACCGGTAACGCTTACAATATAATCCATAAAAAGTTCGGGTAACTCTAAGTAATGGATGGGAGCAAAACAGCATAACGGCCTTATGTTGGCTTTCTTATCCGCGGGATTATTCCTTCTTCCTGGTAAAACTGCACGAACTGGGTAAAGTACCGAATTTTCAATTTTTATTCCTCTCTTTAATCTTGTACCAGCGGTGGCAAGATAAACCGATCGTGGATCAAATAAATCTGGTCTAGTTTGAAGATAGCGAGGATTCTTGGTGGGCTTTCCATCAACAATTCGAGGATTTGCGGAAGAAACAAAAGATACGTCTTCCTTAGGGCTTTCTGCCACTGATTCAATGAGTTCCCTAATTGGTTTTGTATAGTTTTCGAATGATAATGTATTACTGATTTGATCTTGTGCGTCTTTTTTTGAGAGGGGTTCGAAATTACTAATAAAGTTCCCGGGTCTTGCTATATCTTTTTCAGTTTGTTTATCAAAACCTCTGATAATCGCATCATCTGGTCTTTGGAATAATCTGTATTCACAATTATGAACAAACTTCGCAGACTCCTTAAAATTCCCATGTCCAATATTTTCAATGAGATTTGTGGGTGCCAATGTGGAAGCAGTGATATCATCTTCAGCTAAAATCTTATTAGCTGGGACAAAGTCTTTCCTTAAAGCGAATAATCTCCACGATCCTTTTTGATCAAAACCGATACGCAAATGCCGGGTAATTAATTTAGTACCGAGGTATCTTAATTCATTGGCGGGTTGTCCGTTGACTGAATCAACGCTGAATGCTTCTTCCCAATTTTCACCCCATTCAACTCGATGTCTCCTCTTTACGATCAAAATTAAATCTTTAACTCTTTGTGGAATAGATTCTAACCATTTATTAAAATCTTCCGTGTATAAAGATCGAGAGGGTGTAAGCAGTTTAATAACTGAGCCAAGTGAACGACGGGGGCTTAAAATTGGCCGATTTCGAAGATCATGTTTTTCGGGTTCTATAAACCGGTTTGAAAAATCCTTTTTAAAAAGTTCTTTCGTCATCGCCATATCTTTTTCCCAATCAGCAACATAGACTGGACCACTTACTATGGCATCGGTAATTGGCTTTGATATTTCAGACTTTCCTCCCCCTGAAACAGTACATGGCTTGTGGCATAAAAATCCTTCTCCTACCGTTCCAATTAATTTCCAGGGGCCATTATGTTCAGCCTTTTTCATTTCAACCTTGTAGCCAGATGGTAAAATATAGGCAAAGTCTGGTTGCATTCTTAAGCAGTAAGATTCCTTGCCCTCCCCTTCCCAATTAATGCTTTGTTCCCTCAGGCTGAAAACGGCATTTTCTGGAAGATAAATAATTGATTTGAAAGACGGGTCAACAAGATGGCCGTTCTGCAGGTCATTCATGGAGCATCCCATAACTGACAATGTGTCAGAAAACGTTTGTGGAGTGGGAGGTAAAATTTCGAGAGGATTGAATTCTTCTCCCAAGTCGTAGCTAGGAAAGACTACAGCACCTCCCGCATGTTCCTCTTCGCCAAGACCCGATAAATTGGCTGAAAAGCTTATTTGTGTTTTAACTTCCTTCTTACAATACCCGAAGTAGTTATCGGCAAGAATGGTTACTATCATTCCTGATGAATCTCGAAACGTGAGTTTGAAAGGATCGCCTCCGTTGTAGGCTTCATCTGGATCATCAAAATACATGCCGTCTCGAATTTGCCTGTCAGTAGCATCACACTTTTTGGGTAACTGGAGTAACTTCTTAGGTGTTCCGGCTAAATGGGGTGCCACGATTACACATCCTGTATGTCCGGTCCAGCCTTCAATATCCAAGCCCGCGTCATTTTCTGCTAAAAAAGGGTCACCCCCATTACCAAAGATACTTTCAACAAAGTCTAAGTTTGCAACACAACCCCCGGGAGCAAAAAATCTTACTTCCATAGACTTTTCACGAATAAATCCATCTACACTTGGGCAAACAACTGGACGTAAAAGAAGAGAAACCCAGCACTTGGCAGGATCAACTTCTTTTGAAGCAAAGGGAAAAACCATATCTTCCTCGGGTGGATTAAGTGCAATTCTGAGTAATTCTTTTGCCGCTTTTAATGGAACAACCTTTTTATCATCAGGGGCGGGAAGGCCGACATCAGCGACATGAAAGACTCCGGACGTTGTCCTTCTATCTCGTGAAGGATTATGAAGAACACCTTGGGCAAGGCGATGAGATGAAATAATTGTAGACTGAAATGAGTTTTTATTAAGGGGAAGTGAAGTAATTCTCGCTAACCCATGGCGATCAAGTACAAATGATTCGGTCGGAATACTTGGTCTGTCTATACCGAGAAGGCGATCGAGGAAATCTTGGATTCGTTTATCAGTCGGACAAAGGTGGCCTTGAAGTAGTCTTACCTTCTCGCGATATTCTTTAATTAATGAACTACTTAACTGCAGTGCCGAGTTATTACTTTGGTCGCCAACAGTTGGTAGGGCAAGGGTGGCTAGCTTGAGATTCGCATAATTAACCAGTTCTTTATATTCAACTGATTCTGGTGAGTAACTCGTGTCAATTCCGAGTGCTAATTGCATACTTTTAAGATCAACGAATTTCATAGATAACTGTATTTTATTAAAGTTGGATATCAATAAGAGCAGACAACATGCCGTAATTCTTGAAAGAGGTAAAGTAACTAAAATTTATACAATTCGTAACAAAAAATCTGATTGAAACCAATTAATGATTGATGGTATTGTAATATGAAACTGCCTCGAATCGTTTTCGCCTAGCTCGTAAACTTTTATTGTCTAATATAACATGCTTGAACAAATTTTTTGTATCTGTAGTGTTCGGGTTTGAGGGCCCTTAGCTCAGTTGGTTAGAGCATGCGACTCATAATCGCCAGGTCGTCGGTTCGAGCCCGACAGGGCCCACCATTCTTAACCGTTCAAAACGGAAGGTTTATTGAACTAAACTTGAATATGTGGGTAATGGAACATCCGTCCATTTGTCAGACCATTTGAAATATTCTGAAATTTCTAGAACATTAATTCTTTGTAAAATTTCTTTAATTCGTAAATTAGTTTTTGAAATCAAGTTTTTATATTCTTCTAAATTCTTTTGGTTTTCAATTTGGATATTGTTCACATTTGCTGAATATTCGGCCACTAGCTCGGCATGCTTTAGGCGAGGATCTACTTTTTCAGATTTTGTGACAGGCGGCGCGAAAATATCTATTTCTTCCTCTACTCCTTCAGGTGCATCCACTATTTCCTGAGTATCATCGTTCCCAGCAAGTGAAGTAATCTCCAATTCGGTAATTGGTTCTTCGGTAAACTCTATTGCGGGACTATCCAACTCGTTTTGGTCAAATTCGGGTATTGGGTCCGGCAAGGGAATTGGTGCAGGTTGTTGCAAATATTGCTCCTCGGGATTTGCAAATGCACAGGTGAAGCATCTCATCTCGAGATCAGATATCGGTTTCTCAGCAAGATATTTAACGCAAGATTGAGCAAAAGCCTTGAGTGCGTCCGTTGAATTGTAGGATGAAAAGTACTTTTCTAAAGGTAAATCCCCATCTAGGGTGTAGTTAACCTTGAACTCAATTAAATCAGGTTCGCGTTCTATATTTTTTCTCATTGGGCAATGATGATTTAAAGTAATTTGAATTGGGCACGGAATTACAAATTACTATCTTACTACTCAGTTGTACCTTGAATGAAATTGCAAGGAATTAAAGAAAAAAATATTTACTAACTGATAATCATGCCATAACAGGGCAGCTTTTATACATTTACTAATGCAAAAAGAAGAAACTAGTATTATCTAGATTTTTTTCGGGCAATTTTCTTTGCCATTTCAAAGCGGGCAGCGGCTTCGAGCAAATCAATTTGTGATTGGTCGAGGTTACTTTTCTTACCTTCCTCCAAGGCAATTTTTGCCCTGTTAGTAGCTTCTTCAATCGCAAGTTCGTCCTCGTTGGACACATCCACTGCTTGATCGACTATAATAGAGACCTTATTTCCGTATGATTCAACAAATCCTGAACCGATCGCCAAAATTTTCTCTTCTCCGTTCCATTTAATTTTGATGTCACCCGCTATTACTCGATCAATGATCGGAATATGCTTTGGTAATAAATCGATCTTTCCATTAACTGTTGGTACCACTACATGTTCAACCTCTTCCGAAAAGGCGATTGAATCTGGAGTAACAATTTCTAGGATAACTGGCATCTTTTGAACTCGGTAATAATTATGAATTTTCTTGGTTTATAACCCCGTCAATTCCGCCTTTCATGTAGAAATCATTTTCAGATACCTCATCCAAGTCGCCGTCTAGAATCATTTTAAATCCCTTGATAGTATCCTTTACGGAAACATATTGACCAGCAACCCCTGTGAAAACTTCAGCAACATGAAAGGGTTGGGATAAAAACTTTTGAATCTTCCTGGCACGAAAAACAGTTTGTTTTTGTTCGGGTGATAATTCGTCTAAGCCGAGGATTGCAATGATATCCTGTAAGTCCTTGTAAGACTGAAGTACTTCCTGAACTCCACGTGCGACTGCGAAGTGTTCCTCACCAACAATATCGGGCGAGAGTGCATTCGAGACGGATGAAAGAGGGTCTACCGCAGGATAGATCCCAAGTTCTGCGATTGAACGTTCTAAAACGATAGTGGAATCAAGGTGAGCAAATGTATTAGCAGGTGCTGGATCAGTAAGATCATCCGCAGGGACATAAACTGCCTGGAAAGAAGTAATAGAGCCCTTTTTGGTCGAAGTAATTCGTTCTTGTAGAATTCCCATTTCTTCGGAAAGTGTGGGTTGGTAACCAACAGCGGAGGGAGATCTTCCAAGAAGAGCAGAAACTTCTGAGCCTGCTTGTGAAAACCGGAAAATATTATCTACAAATAACAATACATCCTGCCCCATTTCATCTCGAAAGTATTCTGCCATTGTTAAACCGGATAGCGCTACACGCATCCGAGCTCCGGGAGGTTCATTCATCTGGCCATAAACCAAGGCTACTTTAGACTTTGATATGTCATCTTGATTAATAACTCCTGCTTCAGACATTTCTTGGTAGAGGTCATTACCTTCGCGCGATCTCTCCCCTACCCCGGCAAAAACCGAATATCCACCATGGGCTTTTGCGATATTATTAATAAGTTCCATAATAACAACGGTCTTACCAACGCCTGCACCACCGAAAGCACCTACTTTTCCTCCTTTAATGAACGGACAAATCAAGTCAATGACCTTGATTCCAGTTTCGAGGATGTTTGCCTCAGTGTCTTGGTCCATTAATTCTGGAGCAGCTCGGTGAATCGGGCGAGTTTCTTCATGCCCGCATGGTCCTTTGTTATCTACAGTATCTCCAACCACATTAAAAATACGCCCAAGAACTTTCTCTCCCACTGGAACGGAGATAGGAGCTCCTGTGTTAAGGACTTCAGTTCCCCGAACCAATCCTTCAGTAGATGACATAGCAACAGAACGAACTCGGTTACTACCCAAGTGCTGTTGGGTTTCGAGAACGAGCTTTTTGCCCTCTTCTAATCCTGGGACAGAATAAGTGACCTCAAGTGCATCATAAATTTTCGGAGTTGAACCCTCTGGGAATTCAGCATCCACAACAGCACCAATGACTTGAACAATTTTACCGAGATTTGAGTTTTCGATATCCATTTTATTATAAAGGTATAAGAGTTATTGAGAGAAGGAGGCAGCAGAAATTTCTAGAATTTCTTGTGTAATCGCAGCTTGTCTCGCTCGATTATATTGTAAAGTAAGATCGTCAATGAGAGAACCCGCATTATCAGTGGCACTCTTCATGGCAACCATCCGTGCACTGTGTTCAGACGCTTGTGATTCTAAAATAAGTTGAAAAATTTCTTGTTTGAGGTAGAGACTCGCTAATTCTGCTAATACTACATCTTTATTTTCAATTAAAATTTCTCTATTATCCTTTGGGTAGGGAGAAGAATCAGATTGAAAACGGCTGTGTAATTTTTCGACCATTGAATCCAAGTCGTTCAGGGGGAAAAGACGGATAAGCTCCGGTTCCTGCCTTAGTGTGTTGATGAAACTGGTGTAAACCACTTCTATCGTATCTATTCTACCTTCATCATAGCTTCGAAGCATAAATTCTACAATATTCCTGATGTCGGCAAAGGTGGGTTTGTCTGGTATCGAAAAATCAGCTAGTAAATCTCTTCTTGTTCGAGATAAATACTGAGAGGCTCTTTTTCCAATAGAAACAAATTTAGCTGAATTATCAATTTTAGAAAGTTCGCGAAAGAGATTACCATTTAGTCCGCCGCATAATCCTTTATCCGTGCTAACAACTAATATACCTCTGTGTTTGACTGGCCTTTCAATAAAATATGATTGCGTAACCTCTTCAAATTCATCCGCAATAGTGCCGATGATATCAGCGAGTAACATAGCATAGGGTCTGCCCGAACGAGCAGAATCCTGTGCCTTTTTCATCTTCGATGTGGCTACCATCTGCATCGCACGAGTAATTTGACGGGTGTTTTTAACCCCCTTAATTCTGATTCGAATGTCTCGAGTATTAGGCATTTACAAAAAAGGTATTAAAAAATTTAGGATTGAGTGCGCTTCCAATCCTCCAACGCAGACCTAAGTTTTTCCTCGGTTTCTTTTTCCAGTTTTCCAGATTTATAAATTTCTTCACATGCCTCAGTACCTTGAGTGGAGAGGTATTCCTTTAAACTATTAACTGATGATGCTATATTCGAAACTTCGATTGAATCAAAGAAATCATTTTGAACAGCCCACATCACTGCCGTTTGAATTTCTACAGAAACAGGATTAAAGGCGGATTGCTTAAATAGTTCAACAATCCTAGCTCCACGATCGAGGCGGGCTTTTGTTGCTGCATCTAAATCTGATTCAAATTGAGAGAAAGCGGCCAATTCGCGAAATTGGGCAAGTTCTAGTTTAACTTTTCCGGACACCTTCTTGTAGGCTTTAATTTGTGCGGCAGAACCAACTCTGGATACAGAAAGCCCCACCGAAACGGCTGGTCTTATGCCTTTGTTAAAAAGATCGGTTTCGAGGAAAATTTGTCCATCTGTTATGGAAATTACATTGGTAGGGATATAACCGGATACATCGCCCATTTGAGTTTCGATAATGGGCAGTGCCGTAAGAGAACCATTTCCATTATCTTCGTTCAGTCTGGCGGAACGCTCTAATAATCTGGAATGAAGGTAAAATACATCGCCAGGATAAGCTTCTCGTCCTGAAGGTCTTTTGAGAATTAAAGAAATTTGACGGTATGCAACTGCATGTTTTGAAAGATCATCGTAAACAATTAGTGCATCCATACCGTTTTCCATGAACCACTCACCCATTGCACATCCTGCATAGGGTGCGAGGTATTGGTTTGCGGGATTATCGGCAGCAGGAGCAGAAACAATCGTCACATACTCCATTGCACCCGTTTCTTCAAAAACCTTGATCGTACGAGCTACATTTGAATTTTTTTGTCCAACGGCTACGTAAATACAATAGACAGGTCGAAAATTAGCATCTCCCGACTCCTTTCCTTTTTTATTAATCTTTGCCTGGTTGATAATCGTATCAATTGCAATGGTAGTCTTTCCCGTGGAACGATCTCCGATGATCAGTTCTCGCTGTCCACGTCCGATCGGAATCATTGAGTCCACCGCCATTATTCCTGTTTGAAGAGGCTGTGTAACTGATTTGCGAGGTATGATTCCTGGTGCAATGCGCTCGACTGGGTAGGTTATATCAGAGTCAATTGGACCTTTCTCATCTATGGGTCTACCGACCGCATCCACAACTCGTCCGAGTAATCCTTTGCCGACTGGTACTGATAGAAGTTTGCCTGTTGTTCGAGCTTCATCTCCTTCTTTTAGCAAACTGGTCTCACCGAGAAGTACACAGCCAACGGAATCTTCTTCCAGATTGAGTGCGATTCCTAAAACATTGTTAGGAAATTCGACCATTTCGTTGTACATGACTTTTGATAAGCCCTCAACTCTGGCAACACCATCAGCAAGTGTAGCAATTGTACCCACATTTGTGCGGGTGGCGTCGGTGGAAAGATTTTCAATTTCCTTGCGAATTAAATCAGTTATGGAACTCATTAGGTTTATTCAAATTATGTGAGAGATTTTTTAAGTCGTGCGATTCTACTGGCGATAGAGTCTTCGTAAACATCGTCTCCGATGCGCATTCTGAATCCGGCAATAAGAGGTTTATTTTCTTGAATCACTAGATTTATTTTTTTTCCTCGAGCGTGAGAGATTTTATCCGAAATAAGGTTAGAGGAGGAATCGGCATTTGAGTCAAATTTTTCAAGGCTGCCCTCGTAAGTATTGATCTGTCGTTTAATCAAAGTGAGGAACTTGCGCAGAATAGGCAAAGCTCTTCGAGCTGGCTCTTTTTTTAATTCGGTTAGGATATGGTTAATTTTCTCAGGTTCTACCCTACCCTCTTCATTTAAAGAAAGCACAACCAATCCCTTTGCGATTTTTGAGCTCTTTGCTTCTTTTAACATCAGAGAAGTGCAGTTTTAGGCAGAGAATTTAATTTCTTTTGCCGCTGATTCAGAAAATCGAGATTTCTCATCGTCTCCGAGTTCGCGTTGAAGAACTTTGCTTGCTGTTAAGACAACAAGAGAAGCAATCTCCTCCCTTGCATCATTTAACACTCTTTGTCGTTCAAGTGCCATAGAACTTCTAGCTTTCTCAATGATTTCTTCAGCCTGTTTACGCGCTTCTTCTTTTTGTGACTCAATGTAAGACTTTGCTTTCTCTTGAGCCAATGCTATAGTTTTTTTTGCCTCAAGTGAAGCTTCTTGCAATGTCTCTTGTTGTTGTTTTTCGGTTGATTCGAGTTCAAGTTTGATCTTCTCGGCATTTTTTAAAGAGTCTGCTATTTTCTCTTCCCGTTCTTTAATTGTTAAAAGAACTTTCTTTAAACCAAAATGCCAAATTATGACAGCAACGAGGATAAAATTAAAACCTTGAGCAACGAGCAAAGGCCAATCAATCCCAAACTTCTCAACGATGCCTGATGTCGTTTCAGATAAACTTGCCAAGGTAATCATAGATTTCACCAGGGTTAAGAGAATATAGGATTACAGGAATAACGAGTAAAACGCAACCGCTTCGGCAAGCGCCATACCGATGATAGACTGAACTAGAATTTGGCCCGATGCATCCGGATTTCTTCCTACAGCTTCCACACCTTTCATTCCAACAATACCAACCCCGATTGCTGCCCCAAGACACCCAAGGGCTCCTTGTATACTTCCAGTAATTCCAGTTGCTTGTTCAGTTAGTTCGGGTGCTTGGTCAGCTGCTTGTGCGATTATGTCGATCATGATAATTTAATTTTAATGTTGTTGATTATGTTCGCCCACGCTCTTGGATGGTCGCGAATAGAAATTTAGTGATTTTCTTCCTCATGGTTACAGATTAGCCCAATGTACACTGAGACTAAAAGCATAAATACCATCGCTTGCACGAGTCCGATTAAAACTTCCATGAAATAAAATGGAATCGGAGCAATGGCCATCGAAATATTGATTAGAGTTTCATTTAAATTAAGTTTTTCGCCTAGGTAAAACATGCTGTGCAACAAACTTTCCCCTCCGTACACATTTCCAAATAAGCGAAACGTGAGAGACACGGGCCTGAAAAGAATGGACAGCACTTCAATGAAACCAACCGCGATAAAAAGGATACCTAGTAGGCCAAAAATTAAAAAATTGACCTGTGTTTTGTCGGCTTTATTACCGAACCAATCTTTGATTATAGCTTTTAAACCCGCGTATCTGACAATAAAGTAAACCCAGCATAAATTAGCTACTAAGGCTAAAGCCAAAGTCATATTTAAGTCCGCATTACCTGGACGGATTAAAGGTTTTGTAATTTTAAAATGATTTCCTTCTTGAATTCCTTGTCCAATTGTACCAACGCCAGGTAGTAATGCACTCCAGTTATGGATCAATATAAAAATAAAAAGCCCTGATAATAACCAAAATGACGGGTAAAAAACTTTTTTACCTACAATTGGTTCTAATATGGTGCGGAGTGAAGTGATTGCTGACTCTACAATTAATTGTCCTTTTGAGGGAATGAGTGAAGTCCTGCCAACTAGAAGTTTTACAATAATCACTATTGCGATAGATATGATCCAACTGGTAACCATAGAATTGGTAACTGGAAATACTCCAAGTTTGAATATTTCTTCGGACACTAAACTAACCCCTTCACCTGAGGCGAGCACAGGTAATGATGTAACTAGGAAGGAGAATGGTATTAGAAGCTTCAAAACAAGATGTGCACTATAAGTTTTGTTTAACCAAGGTCAACGAGGTTTTTCTATTTTTAAGCTTCATTTGCTAAATACATGAACGGTCACTCTTGGATAGAATAATAAGGGGCAAGTTTGTGTTTACATAGTAAGTCGTAAATTAACTCCATAAGTCCAGCTTATAGCCAATTGGCTGACAAACTTGAAAAATCGGGCAATAGTTCCTGAAAGTAACTTTCGTGTTCAAGTGGCCAGTCATGATTTGATAATTCCCAGGAATCAGAAATTTGAATTTGTGTTTTAGTCCACTCAAAATATTCAACATGGTCAGTTCTGAAAAATAATCTACTTTGAGAATGAGTATGAAGCTTAAGCAATTTAAGAAATGAATCCTGTATCAACCTTCTTTTATGATGTTTCTTTTTGGGCCATGGGTCAGGGAAAAAAACGAATACATTGGTAAATACTAACTCTTTAGGCTTGTAATTAATAAACTCAATTGCTTCCGCTTTTAAAAAGCACAAATTAGTATTTTTAGCATTTTCTTTTTTTACTGTAGCTTTTTCAATTCGTTTGGAAATTAAGTCAATACCGATGCATATTTTTGTTTTGTTTCGCTGCGCATATTCATTAATCCAATGCCCGTGCCCACAACCAATCTCTAAATCAATTGAGTGCTTATTCGTTGAATTGATAAGCGGAGTAATCTGGTTGGAGAAAAACTGCCTTACCCTACCCTCTCGCTCCTTTTGGAGGGAAAAAGTTTTAAGAAAGTAGTCCATTTTGAATCAATTAGTATTTGATTTAGCTAAGAGTATCATTAATACACTAATGTCAGATGGATTAACGCCAGATATCCTGTTCGCCTGGGCAAGTGTCTCAGGTTTGATTACAGAAAGCTTTTCAGCACTTTCTTTTCGTAGACCAGGAATGTCTTCGTAACTGAAACTCTTAGGGATTTTGATACGTTCTGAATCCTTCATTCTATCAATATTTTTTAATTCACGTAACAAATAACCTTCATATTTAACTCGGTAAAGAATTTCAGATCTGGTCTCTTTGTGTAGTTTTCTAAAATTCTCAGGCAGTACCATTTCGTTTTCCCCTCTTTTAACTAAATCTGCGTAGGTGTCATTTGCGTATACCTTTTCTGTTCTTATCCGCAAAACCCATTCATTAATTAGCTTAGCTTTTGAAACTATAGCCTGTTTTCTCTCTTGTGAGACTAAATTAATAATTTGTAGTTTTGGTAGATATCTTAATTCAGAACTAGTATGATTAAAGAGTAATCTATATTCTGCACGGCTTGTAAACATACGATATGGCTCTGTTGTTCCTTTAGTAACCAAATCATCAATGAGCACTCCAATATAACCCTCATCTCTACCAAATATTATAGGATTCTGATCCAATGCTTTTCTTGCGCTATTTATTCCTGCAACGAGCCCTTGTGCGGCAGCTTCTTCGTAGCCCGATGTGCCGTTGATCTGACCCGCAAAAAATAAAGATTCGATCTTTAAAGACTCAAGGGATCTTGTAAGTTGGGTTGGATTTGCATAATCATATTCAACCGCATAAGCAGGACGGATTATAATCGCTTGTTCAAGACCAGGTATAGATTGAACCACATCTTTTTGTACATCAAAAGGTAAACTAGTCGAAAGCCCATTTACATACCATTCATCGGTATTGATTCCTTCTGGCTCAAGATAGATTCGATGACCTTCTTTCTCTCCAAATCTAACAATTTTATCTTCAACACTAGGACAATATCTTGGACCTGTCCCTGATATGTCACCTTTATATAAAGGTGATAAGTGAAGATTCTGTTTTATTATCTCAGCCGTTTGAGAGGTGGTTCGTGTAGTAAAGCATTGAACAGTGGGAAGCGGTTGGGATTGTTCCACGTGGAACCACCTTCCTTTTTGTTCCACGTGGAACATTTCTTCTTGGTTGCGGGTATCATAAAAGGCAAACTTAGTAGGCTCTTTGTCACCATACTGTGTTTCTGTTTTTTCAAAATTAATGGAGCGGCCAAGCAGGCGTGGAGGAGTGCCGGTCTTAAATCGATTGAGTTCTATTCCGTATTCTGTGAAGTCAGCAGATAATCCCTTTGCTACATGATCGCCGAGTCTTCCGCCCTCCGCTTTTTCTTTACCAACATGCATTAGTGCACGCAAGAATGTGCCGGTTGTAACAACGATTGATTTTCCGTAGAAGTTTATGCCCAGGGTTGTTTTGACGCCAACACATTTATCTTTCTTAATAATTAAGC
>JGI20153J14295_10001091_pt1 | contig 21670 bp, 19 predicted proteins | sample COG_03_FD_14295 | JGI IMG/M metagenome (IMG submission 14295) | reverse complement strand
GGGCGCCCGACTCTTAACGGTAACGGCGGGGGTGATGGGGTCTATGGGCCCACTTGCTGGCGTCTCGAGATCCTCATCGACATCAGCATCAACGTCAACATCAGCTTCAGCACCAACGTCTGCCTCCGGTTCAATCTCGACTTCGATCTCGGCATCAAGCGCCTCGCTGGTTGGCTCAGGGGCCGGTTCGTGTACGCGCAAGCCCTCAATAAACAAATCGAGTTCGCCGCACACCCGCACAGTATGTGCATCGGCCCAGTTGGACACCGCACTTAGATCGCTGGGCGATAGGCCCGGGCTGACATAAATCATCGCCCACGGCGCCACTGTCATCAGCTCGGTGTCCAATGGACGCTGTTGTACATCCACGCCCAGCATCTCTGAACGCACCCGATCGAGGAGAGCCCCATCAGACCGGCTATCGACTAGGGTCACCTTGTCGCCGCGACGCGCGCACCAACGCGCCATCGCCAGACCGGAGATGCCCATCCCGAGTACCAGTACCTGATGTTGATCAGCGAGGTGCATATATCCTTAACTCAGCGCAACTTCAATGTGGACAAGCCCACCAAGCACAGCAGCATGGTGATGATCCAGAACCGAACAACCACTTGCGTTTCAGCCCACCCCTTTTTTTCAAAATGGTGGTGCAGTGGCGCCATCTTTAACAAACGTCTTCCCTCGCCATACCGCTTCTTGGTGTATTTGAAGTACGTCACCTGAAGCATCACGGACAACGCTTCAGCAACGAAAATGCCGCCCATGATCGCCAGCACAATTTCTTGTCTAACGATCACCGCAATCGTTCCCAAGGCGGCGCCTAGAGCCAAGGCACCCACGTCGCCCATAAACACCTGAGCGGGATGGGCGTTGAACCACAAAAAGGCGAGGCCTGCGCCCGCCATAGCCGCACAGAAAATGAGTAACTCCCCGGTGCCGGCAATCGTTGGCAAGTTGAGGTAGCGCGAGAAGTTGGCATTGCCCGTCACGTAGGCAAAGACACCCAAGGCCGAGCCAACCATGATCACGGGCATGATCGCCAAGCCATCCAGACCATCGGTCAGATTGACCGCATTGCTGGAGCCAACAATCACCAAATAAGTCAGCACCACAAAGCCGAGAACACCTAGCGGATAACTGACTGTTTTAAAGAAGGGGACCAACAAGTCAGCCGTAGGCGGCAACTCGATAGAAAAACCAGAACTCACCCAGTCTTGGAATAGCTCCCAGACTTTTGCGTTTGAGCTTTCTGAGATCGCAAACACCAAGGCCAGCGCCGCCAATAAGCCCACGAGAGACTGCCACAGGTACTTTTCTTTAGACGGCATACCCTCTGGGTCTTTGGCCACCACTTTCCGCCAGTCGTCCACCCAGCCAATCGCGCCAAAGCATAAGGTCACGAGTAAAACGATCCATACAAAACGGTTGGTCCAGTCCGCCCAAAGCAAGGTCGCCAAGCCAATGGAAATCAGAACCAACACGCCTCCCATGGTGGGCGTCCCTGACTTCACGAGGTGAGACTGCATCGCGTACCCGCGTACCGGCTGACCTATCTTGACCGCAGTGAGGTAGCGTATGACTTTGGGCCCTGCCACCAAGCCAATCAACAAGGCGGTCAACGCGGCCATGACGGCACGAAACGTCAGGTACTGGAAAACACGCAGAAAGCCCCACTCAGGCATTTGCACCTGTAACCATTGCGTCAAACTAAGCAGCATCGCGGCCTCCAAATTCTTTTTGTTGTGCGTTTACCGCGCTACCTAACGGGGGCCACGTGGCTTCAAGCGATGCCACGACGCGCTCCATTTGCATAAAGCGAGAGCCCTTCACCAATATGCTGGCGCTGTGCGCACCAAGGGCTGGGGCAGCGTCTGCCAAGGCGTCCACATCCGCATGCCAATGCAGTCGATCTGCTGCACGCGTATCTGCAGGGTGTGTGACAACCTGTTCCCACCAGTGACCCGCCACGTCAATGCGCTCAATGTTTTTGTCTAGCGCCAAGCTGAGCGCTTCACGGTGAAAGGCCTCGCCTTGAGCGCCCACCTCACCCATGTCACCCATGACCAGCCAGCGCGGTTTGCTCATCGCGCCCAGCACATCAATCGCCGCCCGCATCGAGTCGGGGTTCGCGTTATAGGTGTCATCAACCAATTGCACGGCATCCGCACCGCGCGCCAACAACGCGGCCCGTGAGCGACCCTTGACCGCTGTGAACGCGGTTAAACCGTCTCGCACATCTGTCAACGCCATGCCAGCGGCCAACGCACAGGCCGCCGCCGCCGCCGCGTTAGCCACGTTGTGCTCGCCCGCGAGTGCCAACCGAACCTGCGCGCTCCCCTGCGGCGTCGTCAACGTCAGCGACCACGCATCGCCTTGCCACTGCCCAGCGGCGTACACGGTTGCATTTTGGTCCGTTGTGGAGAATGTCCAGACCGTTCGTCCGTCGGCTTTTTCCACCCACCGTGGGGTATAGGCATCCCCATGCGGCATCACCGCAATGCCATCTGTTGGCAGGGCATTGAACACGTCACTGTTTTCTTCAGCAACCGCATCAACCGTTTGCATAAACTCAAGGTGTTCGCGCTGCGCATTATTTACAAGCGCTACCGTCGGCTGCGCAATCGCGCTCAAGCGGGCGATTTCACCTGGATGGTTCATACCCAACTCGACGACTGCGCTGCGGTGGTGTGAACGCAGGCGCAAGATCGTCAGAGGCAGGCCAATGTCGTTATTGAAGTTACCCGCTGTTGCCAGTGCCGCCTCGCCATGTGCCATCCGCAGGATGGACGCAATCATTTGCGTCACCGTTGTTTTTCCATTGCTACCGGTCACGGCAATCAATGGCACGCGGCATTCATGGCGCCAAAGTTGCGCCCAGTCGCCCAGACCTGTTCGGGTATCTGGAACCTCAACGCCGACCAAGCCGGCTTGGGCAAGACCGTGCGACGCGAGAGCGACCTGCACCCCCTGATCGCTCAGCTTCGGCAGAAATGCGTGCGCATCGTAGTGATCGCCCGATAAGGCAACAAACAGGTCTCCCGCCATGAGCGTGCGGGTGTCTGAGTGCACGCGGGCACTCGCCGCGTGTGGCCAGTGAGCGGGCTCGCCCACCAACCGGGCATTGGGAAGGTGGGGTAAACAAGCGATAGGACCCATGGCCGCACCCATGGCTATACCTGTGGCTATACCTGTGGCTGCACCTTTAGGGGCGGGGTCAGAAAGTACGTCACCTCCCCTGGCGCGCAGGGCGCGCAACGCCGCAAGTGCCACCTGTGCATCAGAAAACGGATAACGAACGCCCGCGACTTCTTGATAGGTTTCATGACCCTTTCCAGCAATCAACACCACGTCGGCTGGTCTGGCCTTACTCAGTACAGCGGCAATCGCGACGTCGCGCAGCAGCTGGGTATAGAACGGCTTGGCAAGGGTGTCCACCGTGGCGAGTCCTGCAACCATCGCGTCGAGTATGGCTTGCGGATCCTCGCTACGGGGGTTATCGCTGGTGAGCGTCAGCACATCACTGCCCGCGTAGGCGGCACTCGCCATCTTCGGACGCTTGCCGGCATCACGGTCACCGCCGCAGCCTAAGATCACCCATAACTGACCGCCACGCACCTGCACCGTCCGCTGTAGAGCGGCCAAGGCCTTCTCGACAGCATCCGGGGTATGCGCATAGTCCACATAGACCGCCGACTCGCTTGGGTTTTCATGAACCGCCTCCAAGCGTCCCGGCACACCGGGCAGTGACTGACAGGCGTCCACCGCATCACGCAGCGAATAGCCCAAACTGCGTAAGGTTGCGACAACCGCCAATAAATTGTCGACGTTGTATTGGCCCACAACCGACCAATGTGCATCGCAGGTTTCTTGGGCCTCATGCACGCGCACGTGCACACCTTGGGTGGTTTCTTCCGCCTGCGATACATAGATACGCGGCAAGTCCGCTACCGCCGTGCGATCCGAAATCTGTGCAACCGTCCACAGTGCCAATTGCGGATGACTCTGCGCCAAGCGCGCCGCCAGTTCGCGGCCATGCGCGTCGCCTACATTCACGACAGCTGTTTTCAGGTCAGGCCAATCAAACAGCTTTTCTTTGGCTTTGGCATAGGTTGCCATATCGCCGTGGTAATCCAAATGGTCTTGGGACAGGTTGGACCAGATAGCGGTTTGAATATGCACGCCGTTTAGTCGGTGCTCTTCAATACCGATACTAGAGGCCTCAATTGCGCAGGCACGCACACCGTCGACATGCATCGCTGATAGGCCTGCTTGCAAACGGACAGGATCTGGCGTCGTGAGTCCCGTGTCCATCAAGGCACTGGGCATCCCCATGCCGAGTGTGCCAGCGATACCGCACGACTGGCCCCGTACCCGCAACGCCTGTGACAACCACCACGCGATGCTTGTTTTTCCGTTGGTTCCCGTGACGGCGATCACCTCCATAGCGGCGCTCGGATCACCATAAAACGTCGCGGCAATAGGACCTGCCATCGCCTTTAGACCACGCACAGCACGCACCCTCGGATCGCTCTGCATTGTGGGCGATAGGCCGCTATCGGCCAAGCCATCGGCCTCCACCAACACGGCCACCGCACCTGCCTTAAAGGCTTGGCCAACATACGCTCTCGCGTCGCTGGCGTAACCTGGCCAAGCGATGAATGCATCGCCCGCCGCCACTTGGCGACTATCGGTACATAGCCGGCGTGCGTTGCACGTGTGCAGCCAGTCGGCGATCGCATGGGGCGTGCTCACAACGACTCCTTCACACCCGTGGCGTTGATATTCGGCTTCACGGTTTGGTCAGGCGTGACGCCCATGATGCGCAAGGTGTTTTGAACCGTTTGACTAAATACCGGCGCGGCCACAATGCCCCCATAGAAGCCGCCTTTTTTCGGCTCGTCTATCACCACACCCACGACGATGCGCGGTGACTCTACTGGGGCAAAACCGACAAAGAATCCACGGTATTTTTTGTTGGAATAGCGCTTTCCCTCGACTTTTCTCGCGGTCCCTGTCTTACCCGCCACGGAGTAGCCAAGGGTTTGCGCACGCGGTGCCGTCCCCTCATCACCTGTCGCGAGCAACAACATGTTGCGTATGTCAGCGGCGACCTTGGAGCTGAAGACGGTCGTTCCTTTGACCGGTTCCATTGTTTTTAAAATCGTCGTGGGAACGATATCGCCGTCGCGCGCGAACACCGTATACGCCCGCGCCAACTGGAACAGCGACGTTGACAGGCCGTAGCCGTAACTCATGGTCGCCTTCTCAACCGTGCGCCAGGCGTCGTACCCGCGCAGTCGACCCACTGCGGCACCGGGAAAAACCGTTTCGGGCTTTTGCCCAAAGCCGACATCGGTGTACATCTGCCACATCGCCTTTGCTGGCAGGCCTTCAGAAATTTTGACGGTGCCGACATTACTGGATTTCTGAATAATCTCACTCACCGTCAATGGGCCATGGGGAGATGAATCGCTGATACGGTGTCTACCGACGCTCATGTAGCCGGGTGCGGTTTGATACACCGTGGTGGGAGTAACCAGTCGACGCTGCAGCGCCAGTCCAATGGTGAAGGGCTTCACGGTTGAGCCAGGCTCAAAGGTGTCGGTCATGGACCGGTTACGTAACACCGACCCGGTGCGGGTGCGGCGGTCACTTGGGCTGTAGCTGGGGTAATTGGCCAGCGCAAGCACCTCACCAGTGCGGACGTCAAGCACCACGACGCTGCCGCCTATCGCATCGTGCTTTTCAACGGCTGCGCGCAGTTGGTCGTAGGCAAGAAACTGAACTTTGCTATCGATAGACAGTTGAATGTCTTCGCCATTAACTGGCTGCACAATATCGCGCAGGTCCTCGATGATGGAACCCATGCGGTCTTTGAGCACACGACGTGAACCGGGGTGTCCCGTGAGTGCGCCGTTAAATGCCAACTCAGCACCGTCTATGCCCTTGTCCTCGATATTGGTGAAGCCGACCACATGGGCCGCCGCCTCGCCCTCGGGGTACTCACGCTTGTACTCCTTGGTATCTGAAACGCCTTTGATACCGAGCGCCTTGATCTTGTTGCGTATCTCTGGGCTCACCTGACGCTTCAGGTAGACGAAGCCATCACTGGACCGCGCTATGCGCTTGTCCAAAGCCGATTTCGGCATGTCAAGCAAGTTGGCCAACGCACCTAAAGCGGGGTGTTTTGCATCCGCACCATCCGCCCAAATACCGTATGCGGCGACACTACTGGCAAGAATGAGACCGTTGCGATCCAAAATGCGTCCCCGACTTGGCGGTAACTCAATGTTTCTCGCAAACCGCGCCTCGCCTTGGCGCTGAAAGAAATCGTTGTCTAGCACCTGCACGTAGACGGCACGGCCCGCAAGACCTAGAAATGCCGCAGCCAACACCGCCAAAATAAAGCGGCTACGCCAAACCGGCGTGCGCGATGCGAGCAAGGGGCTCGCACTGTAGGCGATGCTGCGTCGCTTCACTGCGTGTCCCCGCTTGGCTGGCTCACGTAAGCCGTGATGGAGGGATCCGGTGTCCGCATCTTCAGACGATTAACCGCAATGGATTGCACGCGCGATGGGCTGACCTCGGCTCGCCGCTGCACACGCAATTGCTCGTAATCCACCATTAGCTGACGGGCACGCGCGCTCTGCTGGTCAACTGCAGTGTAGAGGCGTCGCGAGTCGTATTGGGTATTGATCACCACCACGGACGTCGCCAAGATAGCGAGGATCAATGCCACGTTGATACGAATCATAGGGGTGTCTCCGTCCGCTCCGCCACACGCATCACTGCACTGCGGGACCGCGGGTTATGCGACACCTCTTCCGCACTCGCCTTGACACGCCCTAACGCTTTCAAGCGCAATGGTGTTGACGGTGCAAAGAGTGCACGACGATCGACGACCTCCCGGGAATGGCCGGCGATAAACTGCTTGACGATGCGATCTTCCAACGAATGAAAGCTGATAACGACCAAGCGTCCACCCGGACGCAACAGACGCAAACTCGCGCTCAGCGCCTGCTGTAGCTCCTCAAGCTCGGCGTTGATGAAAATCCGAAAAGCCTGAAATGTCCGCGTTGCAGGGTCCTTGCCCGGCTCGCGGGTTTTGACCGCGCTAGCCACGACTTGGGCCAGTTCAAGGGTGGTTCGAATAACGCCCCGTTCCTGTCGGCGACGATCAATCGCCTTTGAAATCTGTACAGCAAACCGTTCTTCGCCATAGTCACGAATCACCTCCGCAATGGATTCAGGGGTTGCGTCTACCAACCACTGCGCCACACTCTGGCCACGTGTGGTGTCCATGCGCATGTCGAGTGGTCCGTCATGACGGAAAGAAAAGCCGCGTGTCGGATCATCGATTTGAGGTGAGCTCACGCCCAAGTCCATCAACAAACCATCCACACTGGCTTCAGGTAAATCAGAAATGGTNTGGAANGCTTGATGGCGTATCGCGAAACGCGAATCACGCCACGTTTGCGCGAATGCCACGGCCTCCAGGTCGCGGTCGACGCCCAGCAGGTGTCCATCGGGGCCAAGACGTTGCAATATCAGCGCGGCATGNCCACCGCGGCCAAAGGTGCCGTCAATGTACGTACCGCTCGGCTTTATAGACAGTGCATCAACGGCCTCATTCAGTAGCACCGTGTCATGTGTCCAAGTGGTCGTTGTGGTGGTCGCGCTCACTTCGTGACCCTCAAAAAGAGAAATCCTTGAACACATCAGGCATCTCGCCCTTCATGGCATCCGCCTCATGCGCCGCGTAGGTCTGGGCGTCCCACAGCTCGAAGTAGCTGCCCATGCCCAACAAAATCACCGACTTATTGATACCCGCCGCATCACGCAGCTCTGGCGAGATCAGGGCTCGGGATGTGCCGTCCAATTCAACGTCGGAGGCGTTACCTAGGAAAATACGCTTCCACCACTGTGCCTGCATGGGTAACGCAGCGATGCGTGATCGAAATACCTCCCACTCGGGTCGGGGAAAAAGCATGAGGCATCCATGCGGATGCTTGGTAATCGTCAGGCAACCTTGCGCACTCGCCTGTAGCACGTCGCGATACCGCGTCGGCATAGACAGCCGCCCCTTGGCATCGAGGTTGATTGATGAAGCACCCTGAAACACAGTCAATAATTCCTAAAAAACACTTTTCACCACTTAATTGCACTTTTTCACACTTTATCAGGAAAAGCGGGCAACACAAGCGTCTTATGTGTTTTTTTTCAATGGAATCAATGACTTAGGATGTCTTCTGCATTAATAATTAGAAAAAAATATTCAAAATAATGAACAACTTACCGACGGCTATGAAAGTGACTTGTCAGGAGATACCGAGGAAATCGTATGAGGAAAAATCACGATTTGCGNGGACGATATGAGACTTTAGAGGCCCACACACCCGCTCAGTCGCAAAAAAGGCCGCGAATGCGGCCTTATGCACACGTATCCACTGCGCGCCTTAATCACCGTAGAGCTTTTGCTTCAACTCACGGCGCTGTTGCGCTTCTANAGACAAGCTCGCCGTCGGCCTTGCCAACAAACGACCCACACCAATCGGCTCNCCAGTCTCGTCACAAAATCCATAATCTCCGCTGTCGATAGCCAGAATCGATTGCTGGATTTTCTTTAAGAGTTTGCGTTCGCGGTCACGGGTACGCAACTCCAACGCGTGCTCTTCCTCAATCGTGGCACGGTCAGCGGGGTCGGGTACGACCGATGAATCTTCACGCAGGTTCTCTGTTGTTTGGCCAGCATTGGCCAAAATGTCATCTTTTAGTTGGACGAGTCGCGCTCGGAAAAATGCCAATTGGACGTCGTTCATGTACTCGGCGTCGGACATCGCTAACAAATCGGCGTCGGTTAAGTCGAGCAGTTCTTTGGTCTTCCAATTATTCGCTCGCTTGGGATCTTTTCTGATGGGTGCGGGAACGGTAACAGTCATAACAGGGGTGTTGTCTTGAATAAATGTGGCTTTGGCTGCATCCGGTGCATGTGAAGGCGCCATTTCGGCGTCACTCATACTCGGCGCAATCGGTTTACTGTTTGCACGCTTACGCCCAGGCTTCTTAGGCTCCTCTTTGGGCGTCGCAGCGGGTTTTGCGGGTGGCGCCACCTTTTTTGTGGCGACTTTCGCGACGGGCTTAGGTGAGGCTTTCGGGGCTATCGCTGTCTTAACGGGCGTTTTGCTCGCGGTCGGCTTGGCGCCCTTCGCAGGTTTTGCGGGCTTCGCAGACACGGCGGGCTTGGTTGCCGCCTTGGCCGCCACCTTCGTCACGGTCTTTGCCGTCGGTTTTGTCTTCGGAGCGGTCTTTCCGGCGGCGTTTGTAGGCGCTTTTGTTGTTGCCTTAGTGGGTGTTTTTACAGTTGCTTTTACAGTTGCTTTTGCAGTTGCTTTTGCAGTTGCTTTTGCAGTTACTTTAGTCGGTGATTTTGCTGGTGCCTTTGCGCTCACTTTTGGGGATACTTTCGTGGGAGCTTTGACGGTCGGTTTTGNGGAGATTGGTTTTTTAGCAAGCGCTGTTTTCGTGGACTGACCCACTACCGACTTTGCCTTCGCCACCGCTTTTACAGCGGTCTTTTTGGGCGCGGCGGTTTTAGGCGCCGATTTCTTTACCGCTGCTGGTTTGGCCGATGCTTTTTGTGCAAGGGGTTTGACGACGGCTTTGGGNTTGACTTTAGGTCTTGGACGCGACCTTTTTAGGGGCAACTTTTGCCGCTGCTTTTACCGGCTTAGCGACNTTTTTAGCGGGCACGGCAGACGTCTTTTTCTTGACGGCCACGGTATTTTTTTTAATGGCTGGCATGGTTGTCTCTCTCCTATTTCAGCTTTGGCAAACCAATCGCAGGCGTTGTTATAACCGCTTTGTGTGACAAATCCGTTATCTTCTTGGTATTTAAGGCTTTAACACCAAAAAAATAGGTCTTTTCCCTAAATCAATGCCTGATCTAAACCTTGGACCAAGATATCTTTCGGCAGATCAATGCCGATGAAGACCATCTTGCTTTCGCGTTGTTCGCCCATGGCCCACTCTGGTCCCAAGTCGCTACCCATCAGTTGGTGAACGCCTTGGAAGATCACCTTACGGGTGGTGCCCTTCATATTCAAGACCCCTTTGTACCTGAGCATCTTGGGGCCATAAATTTGAACAACCGCACCCAAGAACTCCTCTAGCTTCGCGGGGTCGAAGGCACGTGAGCTTCGGTAGACAAAGCTCTTTACATCGTCATCGTGATGGTGATGGTGGCCATGCGCATGATCGTGGTCGTGGGATGGGTGGTCACAGTGTTCGCCGTGCACATGATCATGGTCATGGGCATCTTTGTGCCCAGACTTACCGTGTCCCGTGCCCTTTAAGAACTCTGGGTCAATGTCCAGCGTTGCGTTGAGGTTAAACCCGCGCAAGTCAAAGAACTCCTTGATGGCGACCTCCCCAAAGTTCACGGGGCGAATCGGCGCGCGCGGGTTCATGTGCTTCAAACGATGGGTTAACGCATCGACGTCCGCCTCACTAACCAAGTCGGCTTTGCTGATAAAAATTTGGTCAGCGAATCCAACTTGACGGCGCGCCTCTTGGCGGTCGTTAAATTGCCCCGCTGCGTGCTTGGCATCAACGAGCGTGATCACCGCATCCAAGAGGTACTGCTCGGCGACCTCGTCGTCCATGAAGAACGTCTGTGCCACGGGGCCGGGATCAGCCAAACCAGTGGTTTCAATGACGACGCGGTCAAAGTTGATTTCGCCCTTACGTTTGCGCTCTGCGAGGTCTTGCAAGGTGGTGCGCAAATCCTCACGGATGGTGCAACACACGCAACCGTTACTCATTTGAATGATGTTTTCAGTGACGTCACTCACCAAAATATCGCTGTCAATATTTTCCTCACCGAACTCGTTCTCGACAACGGCAATTTTGTGGCCATGGGCCTCACCCAAAATGCGCTTCAAAAGCGTGGTCTTACCGGATCCGAGAAAGCCCGTGAGTATCGTTGCAGGAATAAGCGCCATGGTGTACGGCGGGGCGCTAGCCCCGCGTCTAATAAAGAGACAGAGGGCGCTTAGTTTAATTCATTGAAGAAGTCCTTGCCTCGGTCGACTCAGGGGCGCAAGTAGACGTAACCCTCTCTGGCTTGTAATCTGGCCACTTCCGCCACCCCGGACGGCACCACTTGCGCCTCTAGCGGTAGGGTGCTGGCGTCAATTTTTCGCCCTACAAGGGTGTTGTTACAGGCACGGAAGGACACATTCTCGGTGGCCAGACCAGAAATCAAGCCCTCAAAGCCACCGCCGGCTGGCGTCTTGGCCCCTGGCAGCATGAAGTCAATACCTTTGCCGTGACCGATCACCACAATCTGAGCTGTTGGATCGGCATTTAAGTGGTTTCGGATATTGCGCATGGCCCGCGCCGCCTGCTCTATGCCATCACTCAGGTGATAGACCACCTTGATGGGCTCCGCCGCCTGCGCCAAAAAACCCACTGCCAGTAAGCAACCCATGAGGGCCGTTTTAAACCATTGCGTCATGTCAAATATCTTTCTGTAAATGCCTTGAGGATAGGCGTCGTCAATCGAACCCAAGCTTATGACGATTTCTTTGCTTTGGGGTGGGCTTGGTCATATATCTTTGCGAGGTGCTGGAAATCCAGCCGCGTGTAAATCTGTGTGGTGCTGATACTGGCGTGGCCGAGCAACTCTTGGACGGCTCGCAGGTCCCCGCTAGACTGCAAGACATGACTCGCGAATGAATGCCGCAGCATATGCGGGTGCACGGGCGTCGCCATACCCGCAAGTTGCCCGCGCTCCCGCAAACGCAGTCTGACGTGCTGTGGCGATAAACGCCCCCCGCGCTGATTCACAAAAACCGCCGAGGATGTTGCGGCCGGTCCCAACCAGCTTTGGCGGGCCTCCAGCCATTCAGACAATGCGTGCAGCGCCGGTTGGCCGACGGGGACACTGCGCCATTTGGCCCCCTTACCCAACACATGCACCTCACCCCCCTCACCCGATGCACCGTCCACCCTTTCCACCCAGCCCCTAGCGGCCTGACTGGCGACGACATCTAAACCCAACAGCTCGGATAGACGCAAGCCACAGCCGTAGAGCAACTCGACCATGCAGCGGTCACGTAATTCCAGAACGGGGGCGTGCCTGTCATCCGTTCGGCGGTAATCAGCGAGTTGCACCGATTCATCCACCGCGAGTGCTTTGGGCAATGGCTTCGCCGCTTTGGGCGCGCGAACATCAATAACCGGATTGGCTTTCACAACACCACGGCCACCCAACCACTTATAGAAACCACGCCAACTCGACAGGATGCGGGCGATACCACGGCCATTCCGCCCTGCCGCATTCAAACCACCCACCCAGCGACGGACGTGTGCGGGTTGCACCGCTATCACGGCCACTGGCACACGGTCTGCGAGCACCTGAAGCAACGCCAAATCCGACTGGTACAGCGTATGGGTACGCGCACTCAAGCGCTTTTCGAAACGAATGTAATCAAGGTAGGCCTGCATGGGCGCACCGAGCGCATCCGACGCAAGCGGTGATACGACCACTGGCTCATGCATACCCGGTGTCCAGTTCAAACATCGCTGTCTCCGATCTCGTGGTCTGCCGTCTCTCGTTCATCACGCCGTATGCCGCAAGCGATGCCGCAAAATAGGCACAGTTGGCTAGGGCAGCAACCGACTCAGGGCCGCACTGGCTTGCATGCTGATGCGTTCCAGAAAAAGTGTTCCCATGTCAGCCGTGAAGCGGTCCTCAGCGTCAGAGGCCAGCACCAGCAGGCCAAAAACGGGGGCATCGGTAGATCGCCGCAGTGGCACAACGGCCATGGACATCACGGTATCACCGTCGGGCAACCAGTTCAAAATCGGCAAATCGCGGCGCACGCCGCAGTAGGGCTCGGTGAGCATGTCCGCATAGGTTTTGACCGCATTTTCAACCGGCTCAGCAAACCCGCTACCCTGGTACTCTGGGGACACCCCCCAGATGCGCAAGGCATGCTGCGGGATCTCGTAAATACGCGCCAGCCCCTGCGTGGCTACATCCACTAGGGTGGTCGCATCACGCGCAGTGAGTAGTTCACACGTCCAGTCTTGCAACTTGTCGGCGATCGTGACATTGCTCTGCCCATAGCGAATCATTTGGGCGGCTTTTAGCTCTAAGTCACGCACCTTCCCACGCAAAATTTCGGCCTGTCGCTCTTGCAAACTAATGGCGCGGTGGCTATGCGGACTCGTCAACTGCACCGTGCTCAGTACGTCCAAATGACGCTCGAAAAAACCGGGCGTGTTGGTCAGGTACTCGGCAATATCGTCTTCGGTAATCGGGGGCAAAGAATTGGCACTCATAGGTTCACACTTTACTTTTACACAGAGGGGTCAGCGCGGGGATATTTTGCCTTGCGGCGCGCCACATGTTCACAGTCTAAATGCATGTCAGGTCGTGTTCATTCGCGCTCAGGGATTTCAATGCGCCCCTCAAACACGGTCGTGGCCGGGCCACTCATCCAAACGGGGTGCCCCAATCCATCCCAAACAATGTGCAACACCCCACCACGCGTCTCGACGTGTACGCTCGCGTCAAGGAGGCCCCAGCGAATCCCGGCCACCACGGCCGCACACGCGCCCGTGCCGCAGGCCAAGGTCTCGCCTGCACCGCGCTCGAAAACACGCAGCTTGATGCGGTCACGTCCCACCACCTGCATAAACCCGGCGTTCACGCGGTTGGGAAAGCGCTCATGCGACTCCACCCAAGGGCCCCACTCATGTACGGGCGCATGCGCCACATCCCCCACCACCTGCACCGCGTGCGGGTTACCCATAGAGACCACGCCCACCGACATTTCGGCAGGCCAGTTGCCATCGCCTATCCGCGTGGCGATCTGGGGAGAGCCAGACGCAGCCGTCGCATCTAAGGTGTAGGCCGTCCAATTGCCAACCGGCTCTGGTGGCAAATCGGTGGCATTAAACGGGACACGCGCCACGTCAAATTCGGGCGCGCCCATGTTGACCCGTACCTGCTGATCGGCATCCTCAGTGAGCTCGATCGTTCCATTTGCCACCTGTACCCGAACGGTGGTTTTGTCGGTCAGTCCATGGCTTCGGACATAACGCACGAAACACCGCGCACCGTTGCCGCAATGTTCCACCTCGCCACCATCGGCGTTATGAATCACATATGAAAAGTCGACGTCGTCCGAGGCGGGCTGGCGCACTGACAGTATCTGATCCGCACCGATGCCAAAGTGCCTATCTGCAAGAAAGCGGTACTGCGCCGCACTCAAACCAAGCACTCCCTGTGTCTCGTCTAAAACGACAAAATCGTTCCCGGCGCCCTGCATTTTTGTAAATTGAATCTGCATACCCCATTATCTCGCGCAACGCAGATTGCGCAAAACGGGGGCTCAAAAACGCCGACACCGGACAGTCGCCCGTCAAACACCCCGGGCGTTTGTTTAACGGCAAAATAGCAGGTATGCCACGACAAGACATGCAACTTCATCCCGCACGCACGCCCGCAGCCACGCGCGCCGCCGCAACCGTTATTTTGCTGCGCGACAGCCCCCAGGGTATGGAGGTCTTGATGACCCGGCGGTCAAGCACGGCCAGCTTCGCACCCAGTGCATATGTCTTTCCTGGCGGCGGCATTGACCGTGCGGACGCTGATGCGCACGCGAACCTGCCCTCACGCACAGGTAACGACAGCGTACGGTTTAGGGAAACGCAACCCGATGACTTGCGCACCGCGGCGCTCGCAGCAATACGCGAGAGCTTTGAGGAACTAGGGGTCTTGCTCGCCACCAATGCCCAAGGAGACTGGGCCACAGACGCGGACATCGCGCAGATTGATCGCACCGGTGATTTTTATGCACAGTGCGCCGCATTGGGCTGGACCTTGCGGGCTGACACCGTATTCAGCTTTACGCGCTGGATCACCGACCGGGATATGGGTAAGCGCTTTGATGTGCCCTTTTTAATCACCCGCATGCCCGGGAATCAGACACCCGTTGCCGATGAATCTGAGCAATTTGAACCCGTTTGGCTAGACGCCACCGAGGCCTTGGCAGCCTACGAAAAGGGACGCTTTTTCATCATTTACCCCACCATCAAAACGCTAATACAGCTGGCTGCGTTTGCCAGTACAGCCGACGCCTTGGCGGCCTGCGCACATGAACAGCCGCTCTACACCACCTGTCCACGCGCTGGGCTTTTAAAGGGCGAAGAGGTGCGCTACATGGAGCATGAGGCCGCCTTTGGCGAGCTTGAAATGGTTTGCCCTGATGGCCAGATCGTGCACGCACTCGACTGGCAAAGCGAGCAACCTGTTGCCTTGCTAAAAAACATACAACGGCTCACTTGTCCCAATGCAGGCGTCATGACCGGCCCCGGAACCAACACCTACATCGTTGGCACGCCCGATACCGGCTACATCGTGATCGACCCCGGCCCCATAGAGCCCTCACATACGGAGCGACTGCGACTGGCCACCCAGGGCGACGTGCGTCTGATCTTATGTACCCACTCGCACCCAGACCATTCGCCGGGCGCCCAAGACTTGCAAGCCGCTACGCTTGATGCCGCCACGGGTAAGCCACCGCTGATTGCGGGTCTGCCACATGGGCCAGACGCGCGGCCTGACAGCCACTTCGCGCCTGAACGCGTGATCGGGGACGGCGAACGTGTGGTTTTACAGGGCACGCACACCCATACCTTGCGGGCTATACACACACCTGGCCACACGCACAACCACCTCTGTTTTGTGTTGGAAGAGGACGGCATTCTTTTTTCAGGCGATCACATTTTGAACGGTAGCACTACCATCATCAACCCACCAGATGGCCATATGGGGGACTACCTGCATGCCTTAGACCGTTTATTGGAAAGTGCCGAACACGATGCCCTGCAGTTCATATTGCCTGCGCACGGATACGTACTTCATGAGGCAGCCACGGTCATGCAGCACCTCAAACAACACCGACTCAAACGAGAGGCCAAGGTCAAAGCCGCCATGGAGCAACTCCCAGCGGGCACGCTAGACGATTGGGTGGCCGTGGCTTACGACGACACACCGCAGGTGCTGTGGCCGCTGGCCAAGCGCTCGTTGCTGGCGCACGTGGCCCACCTGCAATCCCTGCATTAAGGCATAGCGCCGCGGTGTCGCACCGCGAATAAAAAGTGTGAAGCTGGCCGATACGCCGGATTTTGTGCAGTGGGGTTGCCCCCACCGTGACCGTCATTCATCTGGGCCGCTGGTCACCCAAGCGGCTCGGTGCTACCTACCCGCCAACAACCTACGGAACGCAGGTTGCAAAACCGAAGTTTCACGTGTTGGCCTATTTGGTATTGCTGCGCGTAGAGATTGCCCGTTTCACCCGCACTTAAGCGGCTCGTCTCTGTTGCTCTAATCGTCACCTTAGACCTTTCGGCGGTCGGTGCAGAGGTGTTACCTCCTACGCTTCCCTATGCAGTCCGGACGTTCCTCCAGTGCGGTCTTTCGACACCATGCACCAGCGACGGCCTAGCCAGCTCCACGCAGAGGATAATACGCCATTCCTATTGCTTGATAACCACAAGCCCCTACAGGACACCTATGACCCAAATTCGCCTCACCGAGCTCAAACTCGATCTCAGCGCAGTGCCCGTTGACTATCGCCGTGCCGCAGATGCGCCGGCGGAAACCGTGGCGGACCGTGCCCCGATCGCCCACCCGGTGCAAGCGCTCACCCAATTGGTATGCGAGCGCCTCGCCATCACGCCAGATGCCATTGCCACATTGCAGGTGTTTAAACGCAGCTTTGATGCCCGCAAAGCGGAGATACGTGCGGTCTACATTGTCGATATTGCGCTAAACGATGACGCCTTGGCCGCGCATGTCTTGGCGACCTTTGACAAGCACCCCCATGTCAGCGTGACACCGGATACGGCATGGATGCCGCCCACAGTGCGTGCGCCCATAGATGAGTCAGATCGTCCCGTCGTTATTGGTTTTGGACCCTGCGGCTTATTTACTGCGTTGGCGTTGGCGCAAATGGGTTTGCGCCCCATCGTTTACGAACGCGGCCAACCCGTTCGCCAACGCACCAAGGACACATGGGGTTTATGGCGCAAGTCAACACTCAACCCTGAGAGCAACGTGCAGTTTGGCGAAGGCGGCGCGGGTTTGTTTTCTGACGGCAAGCTGTACAGCCAAATCAAAGACCCACGCCACTTAGGCCGCAAAGTCATGCAGGAGTTCGTCGCGGCAGGTGCGCCACCCGAAATTTTGTACATGGCGCACCCCCACATTGGCACCTTCAAGCTGGTGAAGGTTGTCGAGCATATGCGTGAAACCATTACACGTTTGGGCGGTCACATTCACTTTGGACATCGCGTTGACGACTTGTTGCTGGCGCCTGTCGACGACGACACAGCGACCATTGGCACAGGGCACCAGCGTGTCTGTGGGTTGCGTGTAACCAACCTGCAAACCGAGCAACAGATCAGCCATCCAGCCACGCGCGTCGTCGTTGCGCTGGGGCACAGCGCACGCGATACCTTCGCCATGCTGTTTAACCGCGGGGTTGATATGCAGGCCAAACCCCTGTCGGTTGGCGTCCGTATTGAGCACCCACAAGGCGTGATTGATGCCGCACGCTGGGGACGACATGCAGGCAACCTGCTACTCGGTGCAGCCGATTACAAGTTGGTCCACCACGCCCAAAATGGCCGCTCGGTCTATAGTTTCTGTATGTGCCCAGGGGGAACCGTGGTTGCGGCCACCTCCGAGCCTGGCCACGTTGTCACCAACGGCATGAGCCAATATTCACGTAACGAGCGCAACGCCAATGCCGGTATCGTCGTGGGCATTGATGCCAATGACGCCCCCCAGTCAGTGGACGCTTGGCAGGCCGCATTTGGCACGGAGTGGGGTGGTACATTTGCCGCGCAAGCGGCCGACATGCGGGCCATGGGCGCGACACACCCATTGGCAGCCATCGTGTTGCAACGGGCTTTGGAGAAGCAAGCGTTTGTTGCAGGAGGGGAAAACTACCATGCCCCCGGTCAGCTCGTTGGCGACTTCCTGAACAAGCGGCCATCAACCGCTTTGGGCACGGTCACGCCAAGCTATCAACCCGGCGTTCGGCTCGGGGAGTTATCCGACGTACTGCCCGCATTCGCGGTGGACGCCATACGCGAAGCGCTGCCCGCATTTGGTCGCCAAATCAAGGGCTTTGATATGGCCGACGCGGTCATGACCGGCATCGAGACCCGCACCTCATCCCCCCTGCGTATCCGACGCGATGCCGCTTTGCAAAGCACGAATACGCTGGGTCTATTTCCTGGTGGCGAGGGCGCCGGTTACGCAGGCGGTATCTTGTCTGCTGGCGTGGACGGCATCAAGGTCGCAGAGGCCGTCGCGGCCTCCTTTAATTAAGGCATCTATGCTATTTTCATCTTTCGCACTGGATACGGATTTACACCGTGCCGTGCAAACCTTGGGCCACACCGACACAACGGACGTGCAAACCCAAGTCATTCCCCTGATGTTGAGCGGGGTGGACGGTATCGCGTTGGCCCCCACTGGATCGGGTAAAACCTTGTCATTTGCGTTGCCCCTGCTGCAACGCGTCATCCAACACCGCCAACAGCAAGCGACGCTCGCGCAGCCGTCCACCCGGACGACGCAAGCCCTGATCCTCGTGCCCACGCGGGAGCTAAGCGCTCAGATTGCACAGGTCTTTACGGCGCTTTGTGACACGCTGTCAACGGATAAACGCGCAGCACCTAAAGTGCTCGCACTCTTCGGGGGAGTGTCCCTGAATCCACAAATGATGGCCCTCCGTGGCGGCGCCGACATCGTCGTTGCCACCCCAGGACGATTGCTGGACCTCGTCGACAACCATGCCTTGCAGTTGGGCCATGTAGCCCAGTTGGTGCTTGACGAGGCCGACCGCCTCATGGATGCCAGCTTCTCCGATGAACTCACACGGGTACTCGCACTGCTACCCGCTCAGCGTCAAACATGGCTCTTTTCAGCGACTTGGACCAAGGCGGTTGAGGGGCTCAGCGCATCACAGCTGCGCGACCCCGCCCGCGTCACGCTGACGCACGTTGACAGCGATCAACCCGATATCCTGCAACGCGCCATCCATATCAATACCGACCAACGAACGAGTGCATTGCGCCAACTCATCAACGCGAACGGCTGGAAGCAGGTGCTGGTATTTGTCGCCTCCAAATACAACGCCGAGCATCTCGCTGAAAAACTGTATTTGAAGAAAATTTACGCCACACCGTTTCACGGTGGACTCACCCAGGGTCAGCGAACCGAGCGCTTAGCCGAGTTTAAGGATGGCCGATGGGACGTATTGATTACCACCGACCTCGCTGCGAGGGGCATTGATATTCACGACCTCCCAGCCGTGGTGAACTACGACTTACCGCGCTCACCCAACGACTACACCCACCGCATCGGGCGTACCGCGCGCGCTGGAAAGTCTGGCGTCGCGGTCAGCTTCATCACTCCCGACACCGCGCCGCACTTCGCACTCATAGAGAAGCGCCATCAGTTGTCTCTACCCCGAGAAACACTAGAAGGCTTCCCGTACACCCCGCCTGTCATGGCACCAGCCCATACCGATATCAGCGCGCCCGACCTCGACGCCGCGCGCGGCGGTGCGGGCGGTATCAAGGGGTCGCGCCTAAGTAAAAAAGACAAGGCCCGTGCGGCAGCCAAATTAGCAGGGACGGGAGACATTAAAAGAGGTTAGGATGGCGCCATGATCCTCAACACCGCAGCGGCGGCCCACTTATCGACGTTTGCGCCTTTGGTTGACAAGGTCATGTTGCAAGAAATGCGCGATTTGATCGCGCCAGAAGAGCTGCTCGCCATGGCGAGCACCCTGCTGGTCGGGCCAGCAAGCGATCTGGAAATACTTGGTGGCCTGTTGCGCCCGCCCGCTCACGGCGATGTTGCGGGGCAGGCGCATAAACTCAAAGGTGGGGCGTTCATGCTGGGCTTGCATGGCCTGGGTTTATTTTGTCGCCACTTGGAGCTGGTGATCAAGTTAGATACGCTGACGGCGAGTCACAAAGAACAGCTAGCGATCATGGGTGAAACCAGCCTAGCCACTCTCAAGGCCGAGCTGTCGCTTTCTGATTAAGCGCTCAGTGGGTCTGCCCGGGTGCCTGCGCTTTGTGCCTACTCACATGCGCGCAAACTGCGTTGTATGTCGCCCTCAAACTGGGTGATCGCAGCCAAGGTCACCGCATCGGTACACAGACTCGCAATGAAATCTGGGCGCAACGTCACGGCCTGAGCGCCATCCCCATCAACCGCGCCAGAACATCGGCTGAGCGCACACTGGCGGCCAACAAACTTGGGCCGGTTGTCTGCGCCTGCACAGCGGCCTCCAGTAGCGACCACACATCGCGTCCAGCCGCGTCCAAGCGGCCCACATAGGGCGCTACCCACCGGGTTTGGCGGTCGGTCGCCCACAACAACTGCATGGCATTTGATAGACCCGTGAGTAACGTCGGCAAGCCAAGGGCGTGGACGGCGTCAATGGACGCCTCCCACCGCGGATCACACGGTAGCTTGATCGTGAGGCCAATGTTCGCGGACTGTGCGCGCGTCTGCAACTGAGCGGCTAAGCGGGTGTTCTCGGGCAGGTCTGCGCCTGTAACCTGCACCATGATCTCGGTAAATCCGTGACCCGCTGCGCGGGCAATCAGCTCACCGTAACCCCGCTCGGATACCGGTAACCCCGCTTGATACACCAAACTGGGGTTGGTGGTCACACCAGCGATCTGTGGGCTCCCGGGTGGGAGTGTCCAGGTTGCAGCATCTGCAGAGTCAATAAAAAGTTTCACACGATATCCTGCTTCAAAGCCACATCCTTGGTTGGAAAAAACTGTCCGTGCAACGGAATAAGAGAACCACCCAAGGCGCGTGCGTGCGGCCCGACCAAGCCAGAGATTAGCTTGGGCTGATGCATCCCATCGAAGCGGTAGGTGGCCATGCTCTCCTCGGTACGTTTGATCAAGGCATTAATTAGCGGACGCCCTAAAGACCCATCCACCACCACGGCCTCCAAGTCTAAAAATGCAGCGGCACTTGCAGCCGTCATGGCCAACGCACTGCTGGCACGCGCCAGCCACGCCTCGGTCAGTGCCGGGGGCGCCTTATCAAGCACGTCATCGCTGTGCACCAGCTGAGGGTCTATCCCGGCCGCCATTAGCGCCTGCTCAAGTTGCCAACCCGAGGCCACCTCAAGCAGCTGTGCCGACAGGCCGTTTTTGGCTATGGCGGTGGGTAGCGAGCCAATCGCGCCCGCGTTGCCGCGCGGGCCGCCCACGAGCTGCCCATCCATCACCAAACCGCCGCCCACAAAGGTGCCGACGAATACGTAGAGAAAGTCGCGTATCGTGCGGCCATTGCCTTCGTAAAGCTCCGCCAAACACGCCGCCATGGTGTCCTTTGCAAAGGCCACGGGTAAATCAGTGAGCTTAGCCACCTCACCCTGAACGTCGTAATCAATCCAACGCGAGAGGCCCTCGCTTGCGTGTGCGCCCATGATGTCCACCCATTGATGCATAGACAGCGGCGCGGTCACGCCCACCCCAACCACCTGCGCCCAGCGTGTGCCCAGAAAGGCCTTGGCTTGGGCGAGGCTGCTACTAATTTGCGTGG
>JGI20153J14295_10001086_pt1 | contig 21750 bp, 19 predicted proteins | sample COG_03_FD_14295 | JGI IMG/M metagenome (IMG submission 14295) | reverse complement strand
ATAGAAGTAGATGGCGCTGATGCCGAAGAACTTGTAGCTATGATACAACGTGCAACCGAAGCGGTAGAGAAGCTAGAAGCAATACTTGAGGAGTTTGAAGCGGAGGAGCTTCACTAATGATTATGTTTGATAAGCTTGAAGATGCGTTAGAAGAAGCTAAGTGGTGCGCGGAAAACGAGCAGAAGGTATATATCATAAGGCGCAAAGGGGATCGGTTTAAAGTTATGCCTAAACACCGAATGCAAAAACATTACTTCCATATTGAAGTTGGTTACACGGGGCGTAAATAATGTTTATAAAAGACAGCTATGGTATACCACCACTTCGCCGCCTTTCGGCTAAAGAAAGAGCGGCTAACCAAGAAAGCATTAGAATGATTAAGCGTAGATGGAATACGTTCGATGACGAAACACGTATGCGTGCGACGAAAACAATACGCTGCTTAGAAACACAGGAAGCGTACAGATGATTACCCCTGCTCTGATGTGCGTTGCTATGGCAGTGTACTTTGAAGCAAGGGGGGAGCCGACAGCAGGACAGATTGCTGTAGCTCATGTAATACAAAACAGAATTGAAGACCCACGTTACCCAGACAATGCGTGTGACGTGGTTAAACAAGGGTACTACTGGAACGGTGTACCTATAAGAAACAAGTGCCAGTTTAGTTTTTATTGTGACGGTAAGTCAGACGACCCGAAGAACAAACAGGCATGGTTTAACTCGCTGTACATAGCGCACTTGAGTGGGTTCGTACCTGATACTACAGATGGCGCGACTCACTACCATAGCACAAAGGTGTTTCCACAGTGGGCATACAACGGCGAGATAACCACTAAGATTAACAAACATATTTTTTATACAGGAATAAATTGAATGGCGAAGAAACTAAAGCAAGTGATGATTGGGGTACCTGCGTATGACGGTAAAGTGGTTTGCGATTTTTCAGTGGGCCTAGCAGAAATTTTTAGGTTAGCAAAACAAAACGGGTACGAACTTTACTTACGTTACTGGATGTACGATTCTCTAATCCACATAGCGAGGAACATGCTATTTACAATGGCGCACGAACAAGATGTGGATGAGTTAGTGTTCATTGATGCGGATCAAGGGTTTAGCCCAGAAGCTTTTTTTGATGCGCTAAACCACCCAGTAGACGTAGTGGGCATACCGGTGCGTAACAAGGAAGAAGAGTCAAAATTCAACATACGCCCCCACGACGTTAAGGAACATAAGTATGACATGAAGTTAGACTTGCTAGAAGTAGAAGCTATTGGTACGGGTTTTTTACGCTTAAATCGTAAGGCTATAAATGCTTTACGTGACGCTAGCCCTGCCTATGGAGAGAACCAAAGGATGATATGCAATACCCAAATAATAAACGGCGGTTTGATTGGGGAAGACATACAGATATGTGACAAACTTAGAGCAGCAGGATTTAAAGTGTACGTAGATATCAACCACACTTGCGATCATTTTGGCACTAAAAGATGGTCTGGTAGCTATAAAGATTACTACGTTGCGGGGCTGAAAGAGTGACCACTACTAAGATAAATGTAATGACGCGAGAAGAAAAAGAAAAGTTGCGTGCAGAATTAGACCGACAGATCGAAGAGTACTTAGATAAAGGTGGGGAGGTAACTCAATGTCCTCCTCGCGCGTTTACACCAACCGAAGGGCCGAGACGTAAGTTCGACGGCGGGCGGAACGCTTCTCTAACTGACCCAACCAACCGAGATGTGGGTGCGATACGCCCTACAAAAAGGAGCAATAAACTAAATGTATGAGTACCCCTGCAAGATTGTCAGAGTCGTAGACGGAGATACAGTCGATGTTGATATTGATCTTGGTTTTAGTCATTGGATTCATAACGAGCGCATACGTCTGTACGGTGTTGATACTCCAGAGTGCCGCACACGAGATGCTGAAGAAAAAGCGGCCGGACTCTTGGCAAAGGCGTTTGTCGAAGACGCCCTGCACGTCGGAGGAACATACACACTCAGCACTAAAGAGAAGGGTAAGTTCGGACGGTACTTAGGAGTCATCATGCTTAGTGATAGGACTTCAATCAACGCGGCGCTAGTTACAGAACACTTAGCAGTTGCGTACTTCGGCCAGAGCAAACAAGACATTGAAGACGCACACGCAGCGAACTACGAACTACTAAAAGAAAAAGGATTGCTATAACGTGAATATAATAACGGTAGACTTCGAGACGTACTACGATAAGACGTTTTCTCTAAGTAAGCTAACAACAGAAGAATACATACGCAGCCCTGACTTTGAAGTGATAGGACTAGCAGTCAAAGTAAACAATGGCGATACAGAATGGTTAAGTGGGCCTCACGATGCGCTTAAGAAATACTTACAGGATAACTACGATTGGGAAGGTTCTGCTGTTCTTGCCCATAATACTTTGTTCGACGGCGCTATTCTTAGTTGGGTGTTTGATATTCACCCTAAGTTATATCTTGATACGTTATGTATGGCGCGTGCCCTCCACGGCACAGAAGTTGGTGGCTCGCTTAAGTATCTAGCGGATATGTACGAGATCGGCGAGAAAGGTGATGAGGTTATACACGCTCAAGGTAAACGTCGGGGGGATTTTACTGGCGAAGAGTTAAGTAGGTACGGCGACTACTGCATACAAGACACTGAACTTACTTACAAGTTGTTTGGTATTCTCGTTCGCCCCACCCCACGCCAAGAGCTTAAAGTAATCGACATGACCTTACGTATGTTCATTGACCCTGTACTAGAACTTGATACCAGTAAGTTAATTAAACACTTAGATACCTTACAAGAACAGAAAGAAAAGCTACTGGAAGAGTGTGGCATAGCCAAAGAAGAGCTGATGTCCAACCCCAAGTTTGCTTTAGCTTTAGAGTCGTTGGGGGTAATACCCCCTACTAAGATAAGTGCGCGCACAGACAAAGAATCTTTTGCTTTTGCTAAGAGTGACGAGGCGTTTAAGGCATTACAGGAACATGAGGACACACGAGTGCAAGCCCTAGTAGCTGCACGAATAGGTTTGAAGAGCACACTAGAAGAGACACGCACCGAGCGGTTCATTGGTATAGGGATACGCGGGGCGATGCCCGTACCGATTCGGTACTACGCTGCGCATACAGGCAGGTGGGGCGGTTCTGACAAGATAAACCTACAAAACTTACCATCACGCGGGCCAAATGCCAAGGTATTGAAATCATGTATTTGCGCCCCTGAAGGCCACACCTTGATCGAAGCTGACTCCGCGCAGATTGAGGCTCGCGTCTTAGCTTGGTTAGCAGGACAAGTTGACCTAGTTAAAGCGTTTGAGAACGGCGAAGACGTATACAAGAAGATGGCGGCTACTATCTACGGAGTGAAAGAAAGTGAAGTCACCAAAGAGCAACGGTTCATCGGCAAGACCACAATCTTAGGCGCGGGCTACGGTATGGGTGCGGTTAAGTTCCGCGATCAGCTAAAGGGTATGGGTGTCGAGGTAGACGAAGAGGAATGCCAACGTATCATACGTGTGTACAGAGGGGCTAACAAAGGTATAACTACTTTGTGGAGACAGGCGCAAGACGCGTTGATGGGTATGTACCAAGGGTATAGCAACCCACTTGGACGGCAGGGGGTGTTGACAGTAGAAGCGGTTAACCAAGCCATACGACTACCGTCTAAACTACTGATGCGGTATGACGATCTGCAAGCAACTCAAGGGGAGAGAGGCCCACAGTTTACATACAAGACCCGACGAGGCCGAATCAATATCTATGGTGGCAAGGTGATAGAGAACGTCTGTCAAGCGATAGCTAGATGTGTTATGGCAGAGCAGATGCTTCTAATCTCAAAGAAATATCGTGTGTTACTAACTGTACACGACTCTGTGGTATGCTGTGTAAGCGACACAAAAGTAGATGAAGCAGCAGCTTACGTCGCTCAGTGTATGCAATGGACTCCCGATTGGGCAGCAGGTCTGCCTTTGAACGGTGACGTTGAGTTAGGTAAGAACTACGGAGAATGTACAGAATGGGTAAACCCACATGGTCGTTTAGTAGCCTAAAGACTTTTAACGACTGCCCTAAAAAGTATTACCACACGAAAGTACTTAAAGATTACAAAGAAGACTTTAATACCGAAGCCATACTGTACGGCAACGAGTTTCATGAAGCTGCCGAGTTGTACGTTAAAGGTGCTGTCGAAGAGCTAGACCCAAGGTTTGACTATGCGCTAACTGCACTGGACAAACTTAAGAACATGAAGGGTGAGAAGCTCTGTGAGCTAAAGATGGGTTTAACTGAAAACCTTGAAGCGTGTGGGTTTTTCGATAAAGACGTATGGTTTCGAGGGGTAGCCGACCTCATTATCCTAGATAGGGAAACAGGTGTAGCTAAAGTAATCGACTACAAAACGGGTAAGTCCGCTAAGTATGCCGACAAGGGGCAGCTAGAACTGATGGCTTTAGCCGTTTTCAAGCACTACCCCGAGGTTAAAGTAGTTAAAGGCGGCTTACTGTTTGTGGTATGTAACGCGTTTATTAAAGAGACGTACACCATAGAACAAGAGTCTGACCTCTGGAAGAAATGGTTGAGTGAATACGGTATGTTGGAAAAGTCGTACGAAGTTGATACATGGAATGCAAGACCGACAGGGCTTTGCCGCGCTTGGTGCGTGGTATTAGAATGCCCACACAATGGGAGAAGATAGAGATGCCTGCAAAGAAGCGAAAGAAGCAAGTAAACGCCCCTGTTGGGAGTAAAGCGTTTGAAGCTCGAATGGAGCGGCAGCGTGCTAGACGTGCGATCGACGAAACAGGGGTCGATAGGAACAACAACGGTAAGGCTGATAAGCGCGAGGGTAAAGACGTTAGCCACAACGTGGCGTTAAGTCGAGGCGGCAGTAATAAAGACGGTGTGACAATAGAAGACTCCAGTACCAACCGTGCGCGTAAGCCACGTAAACGTACGGTTGCCGCAAAAACAGGCGGCGCAATCACCAACAAAAAAGTTAAGGCACCTACAAGCACGCGTAGGAAATAGTACACAAACGTAACGTAACAGCACAAAAAGTAAGTAGGGGGAAGCACACAGTTGTTTCGCTCTATTTACTGACCTCCGGAGAAAGGGATGCAGATAGTAGATAACAGGGCTTTGCGCATTAAAGTACGTAACCCAAACAAAATACTAACGTCGATACCACGCAGTAAACAGTTAAGTGAGAACGAAGTGTTGGTTAAGTGGGGGGTAGACGAGGCCCGAGTGCTCAGAAACTTAAACGTGAAAAGCGTACCCTCGCCTATTCTTGGGCGGTATGAGTGGACTGGGATGCACAAACCTTTTGACCACCAGAAGACTACCTCTTCTTTCCTTACTATGAACCAACGTGCTTTTTGTTTTAACGAACAGGGCACAGGTAAGACAGCTAGTGCTATATGGGCGTCTGACTTTCTAATGAAACAAGGCATTATCCGTAGAGCACTTATTATATGCCCGCTATCTATCATGGATTCTGCGTGGCGAGCTGACCTATTTACATTCGCTATGCACCGTACAGTCGATATTGCCCACGGCCCACGAGAAAAACGAGAGAAGATAATTAGAGGCGGGGCAGACTACGTAGTCATTAACTACGACGGCGTGGAGATAGTACGCGATGCGATAGCCGAGGGAGGGTTTGATTTAATCATTGCTGACGAAGCTACCCATTACAAGAACACTCAGTCTAAACGTTGGAAGGTACTTAACTCACTAGTCGAACCAAACACTTGGCTGTGGATGATGACCGGTACTCCTGCGGCACAGTCCCCAGTAGACGCTTATGGTTTAGCTAAACTTGTTAGCCCTAAGAACGTACCTAGATTTGCGGGGGCGTTCAAAGAAATGGTGATGCAGAAAGTAAGTCAGTTTAAATGGACCCCTAAACCTACCGCCACTGATACGGTGTTCAACGCACTGCAACCCGCCATAAGATTTACAAAAGAACAATGTTTAGATCTACCAGAACTAACTTATAACAAACGTATGGTGGAGCTTAACGCCCAACAACGTAAATACTACGACATACTTAAGACTAAGATGCTTGCAGTAGCGGCGGGAGAGGCGATAAGTGCAGCTAACGCAGCGGTAAACATGAACAAACTACTACAAATATCTTGTGGCGCGGTATATACCGACACTGGAGAGACGGTAGAGTTTGACGTGAAGAACAGGTACAAAGTATTATCCGAAGTCATCGCGGAGTCTAGCCAGAAAGTTCTTGTCTTCGTGCCATTCAAACACGTCATAGGGATTCTTTCCGAGAAGCTAACCGCAGACGGTATAACTAATGAAATAATAAGCGGGAACGTATCGGTAAACAAACGCACTAAAATATTTAGCGCCTTCCAGACTACACCAGACCCGCGCGTACTAATAATACAACCTCAAGCAGCGGCACATGGCGTAACCCTAACCGCAGCCAACACCATTGTTTGGTGGGGGCCTGTGCCCTCGCTAGAAACGTACGCTCAAGCCAACGCTAGGGTACACAGGTCAGGACAGAAACATCCTTGCACGGTGGTACAACTCCAAGGCTCCGCAGTAGAGAAACGAGTTTACAGTTTACTAGACCAAAAAATAAACATCCACACAAAAATGATAGATTTATACCAAGACGTGCTTGAAAGTTAAACTTAGTTACAATATACTAGACCTTGTTATGCAACAACATAACTAATAAAAGGAGATAAGTATGGCGAATGATGATATGGAAAGACTAGTAAAAGTCTTCGTAAAGATTCGGGATAAGAAAGCAGAAGTTGCCCGAGAAGCCAAAGAAAAAGAAGCCGTTTTAGAAGAACAACTGTCAATGATTCGAGCCAAGTTACTTAACTATTGCAAAGAAAATGGCATAGAGAAAGTAGGCACAGAGTCAGGTACGTTCTTCCGAAGTGTTAAAACGCGTTACGGTACTAATGATTGGGGGTCTATGCACAAGTTTATTTTGGAGCACGGGCTACCTGAGCTATTAGACAAGCGCATAAACCAAGGGAACATGAAGCAGTTCCTAGAAGACAACCCAGAACTGTTACCGCCCGGCCTCAATGTAGACAGGGAGTACGCAGTTACGGTAAGGAGAAAGTAATGAGTGCTACAGACAAGTACGTACCTATAGATGTCATGGCAGAGTATTTAAGCTTAAAACCTAACACTCTTAGAACGTGGGTACGGATGGGGTTCATCCCTAAAAGTACTTATATAAAAGTGGGTAACACTTATCGGTTTAGTGTGCCAGAGGTAGTAGAGGCGCTTAAGAAAGATGACCCTGCGGAAGCGGAGACACGCCAAAGAAAAGAAGCCATAGACGCGTTACCGAAATATGTTGACGACGTTACCGAGACAGTTGATGACGAGATAAGTGCGCTATCACACGACATAACTAGTTTTGATGACAACGAAGACCTATAGGGGTGGATGGTGAGCGAACTTATGGACGACATGCCCGATACCTACAAAAACTTACTGGCGCAACTAGAACCAAAAACCCATCCTAGTGATGGTGCAGCGGAAAGTAAACGCAGGTTAAGTATACGCGACGGTGTATTCCGTAAAGTTGTGGACGGCAAAGAAGATGCAGCGTTTGAGGCTAGTAATTTAAAAGTTGTTATCGTAAAAGTCGCGCCGGTCTCTCGTATGTATTACGAAGGGCAGTACGTTGCGGGAAAAACTACCGCCCCTAAATGTTGGTCTGCGGATGCAAACACTCAACGTGCTTCTGACGATGTAAGTAGTACCGACCGTCAAGGCAGAACATGTAACGAGTGCCCACAGAACATCAGAGGTTCTGGCATGGGTGGAGGCAAAGCGTGCCGCATGCAACAACGTGTAGCACTAGTACTAGCGGATCAAGATGGTCAGGTTGTCTTTGACGAGCGGTACATGCTATCACTGCCTGCTACTAGTATTCTTGCCCGCAACAAAGAAAGAATGGGGCTGAAAGTTTATGCGGAACACTTGGCTGCGTTCCAAGCTCCAATAGCTACTGTGCTTACTGAATTAAGTTTCGAGGAGGGTAGCAGTATGCCGAGAGTATGCTTTAAGCCTGTTCGAGCATTAAACGAAGACGAAGTTACAGCAGCAAAAGCTATACAGAAAGACCCTAATACTAAAAATTTAATTGCTTTCAACCCAAAGCCTTATGTAGACGATGGCCCCAACATGGACAATGTGTTTGGTACCGTTAAAGGGGATGGGGTGTACGTAAAAAATTTGTAGTAACCGTAGTACCCGAACCATAACTTAGCCCTTACCGGCTAATGCTATTTTAAAAACCTTAAAGAGAGTGCAGATATGTCTAAACCAACTTACATGCTAAACAATGTAGAAGCCCTTTACCCAAAACTAGATCAGCCTTATCACTTTGATCGGCAGGGTGGAAAGAACAAGCAGGGGGCGAGTGTTCCGTGCTTGGCTACTGCTCAAGGGGCTACGTATCAAGTCAATTTTAAAATGACATCGGCTCAAGCTAAAGATCTTTTTACCGCTATGTCTGTAGCTTATGACGAAAGCAAAGAAGACTCATGGCCTGCGCTAACAATGCCATTTACAAAGACTGAAGATAAAATGTTTGTGGGTAAAGCTAAGTTACCTGCTTCGTTCGACGGTAGGCCAACGAACCCGCCCAAACATTATGATGCTAATAACACTCCGTTAGATAGCGAGTTCCAGCTTACTTCAGGCAGCACTGTAAATGTGTTTGTGGAATTAGTTTCTTATAACGGAAGTATGGGTAATGGTGTATCTTTACGCTTGCGTGCAATACAAGTTATAAAGTACAAAGAGTACTCTGCGGCTTCGCCCTTTGAAACTCAAGAAGGGTTTACCCAAAGCGGTTTTGCAGCTAGCACAGAAAATCTCGATGCTGTGTTCGACACTGACGCAAAGCCTGTAGAAGAAGCGGAAGCTGAACCAACCGTAAAAGTTAGTAAGAAGAAAACTGAAGCCCCGAAAGATGACGAAGATTTATCGGGTCTGCTAGACCAGTGGGACGACTAACTTACTAAAAGACTAAGAAATAGAAATGTGGCAGGGGCCTCCTTGGGGGCCTTTGACCCTCTAAAAAACGCTATGAGATGTAATGATGAACACCAAAGAATTTTTAAGTACGGTGTTGGGGGATCAGGGGTACTATTGCGCGTTAGGACTAAGACCGAAAGATAAGAGAAGAAAACAAAAGTTCTACGGTTCTATAGACGCGCTAGCTGATTCTTCGCTAAACCTTGATGCTGAAGGGTACGATTCTTACTTTGCCCTTGCCTCATTTTTAGACGACAAAAGTCGCACCGCTGACAATGTAGATTCGATAAAGAGCTTTTTCCTAGACCTCGATTGCGGGGCGGGTAAACCTTATGAGCAACAAACAGATGCGCTTAAGGGGCTACAAAGTTTTTGTAGAACTACACAGATGCCTAGACCTACTGTTGTAGTTAACTCTGGGCGCGGCATCCACGTTTATTGGGCGTTAGACAAACCGTGCCCTAAAGATAAGTGGTTACCCATAGCCGAAAGACTAAAGTTAGTCTGTGCAGAACATAACTTAGATGCAGATTCCGCAGTAACTTCTGACGCAGCACGCGTGCTACGAGTACCAAACACGCACAACTACAAAGGGAATCCCCCCATACCGGTAAAAGTTATCGGTGAGTTAGGGGGGGTCTTAACCCTAGAAGAGTTTGAAGCGGTCTTACCACAAACAAACTTGATACCAGTGATTTCTAAGAGAGCCTACAGTGCTGAAGACTTAGAGGATTCTAAAAGTCTAGCAGGAACCACATACACTAAAAGCTTTACTGACATAGTTAAGAAAACTTTAACTGGTAAAGGGTGCGGACAAATACACAAGGCTATAACGCAGCCTAACGATCTCACCTACGGTGAGTGGCTAAGTGTGCTATCTATCGCAAAGCATTGCGAAGAAGACCGAGCGATCCACATGATTTCGCAGGGGCATGATGAGTATGATGAGCAAGAGACCGAAAAGATTGCTGCGTCTATCAACAGCCCTCACTTATGCGCTACGTTTGCTGAACATAACCCCGACGCATGTAAAGATTGCGCGCATAAGGGAAAAATTAAAACGCCTATAACGTTGGGTATGGGGCCAAAAGAAGCGTCAGCCGCTGACAATGTTATAGATATACCTATAGACGAACCGGAAGAAGCAGAAGAACAAGCTCCGCTACATGTGGTTGCTCCAGACTCGGAGCTTTTTGATGCTACCAAAGGCTTTCCCGGTGCACCTGTTGAACCAAAACTTGTAGCTGCGCCGCGCACTAAGAAGTACACCATACCCCAGTACCCCGACAAATATTCAAGGCAAGAGGGTGGCGGGATAATTAAATTGATTCAAGACTCTGAAGGTAACGTAGATAAAAAGTTAGTGTACAAACGTGACTTATACTTAACCAAAAGAATCGACGACCCCATCGAGGGGCCGAAGTATGAGTTTAAACACCACACCGCTAGAGAAGGCATACGCACGTTTTTAATTGCCGGAGTGAAGTTAAGTTCTAGGGAAGAATTTCGTAAAGCTATGGGTATGAACGATATCCACCTACTAAAACCGGAGCCTCTTATGGAATACGTTGCCGCTTGGATTGAGAAGCTATATACAGACACCGACCCAATAAAGGCCAATATGCAGTTTGGTTGGACCGAAGATATGAAATCTTTTGTGGTAGGTGGTAGGGAAATATTTAAAGACAAGATTACGGACAACCCAGCATCTTCAGCTACGGCAATGTACTTTCCTATATTTAAACAGAAGGGTACGTTGGACGGGTGGAAAGAAGTTGCTAAGTTTTACAACATGCCGGGTAATGAACAGCATCAGTTTATGATGGCTACAAGCTTCGGTTCGCCACTTCTGTCGTTTCTACCTAACGTAAGCGGTATGATTAACCATCTGTTTAGTTCTGCAACAGGTATTGGTAAGTCTATGGGCATGATAGGCGGGGCATCTATATGGGGTAACTACGCATCTTACATATTGCCGGGCGCTTCTACACCAAACTCTATCTGGCAGCGTGCTGAAGTATGGAAGAACCTACCACTATACGTTGACGAGATAACAAACCTACCCCCCAAAGATGCTAGTGACGCTGCGTATGCGGTATCTAGTGGGCAACAAAAGTCTCGTATGGATAGTTCGGGGCAGAACAAAGAACGCTTTAGGGGCGAGCCTTGGAAATTAATAACTGGAACTAACGGTAATACTGGGCTAGTAGAGAAGATGTCTTCCTACAAAGCGCAGCCCAAAGGCGAACAACAGCGAATTATAGAAACAAGAGCCAAACAAGTTTTCTTTACTTCTGAAGACACAGAAATTACAAACAAGATTAACAAAGCAGTAGCTAAGAATTACGGCTACGCCGGAGATGTCTTTATACAGCATGTGTTGTCAGACATGGAACATGCGGAAGCGTTGTGTGAAAAGTACCGTGCTTTAATAATTCAAAAAGCAGGGCTAACTGACCAGAATAGGCTGTGGTCTGGCGGCGCAGGGGTAAGTATTGCGGGCACTGCGCTAGCTATAGAGGCGGGGCTAGTGGACTGGGACCTAGACAAACTAATAGACTGGATAGTAGAGAGGTTAAAAGTGTTGAAGGTAAGCGAACGAGAGCTAAACTTAGACGTACAGCAGCTAATAAATGATTACTACGCACACTACCAAGGCGCGATTATGCGTCTACGCAGTACTGATGACGCACGAGCAGGTGACGCCTCTGGCGTAGGTGTGCTTGTATACCCCGAGAAGATGCCACACTACGCTTGGGTGGGGCGGTACGAGACAGACATAAACAAGTTGTACTTACTAATCAAACCGTTCAAGCAGTGGTGCATAGATCAGCAGTATAACTATGGGGAAGTTTACGAGGCATTGCAGCAGACATTTGGGGCAGTGAAAGATCGCATAAGGCTAGGCAAAGGCACGACTATAAACATGCCTCCTACGTATGTAATCGCTATGAAGTTTGAAGAGCCTGAGATTGTAGATGCGGTAGTTGAAGGGGCGGTCTTTAAATGATAGATGCTGTTGCTGTTATAGTTCCGGTTATGCGTCGGCCACATTCCGTGCGTTCGCTTATTACAAGCTATAGAAAAAGCGGGGCGGTAGGGAAACTTTATTTTATTGTTGACCATGACGACCACGCAGAAAGAAAAGCAATAGGCGATGTGTTCGGGTCCGAAATTATTAACTACGACCCGTTAAAAACATTCGCTAGGAAATGCAACTTGGGCTACCACAATACAACAGAGCCTTGGCTGCTTTTTGTCGGTGACGATGTTGTTTTTCACCCTAATTGGCAGCAGGAAGCTTTGAAAAACTCAGACAAAGCTCTTATCAGTACGAACGACATGTTAAACGGAGCAGTCCAAACTGGAGACCATACGGTACACCCTATTGTTAAGCGAAGCTTTATTGACAAAGTTGGTTTGTCTTTTGACGGGCCGGGAACTGTTTGCCACGAAGGGTACGGGCACATGTTTGTAGATAATGAGTGGACTTATATAGCAAAAAGAGAAGGGCAGTTTTGTTTCGAGCCGAACGCCGTAGTTGAGCATATCCACTATCTCAAATATGCGGAACGTGAAGACGAGGTAAGCCGTATTGGACAGCGATCTTTTCAAAGTGACAAGGATCTATGGTTCAAAAGACTAGAGCAATATGGGTGAGCAGAATACGGCTAAGTGACATAGCTCCAGACGGCGTTCGGATAATAGTAGACTGGGTTAAGTTTACTGAGAACGCCTCTATATTTATTCCTGCGGTTAATACGCAGAAGGCGGTAGCGCACGTACTAGAAGCTACTAAGTTAGAAAAACAACATATAAAATATAGAGTTAGGATAGAAGACGGCGTGTACGGAGTACGTATCTGGCGGTTGGTATGATACTATTGGACCTCATCATTCTCTTAGCGAGAACTTAGCCCCCCGAAAGGGGGGTATTTTTACATCCACTCATCCCCAAACTCAGCGTTAGACCTTAGCACTTCGGCTTGCCTACGTTTGTTTACCGTAATACCCCCTAACATTCCAGTCTGGATACTTGTTCTGCCGTGTTGCGCTATGGAACGCTTGATAGTTTCTGGAGTAATAGCGACCGTCGGGTGACGTTGATTAAACTCATTAAGTTCGTCTACCGCATCTCGCAGGCCGTCGGTGTCCCCATCACGCAAAGATTTGTAGTACTTACGTAGGATCTTGGTGCGCGCTTCAGCTATGTTTCTGTCAACACGTTTGTTGAGTGCATTTATCTCTAGTTGTTTAGTGTAGTTAGCAGGAGCAAAACCTAATGCCTGTGCAAACAAAGACATTGGCCGCATAGTACCTTTTAGGATTTCATCCCCGCGCATACTAACTGCGCCTTTGGTAGCGTAGCGGTACGACTTCATGGAGTTAGATAAGAACGCAGGTAGTAAACGTTCTGCGCCTCGTTGGGCGGCCTCCCCACCTTCAGCAATCGAACCTAACCCATTCAACCAACGCATCCCAATACCTACTACGGGACCGCCAAACATTTCTAAGTAGTGCTCAACCATACTGTCTGGTTCGTAGTTTGCACGGTTTCGTACTATAAGGTTTGTTTGAGATATGCGGTCGGCCACACTAACGTTTAAGTAGTTGTTAAATATGCCAGACATAGCCCCCTCACCTATAGCCTTTGATACTATAGTGTCGAAGTCTTCTTCGTCGTCGTCTAAAAGGAAGGTATTAGCCGTCATAGCCACGAGGCCGTACAACGGTACGCCAGCCACACCTGCGAAAGCACCAGCAGAAGCGTACTGAAGAATAAGTTGTTTACGTAATACTAAAGCTTCTGCGGCTTGCCTATCAAACTCAGCTTGGTCTATCTCCCCCGCAGCTAAAGCACGTTGGCGCTTCATAGTCATGTCGGCTAGCAGCGACTTAAACATCTTAAATTGCATAGCAAGAATCGCAGAGGGGTAACGCTTGTACATAAACACAAGACTACCCATATCGTTTTGGGAGAACCTAGGAGCGGACGTTAGGAGCGCCGCACTGTTTATTTCTTCCGTACTATCAATGGCAGTTTGTGCGGCTTGCGTTCCAAACTCTGCAATCTCTGTTTCCGAAAGCTCATCGAACTTTTTGTTAGTTAGCTTTTCCATCTCTGCTTTGTATACTGCCATTGCAAAGATCTGGCGGTTAGCTCGCTCTGCGTGGTTAAACAAAAACCCTGAAGCTGCTTGGAACTTATTAAGTAAGCGGTTAGACGGGTTCTCTAAGTCAAACATATCCGAGGCTAGCGTGCGGCTGTCTAACCCGTACTTAATAAACAAGTCGGCCAAAGGGCCATAACTAGGAAATTTAGCAGTATCGTTAGTCAAGGATAGCCCTGACCGTACAGTAACCTGCTCATTAACTTCATTACCGTTTGCGTCTACCGTAGGGAATATTTCGCTTTCACGACTAAACCCAGTGCTCATGTACTCTCTCATCGCGCTCAGTATCATGCGCGTAGCTTTCAGAGGCCCGTACCGTGCAGCCAAATAAGGCATGCCTACTATAGGGATGTTAGTAAGGTTGACGACAATACTGGATATATTAAATCCTAGAGTGCCGAAGAACGCGAGAGACTTAAGTGTTCTAGCTGTCTCTCCTATGTATGGGTTTTTAGCGAACTCTAAGTAGCTAGCTAACCTACCATTGCGCCGGTCTACTCCCGAAGTTGTACCTACGGTAGCACGTAAAACATCTTGCACTAACGCGTCGTCTGGATGTTCTGCGGCTTGTGCTTTTATTTCAGTCGCTACTTCCGTTAAAGGTATGTCGAACTCAACGTTAGTCAGGTTAGTTATTAGCACAGGCATCTTCTTCTCGAACACCCCTATAGCGTCTTCTTCAAAACCTAACGTGCCTTTACGATGTTTGTAGCCTTGTAGTAGGGCTTGTTCTGGCAACACATCAAAGAGTATGTCCTGCAACTGTTGGGCTGCTTCAGGGTTATCTTTGAGGGCGGGCAAGATTTCGTTGTATATTTTCGACACCGAAGAGGTGGGTATGCCTTTAATTCTTTCCCGTACCTCTATACGAGATTTCTTTTCTACGTTTTTAGCCCCGTTCTTTTGTAGCTGAGCTATAGCTTTATTGCGCTGACCTCTACTATCGAAAGGAGCCGCGTAGTACTGCCCTTCAAATGTGTACTCAAGCCAAAAATTACCATCACGATACAATGGAAAGTAGGGGCGAATCTTGTTCTTGCCGATAATGTCCCGCACAATTTTATTACGTACGGTTGCACGTACGGCCTTATCCCCTATCAACGCTTCGAGTCTAAGATCTAAAGCGGCTAAAGTTTTGTTATCTATAAAGGCGTATGCGTCTCGTATATCTTTGTAGACTTGTAACTGCGCAGGTTTCTGTCTTAGTCTGGCTACAGAAGGTTGCATTGCTCTCCATAGTTCACGCTGTTCTTTACTATAAACAGGATTGCCGTCGCTATCTTTTAAATCTATAGGGTCTAAGGGGTCAACTCCTCCCTCGTTTTCTATCCCTAGCGTAGAATTAAATACTAGTCTATCAAGTACGTCTCTGCCTTCTCTGTCGCCTTTAAAGGCTTCGAGGGCTTTTTTAACGCTTAGTTTATGCGCGTCCAACAACTTATTTCTAGCGCCTGCCTGCTCTCGTAGCGTGTTAAGCAGTTTACCTACCGCAGGTACTTTTTGACTAACCAAGTCTGCAATGTTGTTTAGAGATATAGAGTTAAGAAAGAAGGCGCGCTGTTTGTCTGTATACCCTTCGTAAGCCCCACGTATATAACTCGTACTTGTTTCAGTTATACCACTACTACTAAGCCCTTTACCTCCACCAATTAGCAAAGAAGTAAGCTGCGCGTCTTTCCCATCTTCTAGCATAGAGTACATAACCCCAGCGTCTCTGTATTCTGGAGCGGGGGACAGTATGGCGCTTATGTATTCTCCTACTTTCTGCTGTGCGTTAGGGGTCTTTAGAGCTTTTATCCCGAAGAAGTCAGCGAAAGCATCTACGATACGCTGCCACAAGTTCTTTTTAGTTCCCGCCTCGGTGTACGACGCAAGCTCGTTAGCAAAGTTAGGGTTGCCAGTATACTCAGATACAAACTCATCTAAAGACGTTGACCCATAACTAGACGACAGTCCTGCCTTTGATGCTTCGTATATAGCAGTTAGCTTGATCGTTAGCGGGTGGGCTGGGTTAGCCAGTACATGAGAGGTTGTAGCGTGTGTCGATTCGTGTATTAGTGTATGGACGGCAATAGGTACAGAAGAGTTTATCTGGATCGTATCGGTTTGCGGATTGTACAGCCCCGCCAGTGCTTCACCTTCTGGAGTAGCTAAGTTTTCTACCAGTTCTATCTTAGTGTTGCCGATATTGTTCCGTAGCTCTCTAGCTGTTTTGCGCACCTTTGGATTAACTGATTGGCCGAGTATGTCTAAAGCTGCGCCTATGTTGCCTTGAGAAAGCTGCTCAAAGATAGCGGGAGATATAGGCATACTAGACGAGGCCACTGCATCTAAACGCAAGGCTTGAGTAATTTTGTTACCCGGTTGTGCTAGGAACGCTGCTACATCCGCATCAACTTGAACTTGCCTTTGCGCGGCATCAGTATTAGTGGCAAGGGCATCGGCTCCTCCTAGATCCTCTTCCGTTTTCTTTACTACTTCTTGTACTGCTTCTACCGCTACGTTGGGATCAGATTTAAAAGCATCTCCAACTAACTCAGCAGCTTGTTCGGCTTGTTCTGCTTCCAATCTATCTTTTGCAGCTTTTTTTGCTTCATTAACTTCTGAGCGGGTTAAACCTGCTTTGGCTTCTTTAGTTTGCTCGACCCACTGCTCACCGTACTGCTCTTTTAATTTGGCGATAGTCTCTGAATTTTTAGCTCTTGCAGCTATACCCTCTTTTATTTCAGCTATCTGAGCATCTAACAATGCCGAAGCCGCAGGTAGAGAACGGACATATCTCGCTGCGTTGTTGACCCGAGTAGTTTCTGCCTTACTGGCTTTAGGGTCTAGCGTAGCTAAGTCGTATGCGAGCATACGTACAGAGACTTTAGGGGAGAACACATCATTTAAGTAGTAAAGTATTGCGTTAGCAGGAGCAACTGCATTAGCAGCAGGTTTCTCTTTAAGCCCTTTAAGAACACCGTCTCGTAAACGTTTAGCAAGAGCGGTATCGGCGTTAGGATTTAGTTTTGCAGACGCAACTTCTAGTTGGTTAGTTATGTTTTGCGATAGGTTTTCTACCCCTTCAAGGGTATCAAGAGCTTTCTTAGCTTCACCTTCAAACTCTTCTTTACCACCAAATTCTTGTTGAAGGGCTTCTTTTGCTTCTGGAGCATTAAGCTCAGCTTCTACTTCTTTTGCTGTAGGGGCAGCGGCAGCTAATGCAGCGCCTGCGGTACGGTTTTTGGCGGCGTCTTCTTCAGCACGCACGCGAGCCGCTTCGGTTGCTATCGCTATGTCGTCGGCGGTAAATTGTACTTGTTCAAATCCGGTAACTTTGACCTGTTCGTTTGGTTCTACACCTTCTTCGGCTTGTTCGCTCTGTAAGTTAGTAAATTCTTCAGCACGTTTAGCTGTTTCGGCAGCGTTTCGCGCATCTATGTCCTCTTCCCACGTTTCTGGAACTTCTTCTAGCTCAGCCGCTGCGTCTATCTCCGCTTGGGCGGCTTCTTCTGCTTCGCGGTCCTTGTCAAACTTCGCCACTAAAGCGGCTTCTTCTTCTGGGGTTAGCTCTTGTTCTTGCGGAGCATCTACTTCGGTAAGATCGTCTTCTGTAACTGGGGCTTCGGCTCTTTGTTTTTCCTGTTGTGCTTCAAATGCTGAAACCGCCTCTTCACCTTCTACAGTTGTACGTCCAGTTTCTTCACCGGCAGGGTTTTTACGTACGACAGTTAGCGTGCCGTCTAGGTTTTTCTGCGAGGTGACCGTACTACCGTTTGCTTCGGTAACTACTATAGGCGCTGCGACAACTGTACCGGCAGCTTCAGCTTGTGCTTCGGCTTCTTCGTTTTCTTGGTTTGCCAATTCAGCACGAGCAGAGCTAGGGGCAAAAGCGTTAGCACCAGCACCAAGAGACCCGCCAACAGTTGCGGCCATGTAAGCAGCTTCACCGTACTCTTCAAGTGCTTCGTCAGAAAGTAAATCTAGGCCCGCTTGGTCACGTTCTATAACAGACTGGGCTACTTCTACAGGAACTTCTGAGGCTGCACCACGAACTGCACCTCTACCCATACTGTTTGCTATTGAGCGTTTAGATACGTTGAGTAGTGAGCTTGCCGCCTGTCCAGTAAGTGGTGCGTCTTCGGCTATATTGAGAATGTTTTTTATTAAACGTTTGCCTAACACAAACCCAGTACCGGCTGTTTCGGTAAGGCTCTGTAGTGCTGCACCTCTAGCCGCTTTTGCAACGTCAATATCAAGTTCTTCGCCGCGTTCTTGTTGGGCTTCGGCTTGTCGTTGTACGTTAGACCCAAGGAATTGCGAACCCACAGCGGTAGCGCCGCCTAACAAAGCTCCAAGGGGCTTAGCAAAAGGTCCGACTACAGGCAGCACTGGAGGGGTAACTGCTGCACCTAAACGAGCACCGGCTAATGCGGTACCTATAACACCAACTTGTCCTGCTAATGCACGGGGAACTTGCCCTACACCTGATGCCGCCGCAGAGAGTACGCCCTCTTCTTCAGCTATATCTTTTATGCGTTGAAAAGACGGGGCTTCGCCGTAGCTTTCGCCAATAGCTTTACCGCGTTCTATACCCTCAAGTGCTGCCTCTTCTGCATCTCCGAAAAGAGAACTGATACCCGTACGACTAGCAGAACCTAACTGTCTAACACCACGAACAAGTTCTTCGCCAATAGTACTTTGCTCGCCTTCGGGTATACGAGGGCCTGTGGGGGCATAGTGAGCGGCAAACAACTCTTCCATGTCACTAGGCGTAGGGGGGACTGCCCCCTGTACCTTTAGTTCTTTCCCAGTCTCAGCATCGCGTATAGTATATTCAGGCATGGTGTTCCTTTAGCTCCCCACTACGGTAAACCTATCAGTCGCAGGTGTGGTGGGCGTTGAGGCGGTAGAAACTCCCGATTGCCCCATACGGCGCGCCAACTCCCTTGCAATGTACTGATCTTCAAGACGCCTTACGGCATCTGCGTACATTTGCGCGTCGAAACGTTCTTTTCCGTCAAAGTAGCCGGAGCCTGTTGTGGCTTCTAACCTTAACTTATCTTTTTCCGCTTGGAGTAAGGCATCAAAAGCCATACCGGTGTAAATGTCGTTGATTACGTCGGCTGTAAGTTTAGCGTTTGCAGTGTTTCCCTGCGCTTCTATGCGTTGTTTTAACTCTTCTGAGCGTGCATTTATATCCATCTGCCTTAAGTCTTTCTCGTTAGCAAACCTAGAGCGGTCGCGGGCTTTTTCTCTGTCGAATAAGCGCTCTTCGGCTTCAAGTTTTCTGCCTTCTTCTGCAATCTTAGCAAACTCAAAGCCTTTAGAAGCACCCGCGCCTCTTCCCAAGATACTACCTACATCCCGCAACAGCCCCGATATTCCCCCTTCTTTCTTAGTTGGGGTAGTAGCGGCGGTAGTGCTGGCGGGAGGTGCCGCGTTTCTTTTCTCTTCGGCGGTTTGCATAGCAGCACGTAACGCTGTAGCCAAAGCTTGATCGTCTATGCCTTCCATACTATTCAGACTGCGGTCCGAAGGCGTACTTGTAGGAGTGGTAGGAGTGGTAGGAGTGGTAGCTGCTTCTACTATATCTCCCCCACTTGCGGATGCCGTTTCAATAGCGGAGGCCGTTTCTTTGCCTTTCGCTTGGTCTTGCTCTACTTCGGTTCCCGTGTAGCCTTCTTGTATGTCGCTAATAAAATCTGAGTTTATAACCCCGTCAATTAACCTGCCCGGACCAGTAACGATGTCGTTAGCATAAGCACCAAGATATCTTCCTAATGAGGGGTCATCGCTATTTTCTGCAACGTTTGTTGCTCTGGGTAGTATTGCGCTAGCATAACCGCTTAAATCTAGGCTGCCTAAACCAGACTCATCTACAAAGTCTGCGATATTTCCGGGGACTGCACTAAGATCTTCTTTGGCTTGGTCGTATATAGTCCGGCCCATCGTGGACTTTCTTGGGTCGCGTTCTGCTACAAAATCTTTTACCCCGCCCAGTATGTTGGCTATGCCCATACCGCTATCGGGGCTAGTCATAACGTCTTGCATACTCGCGCTGTTCTCGGCGTTTATGCTACGCTGCGCTGCGTTTAGCTCGTCTGTAAGTGACGGGCCTATGTCTCGTTCGTTGCGAGCCTGCATAGTTTTACGATTAAAGTCTCTAGCAGCGTCACTAGTAGCCCCTGCATTTTCTGGCATTGACGGCATTCTGTCTCGCAGTACATCCATAGCACCACGGCCTACTCCACGTAGGGTATCGTTTTGCCCACGCGCAACTTGGCTGTCTAGCATCTGGCTTATAGCGGATAGCTGCCCTTCAGTAAAGTCTGCGATGTCACGGCCTATAGAAGACAAGTAAGCCCTGATCTCTCCTCCACTTGCGTAGCCTCTAACGTCTCCACCCATAGCTAACTTAGCTGTACCCATATCAGAAACGATACGTTTAACTCGGGGCGACGTTAACTGTATTAAGTCTTTAATCTTTTGCTCAAACAGTTGTTTTTCTTGCGGGAACGCATTATCTAAATCTTCCTGCGCTTTTTTCATGTCCTGTATAAATTTAATTACTTCTGGGTCTTGTTGCGGTTTACTAGTAGCCGCCGGTCGCTGCGCTTGGGCCTCGGTGTTTGACATGCCCTGTGGTACGCCTTGCATACCGCCGCTTGCATACCCAATAATCCCACCTTGAGCACGTCCGATAGACTGCATGTTTTGGGCAGGATTAGCGGAGATACCTTGTGCCATTTGCGGTTGCGGTTGCGGTTGCGGTTGCGGTTGCGGTTGCGGTTGCGGTTGCTGCGCACTTCGCTGTCCCTGTTGCATAACCCCCGGAGATACCCTTGCTATTGGCGATTGAGGCATGGCTTGACTCTGCAACTGTCTTTCAAATTGCTGTACCAGATTACCCCCCGGAACGGGTGGTTGGGGGTTCATATCTTGTTGCCGTCCCCCCGCTTGACCCGTACTAGCCATTTGCTGCAAGGCAATAGCCTTAAACAAATCTGGATATTGCTGTTGGCTTTGCATTAGTTTCTGTGAGCCAAGGCTTTTTAAATTTTCTATTTCGCCGCTAATAGGGCCATTACTTTGGTACATAATCTTAAATCTCCTATGGCCCGTCTTATCCGGGGAAGTATTCTTTATACTTATCGTAAATTGAAGTTAGTGCATCAAAGTACCCCAACCCCTGAGAAAAACTGCTTGGCTCTACGTAAGTCATGTCTTGTGCTTCTATAGGTAAGCCCTGCAATAGAGATTGTTGATACTGGACCATTTTATAGGGGTTATCCCGTTCTTCTTTAAACTGCGCGTAATCAGCGGCAATGCCTTGCTGCTCTATGCCACGCTGAATTGCTCCGGCGTCTTGCATAGCGTTTAACGACTCTAAGCCATATTTGTTTGTATATTCTTGAGCCTGCCTAGCGCGGTCTTGCTCGGTATTAAACTGGTCCATACCTTGGGTGTAGGCTGTCTGCATGCCTGTGCCGTATATATCTGCGAGGTTTCGCGTCAGGTTTCGCTGCCCTTCGGACTCCATAATAGCTTGACGTG
>JGI20153J14295_10001068_pt1 | contig 21933 bp, 21 predicted proteins | sample COG_03_FD_14295 | JGI IMG/M metagenome (IMG submission 14295) | reverse complement strand
AGCCAACGCGTTGAACGCGATCGATTGGAGATGAACCGTCTGAACCAAAATGCCAAGGGCGGTTTTGGATGGACATATCGCGTGAGTGCGTTGCTGCGGCGGCATTCAGCTGTGGGTTTAGCTCAACAGGAGCAACACTCTTCGAGCCGCGCAGCGCGTTTACCGAGTCAAGCATACGGAACTGAAGCTTACCGGTCGCATTGCGGCCAATCTTGTAAACCTTAGTGGCTGGTTTTCCGTCACGGCCCAATTGAGGCTCTGCTGGCGTACAGGCGGAAAGTGAAATCAACCCGACCATCATAATTGCTATCATTCTGACCATTTTTTGCTCCACTCGGAAATTTCTGTTACTTTTGCCATACCGTGGGTTGCGTTGCATTTCAAACGCACATCGGTGTGAGCCCGCACAATAACGATTGTTTGATTTGCGACTGCGTCTTTCGCGCAATAATGTCCGCCCTAAGGCAAGAGTATAAGCGATGGAGAGACAATAATGTCCAAAAAGCTATTTGAAATTCCTACACGCCGTGCGTTCCTAACTGGATCTGCCGCCGTTCTAGCCACGCCTGTACTGGCTCAAATAAACGATTTACCGGGTTTCGCAGAACGTGATCAGACGAAATCAGTGCGTCGCAACATCTCTAGTTTCCGTACTCTGGATTGGCGTACTTACTTTGAAAATACACAGAAAGGCGCAATTCTTGTCGATATTGACAGTCGAGCAGTCCATTTTTGGAATGAAGATCAGACTGAATATAAACTCTATCCATCTAGTGTTCCGCTCACAGAAGAATTGACTCGCCGCGGTCGTACAGAAATTACGCGTAAGGTCGATGGTCCAAGCTGGCGTCCGACGCCATCGATGCTGGAACGTAATCCCGAATGGCCAAAGTTCATTGGTCCAGGTCCAGAGAACCCTTTGGGGTCACACGCGCTTTATCTTAGCTGGACGTATTATCGGATTCATGGAACGCAAGACACGCGCAAGATTGGCCGTAAATCGTCGAGTGGGTGTATTGGCCTGTACAACGAACATATCGCAGAGTTGTTCTCCAAAACACAAGTTGGCACTCAAGTGTTGCTAATTTGACGAGAAAATGACCATTCTCGTGATGATTACGACAATGTGGGTTTGCAATCTCGCCAAATAATTGTTTACACAGAGGGACGAGATAAGTCTTGGGTGCGTGCCCAGTAATTTCTGCGTACGCCTAATCTGGAGAATAACATGAAAAAACTAGTACTCGCAGCTGCTTTGACAGCCGTAGCAACAACATCTTTCGCTGGTTCTTACGCTGAGCCAACAATCGAAGCACCAGTAATCATCGAAGAAGCTGGTTCTTCTTCAACAGGCGCTCTTTTGCCGTTGATTCTTTTGGCTTTGGTTGCAGCAGCTGTAACTAAGTAAGCTGAAGCACTAAATCTTTAAAAGGCGACGCTTAAAAGCGTCGCCTTTTTTCGTTCTAGGGTATGGATTTCTATAAAATGGAAAGGGCCCAGTTCTGGGCCCAGTGACTAAATTGAGAAAATTAGTCCAACCAACCCTGAAGATTTCTTTCAATAACTGTTCCAAGTGCCTTGATGTGCGCATCGTCATCATTCAGGCAAGGGATGTAGGTAAAGTCTTTACCGCCTGCATGCTCAAAGCTCTCAAAAATCTCTTCGTTGATTTCTTCCAGCGTCTCAATGCAATCAGCTGAGAACGCGGGCGCACAAACTGCGATGTTTTTTGTCCCAGCTTCAGCCAAACGCGCAACTTCTTTAACAGTGTAGGGCTGCAACCATTCCTCTGGCCCAAACTTGGACTGGAAGGTGGTTTTGATTTCTGTGTCGTCCCAGCCCAATCGCTCTTTCAAAAGGCGCGTCGTTTTCTGGCAGTGGCAATGATACGGGTCCCCCTGCATCAGATAGCGTTTTGGAACGCCGTGGTAGGAACAGATCAAAAGATCAGGACGCTTTTCTAGGCCTGCATATGCCTTCTCAATCGATTGTGCTAAAGCGTCGATATAGACTGGATCGTCAAAATACGGCTGAACAGTACGGGCTGTTGGTTGCCACGTTTCCTCTAGCAAAGCACGGAAGAATTCGTCGTTGGCCGTTGCAGAAGTGGCACCAGCGTATTGCGGGTATAGTGGGAAAAACAGGATCTTTTGGCACCCTGCTTCTGTCATCTCACGGACTTTGGATTTTGTTGATGGGTTGCCATAGCGCATGCAAAAATCAACCATCACATCCTCGCCATAACGGGCCTGCATTGCTGTTTTGATCTTGGCGGTTTGAGCTTTTGTAATAGTTAGTAAGGGGCTCTCGTTTGCTTCCTCGTTCCAGATAGATTTGTAAGCGGCACCGGAACTAAAGGGGCGTTTGGTTAGGATTATGAGTTGAAGAAGCGGCTGCCAAAGCCACGGGCTGTAATCGATGACACGTCGGTCAGATAGGAATTCGCCCAAATACCGACGCATAGACCAATAGTCGTAGTTGTCTGGCGTCCCAAGGTTTGAGAGCAGGATACCAACTTTTGGTTTCTTAACTTTTGGGTGGTCTTGTTCTGCATGGGTGGGGATTTTGGCGTCGGACATAATATTCTCTCAACTAAGTGCTTGCAGATCAGATAGCCGCTTTTAGGCGCAGGTCAATCTGACAGCGGTTTTTCTTCAGTTTTTAATGCATCTGCCAAACGTGCGCTGGCTGAGCCGGGACGAAGTGGTTGGGGTTGGCTTTCATCAGGCGACCACCCGGTGAGGTATACAATATCAAAGGTCGCTTCAATTCCACCTTGAGCGGCGGGGAATGTTTTCTGGTACAATTCATTAGCGCGCTTGAAAACCGCACGGCGCGTCGAGGTACGAAGGCGTGAGGTTAGTGCGTTGGTTTCACCCATGGCACGCAGATCGTGCATAAGGTGCCAAATGTCGCGGTAAACCACATTGGTTGTTTGATTGTCCGCAACAGGCAGGGCCAATCCGGCGCGTTGCAACAGCCCGCCCATGTCGCGAATTTCACCCATTGGTGCGATCCTTGGGGATAGCCCGCCGGACACTTCGATTTCAGCCTGCCCCAAGCAACTGCGCAATTCATTTAGTGTTTCGCCGCCAAATGTTGCGCCAAGAAACAACCCGTCAGGGCGCAACGCGCGGCGACACTGGATAATTTGTCCAACAGGATCGTTAGCCCAATGTAATCCCAGTGCGTGGATGACTACATCGTATTGAGAGGGTTCCAGCTGTAGGGTTTCGTCATCAGTGATTGTTGTAGCTTGAGGCAATATTTTTGCCCAATTCTTAGGAAATCCGCTGACCACAGCTACTGAATTAAACGGCCTATTAACCATGCCCATACGATCCTGGACCTCATCGGCGACTAGATCATGAAGGAACAAACAATCAGACGACGCGCGGGCGCGTTGCTGAAATAAGGATTTGGAATCGGTCAGAAGTTTTGGTGATGTCATAAGGGGTAAATAGAATGCTCAGCGATACAATTCAAACAGCTCTTGCAATGATATATCCTCCGCGGTGCCTCACGTGCTCGGATTTGGTGGACAGTGACTTTGGATTGTGTGGGCCGTGTTGGAGAGACACGCAGTTTATTGGTGGTGCCATTTGCGATGGTTGTGGGGTTCCGTTGATTGGACACAGTGGCGATGGCGAATTGCATTGTGATGATTGTTTACGCACGCAACGCCCTTGGGCGAACGGTCGATCAGCGGTTTTGTACAATGAAAACGGACGCCGGATTGTGTTGGGCCTTAAACACGGGGATCGACAAGATGTCGTTGGGCCAGCGTCCATCTGGATGCCGGCGGTTGCACATGATATTTTAAAACCAAATATGCTGGTGGTCCCAGTTCCATTGCATTGGACGAGATTGCTTAAACGGCGCTATAATCAATCTGCGCTGCTTGCGAAGAGTGTAGCGAAACATCTTGAGTTGGCGTGGTGCCCAGATGCGCTTCAGCGATTTAAGCGAACCCAAGCATTGGGCGGAATGGGGCATACCGAAAGATTTGCGCATTTGCGGGGTGTTATGAAGGTTCACACCTATCGTAGGCGACGTATGATTGGGCGGCCTGTGCTTTTGATTGATGACGTCATGACTTCTGGTGCAACATTAGCTGCTGCAACAGAGGCGTGTTACGCTGGCGGAGCGGATCACGTATTTGTGCTAACACTAGCGCGTGCCGCAAAAGACGCCTAGATCAGGGTTAAGCGAAAATTATTGAAGGATCTAACCTATGAAAAAGGTTGAAATCTACACCTCTCCATTGTGCGGCTTTTGCCACCGTGCCAAAAGTCTGTTGAACCAAAAAGGCGTTGAGTTTGATGAAACAGACGTTTTGTCTAACCCTGACGAAAAGCCAACTATGATCAAGCGTGCAAATGGTGCCCGCACTGTTCCGCAGATATTTATTGGCGACATCCATGTTGGTGGATGTGATGAATTGTTTGCGCTGGAACGCGCTGGCCATTTGGATGGCATGTTGGCTGCATAATGCGCGCTGCAATTATACAATCGAATGCATCAGACGATCCGTCTGAAAACCTGCTCACGTAGTTAAATCGGTGCGGCAGGCCGCATCTAACGGTGCAAAATTTATCTTTACGCCTGAAGTGACCAACTGTGTTTCGACCAGCCGCGCCCGTCAGAATGATGTGCTGCGTCATCAAGACGATGATGAGACACTTAAAGAACTGTGCAGTTTGGCACGTGAATTGTACATTTCAGTTTCGATTGGCTCTTTAGCAGTTAAAACCGATGATCCAGATGGGCGTTTTGCTAATCGCTCATTTTTGATCAACCCGTCGGGTCATATTGTCGGGCAATACGACAAGATTCATATGTTCGACGTTCAGATTTCTGAAACCGAAACCTACCGTGAATCCGCAGGTTATCGGCCTGGCGAAAAAGCAGTTGTTGCAGATACTGCGCTGGGCAAAATTGGGATGGCGATTTGTTATGACATGCGTTTCCCATTGCTTGCGAATGCGCTGGCGCAAGCGGGTGCGAAAATATTGCTATATCCATCCGCGTTTTCACCTGTCACAGGTGCAGCTCACTGGCACAGCTTGTTGCGCGCGCGCGCGATCGAAACAGGCTGCTATGTAATTGCTGCTGCGCAAACGGGCACCCATCCAACGACAGGTTCGAAAGCGCGAACAACTTATGGGCATTCTCTGGTTGTTGACCCGTGGGGCGAGGTTGTCCTTGACGCAGGTGTCGATGCTGGCGTTTATGCATTTGATATTGAAATGGTTAATGTAGTCAAAGCGCGGCAAAAAGTGCCGTCATTGTTGAACGTTAGATCGTTCTTGGCCCCTTAGTTAAAGTCGTAAGACATGAGCACGGATAAAAATGCACTTGCGATCTCGCTATTCAGTGAGATTTTAGCGGCGGATCAAAAGGTTCGTTACCGCCTTACAAGTGTGTTGCCCAAAGGGATGGAAATCTCGCATTTTTCAATCCTAAACCATTTGGCTTGGCACGAGGGCGAACGCAGCCCTGCGCAATTGGCTGAAACGTTTAATGTTACACGCGGTGCAATCACCAATACGCTAGGTAAGCTGGAGTGGGCAGGGTACATACACATCCGTCCAGATTGGGACGATGCACGCCGCAAAATGGTTGCGATCAGCCCTGCAGGACGTCAAGCGCGTGATGAGGCGCTTAGCGCAATTTCCCCAATTGTTGATAACGTGATCGAACAACTGGGGGAGGAAGGCGTGCGCGCCACTCTGCCCATCCTACGCGAATTGCGAAAGCAGCTTTAGCCCGGTTTCGTGCTGGCAGTGACGTAGTTCACGCTAAGATCACGGTCAGACAAACGCCAACCCCATGTCAGTGGATTGAAAACAAATCCTTGGCGATCCACAGGGGTCATGCCCGATTTTTCTAGCAATCCAAATAATTCATCAGGTGTGATGAACTTGTTCCACTCGTGGGTACCTTTAGGAAGCCAGCGCATAACGTGCTCTGCGCCAATAATCGCAAACACATAAGATTTTGGATTGCGGTTTATGGTTGAACAAATGTGCAGGCCGCCGGGCTTTAGTAGCTCCTGACAAGCTGTTAGATAAGCCTGTGGGTCGGCGACGTGTTCAACAACTTCCATATTCATAACGACATCGAATCGCTCGCCATCTGCAGCCATAGATTCGGCTGTTGTGTGACGATAATCGATATTCAGACCAGATTTGGCAGCATGTGCTGCCGCAACGGGAATATTTCCAGCCGCCGCATCTACGCCAATGATTTCTGCCCCAAGACGCGCCATTGGTTCGGACAACAAACCACCACCGCAACCGATATCTAGAATGCGCAGCCCCTTAAAGGCGTCAGATGTTGATAGATCGCGATCAAATTCACCTGCAATTTGGCTAGTGATATAGTCAAGACGGCAAGGATTTAGCATGTGCAATGGTTTGAATTTCCCATTGGGATCCCACCATTCTGTGGCCATCGCTTCAAATTTAGCGACTTCTAATGGATCTACTGTCGTTTGAGGCGCTTGCATTTTGCTCTCCATCTGTTTTCTTGGCGTTCCTAGATTATATAGGGCTGTAATGGACAAACACACGGACCAAAAGCGCGCAGTGCAATATCTGTACCCGCCGATCGATCCATTCGATCAGCGGATGATGGATGTTGGGCAGGGTCATCGCATCTATGTAGAGCAATGTGGGAACCCAAATGGTGTTCCTGTTGTGGTGCTGCATGGTGGTCCGGGCGGTGGTTGTAGCCCTGCAATGCGTCGCTATTTTGATCCAGACATTTACCATATCATTTTGTTCGATCAGCGCGGTTGTGGTCGTTCACGCCCACACGCTTCGGTCGAAAACAACACTACATGGCATTTGGTTGATGACATCGAAGCGATCCGTGCTTCGCTGGATATTGATTCGTGGATTGTTTTTGGAGGCAGTTGGGGCGCGACACTGTCGTTGATTTACGCTCAGTCCCATCCTGACCACACGATGCATTTGGTCCTTCGTGGTGTTTTTCTGATGACCCAAGCAGAGCTTGATTGGTTCTATGGCGGAGGTGCTGGGAAATTCTGGCCGGAAGTTTGGGACCGATTTACAGGTCTGATTCCAGTGGATGAACAAGACGATTTAATCGCTGCGTATGCGAAACGTTTATTTTGCGGGGATATGCAGACTGAATTGAAATATGCAAAAGCGTGGTCCTCATGGGAGAACGCGCTGGCATCAATCAATTCAAACGGTAGTGTGGGTGAATCCCCAGGTGAATATGCGCGCGCTTTTGCGCGCCTTGAAAATCATTATTTTGTTAATGCAGGTTTCTTGGAAACTGATGGTGAAATTTTAGCAAATATGGACCGCATTGCACATATTCCGGGCGTGATTGTTCAGGGACGTTACGATATGATTTGCCCGCCACAAGCTGCGTATTCTATCGCTCAGGTTTGGCCAGCCTGTGAATTGGACATGATCCCAAATGCGGGGCACACGTTGTCTGAACCCGGAATCACGGCTGGTTTGGTGCGTGCAATGGATCGGATCGCAGCATCATGAATCGTATTGATCGCCGCGTTCTTTTCACATCCGGTGCTGCAGCGGCATTGCTGGCAGCGACGGGTGTATCCGCACAGACTGCGCCGCATCGTGGTGGCCGTTTGCGCGCGGCTTTGTCCGGTGCAGCGCGCAGCGATCATTGGGGTACAGTTGACGGTGCTTTTATGCAGGCGGCGCGTGGCGCAGTTTTCGAAACACTGACTGAGATCGCAGGCGATGGAACCTTGCGCGGCGATATTGCGCAGTCTTGGGAAACCAATGATGGCGGCAAAACGTGGTCGTTTTTGATCCAACCGTCAGTAATGTTTCACGACGACATTGCGCTGCATATCGATGATATAGTTTCTTTGTTTGAAAGGCACTCACGTCTGGACGTTCAAGGGGTCGCTGTTGGGCGTAAGGATCAAGTTGTTGCAACGTTGAATGAAGCCAATCAAAGTTTTCCGTATTTACTGGCTGATCCGGAGTTTGCGGTTTTGCCTGCGCAGGCATCACGACAGGCAGTTGGCATTGGTACTGGTTTGTACCGTGCTTATAAATTTCAAGCGGGTCAGCAATTCATCGGGACACGTGTACCAAAACACCGCAAAGATATGTCAGTAGGTTGGTTTGATGAGATCGAATTGGTTTCAATCTCTGCGGAAAACGTTCGGGCAGAGGCGTTACGCACCGGTTTGGTGGACGTTGCAGATATTTCGGTCCTCGATCGATATTCTGATCCTATAGAGTTCCAATTTCTACCGAGCCCGCAGTCCGTCCAGCAGATTGCACGGCATTCAATCGCACAGCCAAATGCGATTGGGCAGTTTTGGCCACTCGACAATACGCGCATGGCGACGCGTTGGTGGATGGCCTGACCTCGAACAGGGGTTGTAGACTCAGTTCAACCCGCGTATACGACCGATTAATAGCGGCGTGTTGGGGTCCAAACCTAACGCTCCACCGGATAAGTCAACGGGCCGCGCGCCCGTTTTTTTGTGCTTAATCGTTAGATGGATAATATGACCAACGACCTAATCGCCAAAGCTGCCATTGACCGCCGTATGGCTGAGATCATCACGCCTGTGATTGAAGATCTTGGTTATGAATTGGTGCGTGTGCGCCTAATGTCTGGCAAGAACACTATCCTGCAGATCATGGCGGATAAGCCTGAGGGTGGGATCGAAGTGGATGACTGCGCCAAAATCTCGACGGCTGTCGGCGCAACTTTAGATGTAGAAGATCCGATTGTTGATGAATATGCGCTGGAAGTATCCAGCCCTGGAATTGATCGGCCTTTAACCCGTCTTAAAGATTTTGAAAACTTTGAGGGATATGAGGCTAAAATTGAAACGACCGAGCTGATCGATGGCCGCCGCCGCTTTAAGGGGCAATTGGCAGGAATTGATGGCAACGATGTTTTGATCAACGTTGAAGAAGGCACGATCGGTTTGCAGTTCGATTGGCTAAGCGATGCCAAGTTGGTGCTGACCGATGAACTAATTGCTGAAATGCTGCGCCAGCGTAAAGCTGCGGGCATTTTAAACGAAAACGCACTAAACGAAGACACGTTTGATGAGATCGAGACCGAAGCGTCCGATGAGGGAGAAGACTGATGGCTATTACTTCTGCAAACCAGCTAGAGCTGTTGCAAACCGCTGAAGCGGTCGCACGTGAAAAGATGATCGACCCTGGGTTGGTAATCGAAGCGATGGAAGAATCCCTCGCACGCGCGGCTAAATCTCGGTACGGCGCTGAAATGGACATCCGTGTTGCCATCGACCGTAAAAATGGCAAAGCAACGTTTACACGTGTACGCACAGTAGTCGCTGAAGAAGAGCTAGAGAACTACCAAGCTGAGTTCACTGTTGAGCAAGCCAAACAATACATGGCCGATCCAGAAGTTGGTCAGCAATTGATCGAAGAAGTACCACCTGTAGAAATGGGCCGTATCGCGGCGCAATCTGCGAAACAGGTCATCTTGCAGAAAATCCGCGAAGCTGAGCGTGATCGCCAGTTCGAAGAATTTAAGGATCGCGTTGGCTCAATCGTCAACGGTTTGGTCAAGCGCGAAGAGTACGGCAACGTTATTGTTGATGTGGGTGCTGGCGAAGCCATATTGCGCCGCAACGAGAAAATTGGGCGCGAATCTTATCGCCCGAACGACCGTATCCGCGTTTACATTAAGGACGTGCGTCGCGAACAACGTGGCCCACAAATCTTTTTGTCTCGTACAGCGCCAGAATTCATGGCTGAGCTGTTCAAAATGGAAGTTCCAGAAATCTATGATGGTATCATCGAGATCAAAGCGGTAGCACGTGACCCTGGTTCACGCGCGAAAATTGCTGTGATTTCACATGACGGTTCTATCGACCCGGTTGGTGCATGTGTTGGTATGCGTGGTTCACGCGTCCAAGCAGTTGTTAACGAACTGCAGGGCGAGAAGATCGACATCATCCCATGGAATGACGATCAACCTACGTTCCTTGTAAACGCATTGCAGCCAGCTGAAGTTTCCAAGGTTGTTTTGGATGAAGAAGCAGGCAAGATCGAGGTTGTTGTTCCAGAAGAACAGCTTTCTTTGGCAATTGGTCGTCGTGGTCAAAACGTACGTTTGGCAGCACAGCTTACTGGTCTTGATATCGACATCATGACCGAAGCTGATGAATCTGCGCGCCGTCAGAAAGAGTTCGAAGCACGCACTAAATTGTTTATGGACAACTTGGATCTTGACGAATTTTTTGCACAACTATTGGTGGCGGAAGGGTTCACGAACCTTGAAGAGGTTGCTTACGTTGAGGCAGAAGAGCTGTTGGTCATCGACGGTGTTGATGAAGCGACTGCTGGCGAATTGCAGGCACGTGCCCGCGATGTACTGGAGGCGCAAAACAAAGCGGCACTTGATGCAGCACGCGCGCTGGGCGTCGAAGACAGCTTGATCGCATTCGAGGGTCTGACTCCACAGATGCTAGAAGCTTTGGCAAAAGACGATGTGAAAACATTGGAAGACTTTGCAACATGTGCTGACTGGGAGCTGGCCGGTGGCTGGACGACAGACAATGGCGAACGCATCAAAGATGACGGTGTTCTAGAACCATTTGGTATTGAGCTTGAAGAGGCTCAAAACATGATTATGACAGCCCGTGTTTCATTGGGTTGGGTTGATATTGCAGATTTGGAAGAAGAAGTAGCAGAAGAAGACGAAGCGATGGACGCGGAGGGATCCGAGGCCTGATCGTAGGCTTCGGAGTTTCCTGATGGGTCGCGGTGGCGTCACAAAGGACCGGGAAGACGGTCCAGATCGCAAGTGCATTGTCACAGGCGAAGTGCAACCTAAGTTTGGGTTGATCCGCTTCGTCGTGGGTCCTGAAAATGTGATTTATCCGGATATTTCGGGTAAGTTGCCAGGGCGAGGTGTATACGTTGCGGCGGATCGTGATGCGCTAGAAATGGCTGTTAGTAAAAAATTGTTTTCACGAGGAGCCAAACAACAGGTTATAATACCTGAAGACTTGGTAGACGAGGTCGAAAAGCAATTGGCGCGCAAAGTGGTCGACTTGATCGCAATGTCGCGCAAGGCCGGTTCGGCCGTGGCTGGGTATGAAAAGACCAAGTCGTGGCTTCAATCGGAAGAAGCACAAGTCTTGTTTCAGGCCGTCGATGGGTCTGGTCGAGGCAAGTCGAAATTAAGTACACCGCACTATGGCAGTTACATTGGCTGGCTTACGTCGGAAGAATTAGGTTTGGCGTTTGGTCGTCAAATCGTGATCCATGGGGCGCTCGCCTCTGGCGGACTGACCAAACGTGTTGTAGAGGAAGCCCAACGGTTACGGGGCGTTCGACGCGCAAGTATAGATGACAAGGTCGAAGACCCTGTTGATCTGAAAGGATAGACGAGCTTTATGAGCGATACTGACGGTAAGAAGACATTAGGTCTGAGCGGCGCACGTCCAGGGAATGTGAAACAAAGTTTCAGCCATGGACGGACTAAAAACGTCGTCGTAGAAACAAAGCGCAAACGCGTTGTGGTTCCCAAGCCGGGTGCCGCGAACAAAGCTGGTGCGGTTGCACCGCTTGGTGTGAGCTCTCCTTCTAAACGGCCTGCAGGCATCTCTGATGCGCAGATGGAGCGTCGCCTCAAAGCTGTTCAAGCTGCCAAGGCACGTGAAGTCGAGGATCAAGCCGCCCGTGAAGCTGAGGAAAAAGCACGCGCTGAAGAGCGTGAACGTCGTCGTGCAGAGATTGACGCCAAAGAGGCAGAAGAAAAAGCACGCGCCGAAAGCTTGAAAGCGAAAGCTGAAGAAGAAGCACGCAAAGCTAAAGAAGCTGAGGCTGCGGCTCAAGCTGCTGCAGCACCTGCTGCTAAAACAGCTGCAGCGCCTGCAGCTGCTCGTGCTGCGCCAAATCGTGGTGGCCCATTGCCTGCCGCGACGCCACGCAAGAACGAGCGCGAAGCTCAGGCACGTCCCAAGACAGCCCGCGACGATGGTCGCCGTGGCGGCAAGCTAACATTGAACCAAGCATTGACTGGTGGCGCTGGTCGTCATCGTTCTATGGCTTCTATGAAGCGCAAGCAAGAGCGTGCGCGTCAAAAAGCGATGGGCGGCACAGTCGAGCGCGAAAAGGTATTGCGTACTGTGAATCTTCCAGAAGCCATCGTGGTTTCTGAGTTGGCAGCGCGTATGACCGAGCGTGTTGGTGACGTTGTCAAATCACTCATGACTATGGGCATGATGGTTACACAAAACGAAACCATCGACGCTGATACAGCCGAACTGATCATCGAAGAATTTGGCCACACAGTGAATCGCGTTTCTGACGCGGACGTCGAAGACGTGATCAATGTGGTTGAAGACGACGAAGCAAGCCTGCAATCACGTGCACCGGTCGTTACGATCATGGGCCACGTTGACCACGGTAAGACATCATTGTTGGACGCACTTCGCGGTGCAAAAGTTGTTTCTGGCGAAGCCGGCGGCATTACGCAGCACATTGGTGCCTATCAGGTCAAAACTGAAGGCGGCACATCGCTGACGTTCCTCGACACACCGGGTCACGCGGCGTTTACGTCTATGCGCTCACGTGGTGCACAGGTTACTGACATTGTTGTTCTGGTTGTCGCGGCGGATGACGCCGTTATGCCACAAACAATCGAAGCGATTGCTCACGCTAAAGCGGCAAACGTTCCGATGATTGTTGCGATCAACAAAATCGACAAGCACGAAGCCAACCCGCAAAAAGTGCGCACCGATTTGCTACAGCACGAAGTTATCGTGGAAGCGATGTCTGGTGATGTTCAGGACGTTGAAGTTTCTGCTCAAACGGGACAGGGCCTTGATAAGCTTCTTGAAGCTATCGCGTTGCAGTCAGAGATATTGGAACTGAAAGCTAACCCAGATCGCGCCGCCCAAGGTGCTGTTATCGAAGCGAAGCTTGATGTAGGTCGCGGCCCAGTTGCCACGGTTCTTATCCAAGCAGGTACGTTGCGTACTGGTGATATTTTTGTTGTGGGTGAGAAATACGGTAAGGTCCGTGCGCTGATCAACGACAAAGGCGAACGCATCAAAGAGGCTGGCCCATCTATGCCTGTTGAGGTTTTGGGCCTGAACGGTACGCCATCCGCTGGTGATGTTTTGAACGTGACCGAAACCGATGCACAAGCACGTGAGATTGCGGAATATCGCCAAAAAGCGGCTAAAGATAAACGTGCAACAGCTGGTGCAGCTACTACGCTGGAACAGTTGATGGCGAATGCCAAAGCGAACGAGAGCGTTAGCGAATTGCCAATCTTGGTGAAAGCCGATGTTCAGGGTTCTGCTGAAGCAATCGTTCAAGCGATGGAAAAAATTGGCAATGACGAAGTTCGTGTTCGTATCCTGCACTCAGGTGTTGGTGCGATTACTGAAACTGACATCAGCTTGGCTGAAGCATCTAATGCACCGGTTATCGGCTTTAATGTCCGTGCGAATGCGTCGGCACGTAACACGGCTCACCAAAAGGGCGTTGAAATTCGTTACTACTCGGTCATCTATGATCTGGTGGATGACGTCAAAGCGGCTGCTTCCGGCCTGTTGAGTGCGGAAATTCGTGAGAACTTCATTGGTTATGCAACCATTAAAGAGGTCTTTAAGGTTACTGGCGTCGGCAAAGTTGCTGGTTGTATGGTTACTGAAGGTGTTGCTCGTCGTTCTGCAGGTGTTCGCTTGTTACGTGACAACGTGGTTATCCACGAAGGTACGCTTAAGACCCTCAAGCGCTTCAAAGATGAAGTGGCTGACGTTAAATCTGGTTACGAATGTGGTATGGCCTTCGAACGCTATGAAGACATCCGTGCCGACGACGTTATCGAAATCTTTGAACGTGAAGAGATCACGCGTACACTCGACTAAGACGGTTGGTGTCATGAAAATAGAAAAGGGGAAGGCGAGAGCCTTCCCCTTTTTTCGTTGTTTTATGTTTTGCTTAAAGCCAGTCGCGCAGAATTGGGATCAGTGGTACATCGGCTGCTGGCATTGGGTAGTTACGCAACTCATTAGGCCGCACCCACTTTAACGCTTGGTTTTCGCGCGACATCGGTGTGCCTTCCCACTTACGGCAGGCAAACAAAGGCATCAGTAGGTGAAAACCATCGTAGCTGTGGCTTGCAAAGGTTAGCGGCGCGAGGCAGCTTTCCCATGTGTTAATTCCGAGCTCTTCTTCCAACTCACGGATTAGCGCGACCTCAGGCGTTTCGCCTGCTTCGACTTTACCACCCGGAAATTCCCACAATCCAGCCATGGATTTACCTTCGGGGCGTTGACCAAGTAAGACGCGTCCATCCACATCGATGAGGGCTACGGCTGAAACCAAAACGACCTTCATGAACGGTAATCCGCGTTGATCTCGATATAACCGTGGGTCAAATCGCAGGTCCAAACTGTTGCCGTTCCTGTGCCCATTCCCAGATCAACGGTAATATCGATCTCTTGCTTTTTCATCAGTGCCGCTGCGTCCGCTTCAACATAATTTGGGTTCACCCAACCTTGTGTCGCGACATTCACATCCCCGAAAGAGATCGAGATAAGGTCACGATCTGCGGGTGCGCCCGATTTGCCAATTGCCATTACGATCCGGCCCCAATTTGGATCTTCGCCGGCTATGGCTGTCTTGACCAACGGTGAGTTTGCAATAGCCATCGCGTGGATGCGTGCAACGCTGTCATCGATTCCACCCGTTACGGTAATCTCAACCAGCTTTGTCGCGCCTTCACCATCGCGTACCACTTGCTGTGACAGATCGAGCATCAATTTGTGCAGTGCGGTTGCAAAGTCGGCGTTGTCTTGTGCATTCACGCCTGATGCACCAGTAGCGGCCATCAACAATGAATCTGACGTAGAGGTGTCACTATCAACTGTGATGCAGTTGAACGTTCGATCTGAAGTGTCCGACACCAACTGTTGTAGCGCTACTTGATCAAATACAGCGTCAGTGAAGATGTAGACCAACATCGTTGCCATATCTGGCGCGATCATGCCTGACCCTTTTGCAATTCCAACGATCTGCACAGATTGACCGTTAATTTGTACAGTTTGCGTAGAGCCCTTTGCATAAGTGTCGGTGGTCATGATTGCGTGAGCAGCTGCCTCTACGTCATCAGGACTTTGGGTGCTGTTCAGAGCTTGTAGGTTTTCGATAATCCGATCGTGTGCGAGTGGTTCACCGATCACGCCTGTCGAAGAGGTAAAGACGCGGTTCACTGGGACATCGCAGGCATCCGCCACAGCATCACAGATTGTTGTGACTGACGTCTGACCGTTCTTACCAGTGAAGGCATTGGCATTGCCGGAGTTTACAAGGATTGCAGCAGATTCTGTGCAATCCCCACCAAGCTTTGTCTGGCAGTCCAGAACAGGCGCGGCACGGGTAGTTGATTTTGTGAAGACGCCTGCGATGGAGGTGCCAGCTATTAGTTTTGCCAGCATCACATCTGTGCGTCCTGAATAACGAACCCCGGCAGCAATCGTTGCAAAGGTTACGCCATCCACGACGGGTAGATCGGGAAAATGAGCAGGCGCGAGAGGGGATTTTTGCATGGTACTTGCCATTCAGATTATTCAACGATGCTAAGGTCAGACAGGATGGAAGGATCGATGCCCTCTACGCCGCTTTGATCAATGGTTGCGGCTTCACGCAGTTCTTCAATCTTTGTTGTGACGGCTTCTTGGCGAAGGGTGCCTTCGATCTCTACGCGAACCGCATCTAGTTCTGGTGCGCTGGTGTTGCGTGTTTCGTTCAAGATGATCACGTGCCAGCCAAATTGAGTTTGAACTGGTGCTGAAACAGCGCCGACTTCTAGACCAACAACCGCAGCTTCAAAACTAGGCACCATTGCGCCTTTGCCAAACCAGCCAAGGGAGCCACCGTTTGGACCTGAAGGCCCCGTCGACTTTTCTTTAGCGACTGTCGCAAAGTCTGCTCCGCCATCGACACCAGCTTGGATTGCCAATGCTTCTTCTTCAGTCTCTACTAAAATATGAGAAGCGTTATATTCTTTTGAGGGTTCAGCATCTGCGAATTGCGCATCGTACGCTGCCTTAACAGCGTCTTCGCTGAGTGCTTGGGACAATACCACTTCAAGCGTTTCGCCAGCGATCAAAGAGCGCTGCTCATTTTCCAAGGAAATAGGAATCCGTTTTGGCAATGCGCCATCAAAGGCGCCTGCTAGCAGCGTTTGTTCGACCAGTTGTTTTAGGATGCCTTCAAACAAGACCTCGTTTGGCAGTTGTTGGTATTGCTCTGGCAAAATGGCGCGTGCCACGATCATGTGGCCTAACGTGATGGACTTCCCATTCACGGTTGCAACGACGGTGTTTGCGTCCTGTGCCTGTACAGGCATGGCGAAAGTTACGGCAAGGCCAAGTGCGGCTACAAAGTTGAGACGTTTTTGCATTGTATAGTCCTATGATTATGGTCACGACTGGGCGTAACATTGACACTGTTTGATGTGCCCCTTACATCCGCTATGGGCATGGTTGGGACTATCCTAACTTGTATCTATGGACTGTACGCGGGTCGGGCAAGCGCTTGCTGCGAAACACAACACACCACGGCTGGAGTACTTAATGCTAGGTTTCGGAACACTCACAAAGAAGATCTTTGGATCTGCCAATGATCGCAAAGTAAAAGCGGTCCGTCCGTTGGTGGAAAAGATCAATGCACTAGAGCCCGAGTTCGAGGTGTTGAGTGACGAAGAGTTGATCGCTAAGACCCGCGAATTCGCGGAGCGTGCCAATAGTGGCGAAAGCTTGGACGATCTGCTGCCAGAAGCATTTGCCAACTGTCGTGAAGCCGCCAAACGTGCATTGGGCCTTCGTGCCTTTGATGTGCAGCTGATGGGCGGTATCTTTCTGCACCAGGGCAACATCTCAGAAATGAAAACCGGTGAGGGTAAAACCCTTGTTGCTACGTTCCCTGCCTATTTGAACGGTTTAACCGGTAAAGGTGTGCACGTTGTTACTGTGAACGAATACCTTGCGAAACGTGACGCAGAATGGATGAGTAAGGTATTCACCGCACTTGGCCTGACGACTGGTGTTGCTGTCGGCGACGCACCGAACGAAGAAAAGCAAGCAGCATACAATTCAGACATTACCTACGCGACCAACAATGAATTGGGCTTTGATTATCTTCGCGATAATATGAAATCCGAGTTGAGCCAAATTTTCCAAAAAGAACACAATTTTGCGATCGTGGATGAAGTCGACAGTATCTTGATTGATGAAGCACGTACGCCGCTTATTATTTCCGGCCCGGCGGATGATCGTTCCCAAATGTACATCACCATTGATGCCATTATTCCATCGCTGTCTGATGAGCACTTCGAGCTGGACGAAAAAACACGCAACGTGACGTTTACCGACGATGGCAATGAGTTCCTTGAAGAGCAGTTGCGAACACGCGGTTTGTTGGATGCTGATGCAACCTTGTATGATCCTGAAAGCACCAGCTTGGTTCACCACATCAACCAAGGCCTGCGTGCTCATAAATTGTTCCAGCGTGACAAAGATTATATCGTTCGTGATAACGAAATCGTTCTAATTGACGAATTCACGGGCCGCATGATGTCAGGCCGTCGATTGTCTGACGGTTTGCACCAAGCGATTGAAGCTAAGGAAAATGTGGACATTAAGCCAGAGAACGTAACGCTGGCCTCTGTGACGTTCCAGAACTACTTTCGTTTGTATGACAAGTTGTCAGGTATGACTGGTACAGCAACGACCGAAGCTGACGAGTTCGCCGAAATCTATGGCTTGGGTGTGGTGGAAGTGCCGACCAACCGCGGCATTGCACGTGTTGATGAAGATGACCGCGTTTACCGTACGCAACGTGAAAAATACGAAGCGATGATTGTTGAAATCAAAGAAGCAAACGCCAAGAACCAGCCGGTTTTGGTGGGTACAACCTCTATCGATAAGTCTGAGATGTTCAGCCAAGCTCTGACAGCTCAGGGTATCACACACAATGTTTTGAACGCGCGTTTGCATGAGCAAGAAGCTCAGATCATTGCGGATGCTGGTAAGTTGGGTGCGGTGACTATCGCGACCAATATGGCGGGCCGTGGGACTGACATTCAGTTGGGTGGCAACGCTGAAATGGTTATTCTTGAAACAATCTCTGCAGATCCAGATGCAGATCCAGACGCGATCCGCGCCAAAATAGAAGCGGAGCACGCAGACGAGAAGAAGCAAGTTATCGATGCTGGTGGTCTATTTGTTATGGCGTCTGAACGCCACGAGAGCCGTCGCATTGATAACCAATTGCGTGGCCGTTCTGGTCGTCAGGGCGATCCGGGTCGGACGTCTTTCTACCTCAGCCTTGAAGATGACTTAATGCGCATCTTTGGTTCTGATCGTTTGGAAAAAGTTCTGACAACTCTTGGATTGGAAGAAGGCGAAGCCATCATCCACCCGTGGGTTAATAAGTCGCTAGAACGCGCCCAAGCAAAGGTTGAGGGCCGCAACTTTGACATTCGCAAGCAGTTGCTGAAATTTGATGACGTGATGAATGACCAGCGCAAAGTTGTGTTTGGCCAACGTCGTGAAATTATGGAAGTAACTGACCTTTCAGAGATTACAACAGACATGCGTTCTGAAGTGATTGAAGACTTGATCTATGAGTTTATGCCGCCGAATTCGTACGCCGATCAGTGGAATACTGAGGGCCTCTATGCCGCCGCTATTGAGCGTCTTGGTGTGGATGTACCACTTATGGAGTGGTGTGCTGAAGAGGGTGTTGACGACGAACAAATTAGCGAACGCCTTATGAAGGCGACTGATGAACAGATGGGTGAAAAGGCTGAAGCCTTTGGACCTGAGACGATGCGTTTGATTGAAAAGCAATTGTTGCTTCAATCTATCGATGGCAAATGGCGCGAACATCTTTTGACACTAGAGCACCTTCGTTCTGTGGTTGGGTTCCGCGGCTATGCGCAGCGTGATCCTTTGAACGAATATAAAAATGAAGCGTTCCAATTGTTCGAAAGCATGCTTGATAGCTTGCGTGAAGACGTGACGCAAAAACTGTCGCAAATTCGCCCAATTACTGAGGAAGAACAGCGCGCCATTGCTGAACAGGCGGCGGCGCAGCAAGCGCAGGTTCAGGTTTCAGCTAGGCCAAGCTTGCCAGCACCAACGGCTGAAGCTGTTGCTGCAGGGTTTGACCCTGACGACAGCGCGACCTGGGGTAACCCGGGCCGAAATGGTGATTGCCCCTGTGGTTCAGGTGAAAAATTCAAGCATTGCCACGGGCGTGTAAGTTAATAGTTCGCGCCTTTATTCTGACGCAATGAATCCATGAGCTGGTCACATGTCCGACCAGCTCGTGACGCTTTCCTCACTTACCAATATCTTGACCGAAACCGATATAAGGTACAGGATTATGGTAGAAACCAGAGAAATTGTGACTGCCGTAGGTACATTAGCGTGTGCCGTGGGAATCGGGTTTTTCATGCAAAGCGGTGATGATGCGCAGCAACGTTATGGTGGCACTGAGGAGGTTGTTGTTAACGCCGCAAGTTTCACGGATGTTAACCCATTTGAGCCTGTAGCTAACGTGAAATCACAAGAAATTCTTGAAGTTGAAGACATAGTCCTTACATCTGCGCTGTCCGAACCTGCAGAAGTGATTTTGCCACAGTTGGACAATATCGAGTTGGTTTCCGCGACAAGCAGCACGCTTGAGGGGCCCAAAGCTGAGTTGGCGTTGCCTTCTGTCTCTTGCGAGATCACAGCGAACGGAATCGCCTCAAAGGCTGCAATGATCCAACTCAAGTTGAATGCGCCTTGTGTGCCCAATGAACGAGTAACTGTTCATCATCGTGGTTTGATGTTTACGCAGACTACCTCTGCTGAGGGTACGTTGGAAACGATGGTTCCGGCGCTTGATGTAAACGCATTGGTGATATTTGCATTTTCGAATGGCGATGGCGCGGTTACGCAATTGGAAGTGCCAGAACTGCGTCAATACAACCGTACTGCGATTCAATGGAAGGGCGATGCAGGTTTTGAAATGCATGCTCGTGAATTTGGTGCAAACTACGGCGAAGATGGTCATGTCTGGAAAGAGGCAGCACGGAGTTTCAGTGCTGTGGACGCATCACGTGGTTTTTTGACACGCTTAGGAAACACTAATATTGCTGAAGGCCTGATGGCAGAAGTTTATACTTTTCCAACCGTGATGTCCGCAGAATCTGGTATCGTTGATCTGAGTGTTGAAGCAGAGGTGACGGCTATGAACTGTGGTCACGAAGTTGAGGCGCAGTCGCTCGAGGTTATCGAAGGTGACGTCATAATGCGCGATTTGACGCTGGCTGTACCCGATTGCGATGCAAAAGGTACCTTTCTGGTGTTGAATAATCTTGTCGAAGACTTGAAAGTCGCCAGCAACTAAATTGCTGTGCTAGGGATCTACTATGTCCATTAAACGTGCGGCGGCTTTCGCCGCACTTTTTCTTTTTTCGCCGCTTGGGCCTGCCTTTGCACAAGATGTAACGCTTGCATCTCCTGATGGTCAGGTTGAGATGAGTGGTACGCTGCTGGGTTTTGATGGCGAATTTTATCGTCTCGATACGGTTTATGGTGAAATGACTGTCGACGGTTCTGGCGTTCTTTGCGAGGGTCCTGCCTGCCCTAACCTTCAAGATTTTGTGGCCGAGATTTCATTGTCCGGTTCTGCTACAATGGGCGCTGTTCTCCTGCCGGCATTGATCGAGGGTTTTGCCCTTCGCAACGGGTTTGAGAAGAAGCGAAACACAATTGATCAGACGCGTTTCACTTATCAGTTGTTTGATAATAAGTCAGAGAAGTTGGTCGCGAACTTTCACTTTAAAGTGACAAATACCGACGAAGGGTTTGCTGATCTTTTAGCGAATGAAGCTGACATCGTTATGGCGTTGCGTGAATTCCGTTCCTCTGAACGCCAACGTGCGCGTGATGCAGGTATGGGCGATCTGATTGGGCCAAATCGCAGTCGTGTCCTTGCCTTGAATGCAGTTGTTCCAATCGCTTCATCTGGCAACCCTGTGCGATCAATCTCTGCTCCCCAACTCGCGGCGGTGTTTGCGGGTGAGATTGTGAATTGGTCTGATTTGGGTGGTCCAAATGCGCCGATTGACTTGCACCTCCCAAGTGCTCGAACTGGTCTAGGTCAAGCTGTTGAAGATCAGGTGATGAAGCCAGCGAAATTGGATTTTGGTGCAGGTATTGTTCGCCATGTACGCGGCGTTGATTTGGCACAATCTGTTGCTGCATCGCCCTTTGCTATTGGTATCGCGAGCTATGCTGAAACGGGTAATGCGCAGGTTCTCAATTTACGTGGGACATGCGGTTTTACACTTCAAGCGGCGCGACGAAGCATCAAGACTGAAGACTATCCTTTGACTGCACCGATGTTTTTATATTTACCTGCGCGACGTTTACCAAAGGTAGGCCGCGAATTCTTGGCGTATACCCGCGGTCCATCCGCCCAGATCGTTATTCGCCGTGCAGGGTTTGTTGATCAAGCTGCTGAGGAAATTTCGATCGCGGATCAAGGGAGCAGATTTGCTAACGCGATCAATACTGCTGGCCCTGAGGTTTCCCTGGAAGAACTGCAGCGAATGGTCCGGACATTGTCGAGTATGGCACGTTTATCAACATCTTTCCGTTTCGATGCAGGGTCTGTCCGCTTGGATGCGCAGTCACGTTCGAATGTTCAACAACTGGCAAGGTCACTATGAGGTGCCCCTAGTTTCTTAGACGCCTGCCTCGTTCATTCTCTGTTGTTTCATTTCATAGTCAACCGGTAACAGCATGCCATTGTTCGTGTGCTTGCGTGTTGGGTTGTAGAACATCTCGATGTAGTCGAACACGTCCTGCCTTGCTGCGTCGCGTGTCGGGTACGTCCG
>JGI20153J14295_10001062_pt1 | contig 21990 bp, 21 predicted proteins | sample COG_03_FD_14295 | JGI IMG/M metagenome (IMG submission 14295) | reverse complement strand
AGCCTGTTAGGCCTGCGCGCTCAACTGCAGAGATGTGTACAAACACATCTTTTGCTCCGCCTTCAGGTGCGATAAAGCCGAAGCCTTTAGTTGTGTTGAACCATTTTACGGTGCCATTAGCCATATCCGTAGTCTCCAATTTACTGCCATCCGCGTAAGTGCGATGGCTCGGCGTGGTCGGTCTGTGATCGAAAGACTGAAGCCGTGTAAACGAGACAGTGGTCGAAAAAGATAACGTAAGCAGCTGCCATATGGCAGAGGTTGAAGATTCGGGCAAGGGGTATCTTCGGACTGCGACAATTGTGCCGGATCATATTTTGAAGGGCCAAACGGTACGTCGGTAAAGCGTATGCATCGCGTCGGTATAACGTCGGTGCGCGGCGCGCGGTCCATTTTGGACACGTTAACGGGTTTTTGGCAGGCTGTGAGGGCAGGTTAAAAACGGGATGACGTGGTGGCGCAAATCAGTAAATCAGAGAAACTGGCGCGGCGGCGTCTTGTCTATCACCTGTGGCTGGCCAGCGAAGACCGCGACCCGATGTTCGAGGTCCGCGAAGAGGTGCCAGACGCGTGGCACATGATCGAAGCGGACATAGATTGTCATGCGCCCAAGCAGAAGGTGACGCTGTATCTGGATGCGCCCGTGGCCAAAGCGTTCAAGGCGATGGGACAGGGATATCAGGCGCGGATCAATCGGATCTTGGCAACCTATCTAGAGATGAAGGCGGGACACCTCCTGGAGGCAGAGGCGATCATGTTGAAGGATCGACAAAAGGCGATCTTGGCAGCGGAACAGGCGGAGGAGTCCGAGACGAAAGGGCGTGGCTGGGGGCAGGTGTTTGAGTGAGGCAAATTGACTGCGGCCCACACTGTGAGCGCACAGTATCAGTCAACAAGCAGCATAACTGGTGTAATTTCGTGCGGCCCAGCCTTCGACTTTCGTTTCTTGATCAATAAAGCGAACCTTTACCCAACCGTTGGTCTCGCCGTGCACCCAAAGTTTTTGGCCTGTGTAGCGTTGTGCGATTTCTGTTTCCTCGGTGCTTGGACCAGTTCGGATTGCTAGATTATGGGCCCCGTTGGGATTTAGGTTTGTGACGATAACACATCTCAATGAGTTTTCACGAAGCCAAGTGGTATTGTTATCTTTGGTTAACCAAGAAATCAGAACGAGGAAAAACGCCAAAACGGCTAAAAATGCGATTAGAAGGTAAGCTGGGTGTGAACCTTTTAGTAAAGGCAGTGACGCGCCTGCGATAATTACAGCGATACCGACAATCTTTAATACCGCGGGCATTCCTGCGAGCAATCCAGCTAATTCTGTAAAAAGGTCCATTTTGCAACTCCTATCGTTAAATGGGAATCACGCTATACGTGAATTGAGGTTTTGAATAGATGCGATTTGAGTCGGTTTAACACGGGTGGAACGCGGAAACGCTTCGCGTTTGCGCCGCCTCGGCGTTCACGGAGTGAGCACAAACCCGACAGCGTATTCTGAAAGAATGCGCGAGAGGGCAAGATCGCCCCCATGGCCATGACTACTTCAAACCCAGCATCGCTTTCTTCAAAAGCTGCAAGTACTTCTGTTTAGATTTGCCATTCGTCAGGCCTCAACATTTGCCACCTCACTTTGAATTAACGTTTCGAAGATCCCTTTCAGAATTTCGACTCGCAAATCCTGATAAGAAAAAGGGCCTTGCTTAAAGCAAGGCCCTACCTGAGTAGCTCGCGGTGCAAACTAGGACAACCAAGTCGTCTTGGCTTGGTTCCGTATCTGTTAACTCAACGCGTAAACTTCTTATGCTTCAGACGCTTAGGCTCCATAGCATCCGCACCCAAACGGCGTTTCTTGTCTTCCTCATAGTCCTCGAAGTTGCCTTCAAACCATTCAACGTGTGAATCGCCTTCAAACGCCAGCATGTGTGTACAGATACGGTCGAGGAAGAAACGGTCGTGCGAAATAACAACCGCGCAGCCTGCGAAGTCCACAAGCGCGTCTTCGAGCGCACGCAGTGTTTCCACGTCCAAGTCATTGGTCGGCTCATCGAGGAGCAGCACGTTGCCGCCGTCTTTGAGCAAGCGCGCCATGTGAACACGGTTGCGCTCACCACCGGACAGAAGCCCGACTTTTTTCTGTTGCGCGGAGCCTTTAAAGTTGAACGACGAGCAATAGGCGCGTGAGTTCACTTCGGCGTCGCCCAGTACGATCAGCTCGGCACCGCCAGAGATGGCTTCCCAAACGTTATCATCAGGGTTCAGGTCATCGCGTGACTGATCCACGTAGGACAGTTCAACCGTGTTGCCGATTTCAACTGTGCCCTCGTCAGGCTGTTCTTGGCCCGTAAGCATTTTGAACAGTGTGGATTTCCCCGCGCCGTTTGGCCCGATCACACCGACGATACCGCCCGGAGGAATGGAAAGCGTTAGGCCATCGATCAACAGCTTGTCGCCCATGGCTTTTTTCAGGCCTTCGATCTCGATTACTTTGTTCCCAAGGCGTTGGCCGTTCGGGATTACGATCTGCGCGTATGTTAGCTTTTCGCGCTCTGACACGTCGGCCATCTCGTTATAGGCGCTGATACGTGCCTTGGATTTTGCCTGACGGGCTTTGGCCCCTTGGCGCATCCACTCCAGTTCGCGTTGCATGGTCTTTTGACGTGATTTGTCTTCACGCGCTTCTTGCAACAGGCGCTTGGCTTTTTGGTCGACCCAAGAAGAGTAGTTCCCTTCCCATGGCACACCACTGCCGCGGTCGAGCTCCAAGATCCAGCTGGTGATGGAGTCAAGGAAGTAGCGGTCGTGGGTTACGATCAGGATGGTGCCTTTGTAATCGATCAGGTGCTGTTGCAGCCATGCGATTGTTTCAGCGTCCAAGTGGTTGGTTGGCTCATCGAGGAGCAGCATGTCAGGTGCTGACAACAACAGTTGGCACAGGGCCACACGGCGAGCTTCACCACCCGATAGGTCCGCGATGTTCGCGTCATCTGGTGGGCAGCGCAGCGCTTCCATAGAGACGTCGATTTGTGAGTCCAGATCCCATAGGTTTTCTGCGTCGATCTTGTCCTGAAGCTTGCCCATTTCGTCGGCAGTTTCATCAGAATAGTTCATCGCCAGTTCATTATAGCGATCAAGGACGGCTTTCTTTTCGGCCACACCCAGCATCACGTTTTCACGAACGGATAGGGTTTCGTCCAGCTTTGGCTCCTGCGGAAGGTAGCCAACTTTGGCCCCCTCAGCGTGCCATGCTTCGCCGGTAAAGTCTTTGTCCATGCCCGCCATGATCTTCATCAGCGTGGATTTACCCGCGCCGTTGGCCCCAACCACACCGATTTTCACACCGGGTAGGAAGTTTAGGTTAATGTTTTCAAAGCATTTCTTGCCGCCCGGGTAGGTCTTTGAGACGCCGGACATGTGGTAGACGTATTGATAAGCAGCGGCCATTTGGATGCTCCGATATAAAAGGACTAGGTTGCGGGATGTCTTATCGTGGGATTGTCGCTGCATCAACCGTGTTCGACCTAGCGTTACAAATGGGTGTGTTGATTGACATTGCGGGGTTCAAACGGGCAACAAGCAGCATGAAGTCTTCGTATCCATATGCCCGGAGCGGTCAGACCATTGGCCTGCTTGGCGGTTCCTTTGATCCTGCCCACGCGGGTCATGCGCATATCACCCGTGAAGCGCTAAAGCGGTTTGGCCTAGACCGTGTGTGGTGGATGGTGTCGCCGGGAAATCCGTTGAAGGATCGTGGCCCTGCGCCGATTGAACAGCGGATGGACCGCGCGCGGCTGGTGATGGATCACCCGCGTGTCGAGGTTACTGATGTCGAACGCCAGCTTGGGACGCGTTATACAGCTCAGACATTGCAGGCATTGCAGGCGCGGTATCGCGGTGTTCGGTTTGTGTGGTTGATGGGCGCTGATAACTTGGCACAGTTCCATCGGTGGCAGGACTGGCAGTGGATTATGGATAACGTCGCGATTGGTGTGTTGGCCCGCCCGGGTGATCGTATTTCCGCCCGTATGTCGCCAGCGGCGCGTCTGTATCGCGGGAACCAGATTGCAGGGCGTCATTCGCATATTTTGTCACGTGTTGGGACACCGGCGTGGTGCTTTGTGAATGTGCCAATGGTGGACCAGTCTTCGACCGCTATTCGTGCGGCGGGTGGTTGGAGTGCTTAGGCACGGAGACGTGCTGAGGCAATCCCTGCACCCATGACGATCAACAACCCGACCCATGTGAGCATCGCAGGCCATGTGTCAAAGAACACCCAACCCAAAATGACGGCAGCCAAAAGCTGGAAGTAGACCAATGGCGCAAGACGTGTCGCGGGGGCTGTTTTGTAGGCATATAACAGCAATAGGTTGCCCAGCATCGAAAACAGGGCTGATAGCGTTGTAAGCCACATGATTTCGCCAGTCAGGGTAGGGATGTTCGTCGCGCCGATGGGTGCCAAAACCAAGGCGCTGATAAACAGCTGAGTAAAGGTTAACCCAATGGGCGTGCCCAGATGTGCGATCCAACGCGATGCAGTGAGGAACGCACCATAACAAGTTCCAGCCGCCACGGCCCACAACAAGCCAACACCTGCGTCTGAACCAGGGCGTACAACTATCAACACCCCAATGAAGCCAAGGATGATCAAAGCAGTGCGCTGCCATGTGATCGCTTCACGCAGGAATATGGTTGCCAGAACGTAACTGACCAAGGGGCCGATAAAGAAGGCGGCAAAGACATCGGCGATGGGTTCTAAGGATAACGCCATTTGAATGCAGCTAAGCCCGGTTGCCATCAAGAGCGCCCGACCCCAGACCCGAATGTCTTTCAAAAGCGCCCAAGTTCCTTTTGGTATGAAAGGCAGCACCATCAATGCGCCGATGAAAAAACGCGACCACGACACATAGATTGGATGGGCACCCAAACCCCAGCTAAGCAGTTTGCCTGCGGTGTCCCCTGCGGGGATCATCGACATGGCGACAAACATGATGACAATGGATTGGGCGTTGAGTTTGTTCATGATCAATCGCTATCATGCCATTCAATGGATGCAAGCGTGAACGATCTGTGACTTGAGCTTGTCACAATTCATTGGTTAACTCAGCAACATGTTAAAAGATATTTCACGACGCGCATTTCTTGGCACTGCAATTTCTTACCTTGGAACGACCGCGGTTTTGGCCGAAGCCCCGCTGTACTCGCTGCGCCCTGCGCTGCGCGGTGCGGATGCGCCCAAGGTAGTTGTCAAAAGTGCAAATGCCCTTGTGCGTGCCTCACGGGTCAGTGGGCGCGTGGCTTTTGCTGTGGCAAATGCCAAAACAGGTGCGCGAATTGAGGGTATGAATGGGAACGTATCTGTAGCACCTGCCAGTGTGACAAAAGCGATCACCGCCCTGTATGCATTGGATGTGCTTGGCGCGAACCACAGGTTTCGCACGCGATTGATTGCGACGGGCAATATCACTGGTGGGGTGGTACAAGGTGACCTGATCTTAGCTGGCGGTGGTAACCCCATGCTGACCACTGATGATTTGGCAGAAATGGCAGGCCAGCTAAAAGCGGCTGGCATTACTGAGGTTAAGGGCAAGTTCTTGGTCTATGATGGCGCGCTGCCACGGGTCAAAACCATCGATAAAGATCAGCCCGTTCAGGTGGGGTATAGCCCTGGAGTCAGTGGAATCGCGTTAAATTATAACCGCGTTCATTTTGAGTGGCGGCGCAAATCTGGGCAGTATTCAACAACGATGGACGCGCGAACTGCAAAACATCGCCCAGATGTGGCAATGGCAAAAATGAAAATTGCGAACCGCAGTTCACCTGTCTTTACCTATGCTGACAAAGGTGGCGCTGATAATTGGTCTGTTGCTCGCGGTGCGCTGGGCGGTGGTGGGGCACGTTGGTTACCTGTGCGTAAACCCGCCCTTTATGCCGCTGATGTTTTCGCAACGATGGCAGGTGCGCAGGGCATCCGATTGAAACCTGTGAAGGTGGTGAACCGGATATCTGCAGGGACCGCATTGGTCACACATCAAAGTGCACCGCTACGTGAAATTCTGCGCGACATGCTCAAGTACTCGACCAATTTGACGGCTGAAATGGTGGGTCTGGCTGCAACGGTTAAACGCCGTGGCAAAGTCGGTGGGCTGAGGGCGTCGGCCAATGAGATGAACGCATGGACCCGCTCTGCTTTGGGTGTTCAAGGCATGAGGTTGGTGGACCATTCGGGGCTTGGCGCTGCAAACCGCATGACAGCCGACGCAATGGTTGGGGCATTGGTCAAAGCTTATGGCAGCAACGCGTTGCGCCCGATCTTAAAAAGCATCCCCGTGCGTGACGAAAACCGCAAAGTAATAGAAAACGCAGCGATCAAGATTGACGCAAAGACAGGAACGCTGAATTTTGTTTCTGGTTTGGGTGGCTATATGACGGCGCCGGACGGTACGGCCCTCGCGTTTGCTATTTTTTCCGGTGATGAGAAAATACGTTCGCGGATTTCAAAGGCGGATCGTGAAGCACCTAAGGGAGCTAAAGTCTACAACACCCGCTCTAAAAAGTTACAGCAGAAACTGATTGGCCGGTGGGGCGCTGTACACAGCAGTTAGCGCCTGCCCAGTACGGGCAAGCGCAGTATTCTTAGGCCGCGTTCTTGGCGCGGCTGGCTTCGACAAAATCGGCTGTCGCTTCGGCTGTTGCCGCAGACAGTGTCCAACCCAAATGTCCGTGACCTGTGTTGTAGAACACGCCCGGCTTTGAACCTGGCCCGATCTTTGGCATCATGGATGGCAACATTGGACGCAAGCCTGCCCACGGAACGCAGTGCTCAGTTGATACTTCTGGAAAGAAAGTTTCACACCACTTGCACAGTGGTTTGATCCGGTCATCGCGGATGTCCAGATTGTAGCCATTGAATTCTGCCGTGCCCGCAATGCGGAAGCGGTTTTTGCCAAGGCGTGAGGTGACGATTTTCGCTTCATCATCCAACAGGCTGACCCATGGTGCCGCTTCTTGGGATTCTTTGTCGTCTAGGTTTACGGTGATCGAATACCCTTTGACCGGATAGATGTTCACGCGGTCTCCAAGGGCGTTTGCAATGGCTTTTGACCCAACGCCTGCGCAGATAACGATGCCATCAAAGTGTTCGTCTTGGGCCCCATCATCGGTGTCCCAGCTTAGTTTTACGCCATTGCCTGTATGGTCGTACTCGGACACGTCGGCCTTGTAGTGGAACTCAACTCCCATCGCTTCGCAGCCCTTTGACAGGGCGCGGGCGTAAAGGTGGATGTCGCCAGTGAAATCACTCTCAGTATAATAGCCGCCAAGGGTATCTGTTTTTAGCGCAGGCTCGATTGTTTGAACTTCAGCAGCGGATACTTCACGACGGTCCAGACCTGCCTTGGTCAACATTTCGTTGACGCGGCGGGCGTGATCAAATTCGCCTTGGGATTTGTAAACGTGAAGAATGCCGCGTTTTTCCATGTCGAACTCAAATCCAACTTCGCCCGCAAAGCGCAACAGATGCTGACGCGCCTCGATTGCCATTTTGGCGGTGGCGATTGTATGGGCTTCATAGTTTGGGATGTTGCCCATGAACTCTGCCATCCATGACAGTTTGTGCCAGCTTGGCTTTGGGTTGACCAACAAGGGCGCGTCAGAATTTAGCATCCACTTAAGGCCCTTAAAGATAGTGCCCCAACGGGTCCAAACTTCGGCATTGGATGCACTAAGTTGTCCGCCATTGGCAAAAGAGGTTTCCATCGCAGCGTAACGATTACGATCAAATACGCTGACTTTGTATCCGCGTGAAGCGAGGGAATAGGCTGTGGTAATACCGGTGATGCCGGCCCCGATGACTGCGATATGGGACATATTCTATGCTCTTTCGTCAAACGCGATGTTGGGCGGACACAAAGGATCGGCAGAATTGCCAAGTCGTGTCCCCATCTGTCGCGTGACCTGAGAGCTTGACCACCAAACCTTGGCAGCTTTCTCCTTCGGTGGGTCTGCTGCGTTAAAACAGACCACTCTCCAGATACACAATGTCCGCATTTTGCGGCAACTTGCACGGTTCATGTGCCTGAGAGTTTCCGGGGCGTTGCTCCTTCGGCGTCAGCACTTAGCTGAGCTCTCCCATGCGAGTCGCATTATGTGGGTTTCGTATAGGAAACTTGATCGACAAACGCAAAGCTATTTTGGGGCAATGCTTCATCGATGAGCAAATGAGCAAAGATTATTAGACCGTGTGTCGTGCCCGTGCACCACGTTCGATCGCGGCGGCGTGTAGGCGGTCGATGTTCAGCTCGTAACGGGTTTCTTCAAGCAGGCGCAGTTCTGCCTCGTCTAAAGCACCATCCGCGGCAGCGACATCACATGCAAGCGCATAGGCAGTTTCGTATAAGCGTTCTGGTAGGGCTTCGCGTACCAGTCCAAACAGGGCATCAAGGCCATCTTCTTGTTCAAACAAATCAAACACCACTTGGCTGATTGACTTCAAGTGGTCGACGTCAAAGTCTGCAAAAACAGGCAGCATGTTCACAGCTGACTGAATTTTGATCAACTCAGCGGTACGAATATCTTCGTTTGATGCTGATACAGCGATCATAACTGCAACAAGCGCGTCCTGTGGTGTCATTGAATTTGGGAAATCTTGCACTGGGTAAAGCCCTTTGACTGTTGGAAATGTCGCATCTGTTTATATGACCAATTTATTGACCCTTGCGGCGTTGATCAATAGGTAGCGGCGAAACAGCGCGCATCGGGCGCGGGTTTATGCCGGATTGGATTTTAAGATGACTGAGACAAGAGAGGCCGCACTGGCCAGCAAAGCGTGGCCCTTTGAAGAAGCCCGCCGTCTGCTCAAACGTTTTGCCAAATCGCCACCTGAGAAAGGCTATGTGCTCTTTGAAACTGGTTATGGCCCATCAGGTTTGCCCCACATCGGTACCTTTGGCGAAGTCGCCCGTACAACGATGATCCGTCGTGCGTTCGAAGAGATCAGCGATATCCCAACCAAGATGGTTTGTTTCTCTGACGATTTGGATGGCATGCGCAAGGTTCCAAGCAACGTTCCAAACGCAGACAGTCTGACCGAGCACCTTCAGCGTCCATTGACGCGCGTACCTGATCCGTTCGGAACGCATGACAGCTTTGGCGATCACAACAATGCAATGCTGCGCCGCTTCTTGGATACTTTCGGGTTTGAATACGATTTCATCTCTGCCACTGAGTTTTATGGTTCAGGTAAATTTGATGAAGTGCTTTTGCGCGCGGTTGAAAAATACGATGAAGTCATGGCGGTGATGTTGAAATCATTGCGCGAAGAGCGTCGTCAGACCTATTCGATTTTCTTACCGATCCACCCAGAAACCGGTCGCGTTTTGTATGTGCCGATGAAGTCGGTCAACAAGGCTGACGGAACGATCACATTTGATGATGAAGATGGTGTTGAGTGGACGCTGCCTGTCACTGGCGGCAATGTTAAGCTGCAGTGGAAGCCAGACTTTGGCGCTCGTTGGGCTGCTTTGGGTGTTGATTTTGAGATGTATGGCAAAGACCACTCAACCAACACGCCGATTTACGATGGCATCTGCCGTATCTTGGGTCACAAAGCGCCAGAACACTTTTCATACGAGTTGTTCCTGGATGAAAACGGCCAGAAGATTTCAAAGACCAGCGGCAATGGCGTGAGCATTGATAAATGGCTTACCTATGCGTCCTCTGAATCTCTTTCATACTTCATGTACCAAAAGCCTAAGACGGCGAAGCGGATGCATTTTGACGTGATCCCAAAAGCGATGGACGAATATCATCAGCAGTTGCGTGCCTATGCTGGTCAAGACATCAAAGGCCAGTTGAACAACCCTGTTTGGCATATTCATGGTGGTGTCGTTCCTGAGTCAAAAATGGTGGTTCCGTATTCAATGCTTTTGAACTTGGCCTCTGTTTCGGGTGCTGAGGAAAAGGATCAGTTGTGGGGGTTCATCCAGCGATATGCGCCTGACACATCTGCAGAAACGAATCCAGACATGGATCAGGCTGCTGGTTTTGCAGTGCGGTATTACAATGACTTTGTAAAACCAACCAAAGTGTTCCGCGCGCCGACAGACATTGAGCGTGAAGCGTTAGAAGATCTGCGTGATCGTCTGAAATCTTGGGATGGTGAGTTGGACGGTGATGCGTTGCAGTCCGAAGTCTTTGCTTGTGGTCGTGAACGTTTCGATCCGATGCGTGGCTGGTTCACGGCCCTTTATGAAGTGCTGTTGGGTGCCTCGCAGGGTCCACGTTTTGGTGGTTTCATTGCGCTCTACGGTGTTGATGAAACTGTTGCTTTGATCGACCGCGCCTTGGCAGGTGAGCTGCTTTAAGTAGTCGAAGACTGGGTTGAAATTGAATGGGCGGTTTGTTTCGGCAAGCTGCCCTTTTTCATATTTTGTTGATTTGGGCTGATTGCGGGCTATCTCCGACGTGCAACAGTTGGAGATTGAAAATGCTTCGTACCTTAAAAATCGCAATGATTGTAATGCTAATGAGCGGCCTAAGAATAGGCGGTGCGCAGGCGCAAGGGGCTGATATCAAGTCGACGATCGACCGACAGATCGAAGCATTTCAGGCCGACGACTTTGAGACAGCGTTTGGGTTTGCCAGCCCGAATTTACAGCGGTTGTTTGGCAGTCCCGACAATTTCCGCAGCATGGTGACACGTGGTTATCCAATGGTTTGGAGGCCTGCCGAGGTGCGGTATCTGGAGTTGGCTGACGTGAATGGCAGCCTTTGGCAGAAGGTTCTGATCAAGGATCGAAAAGGTGTTGTCCACGTCCTTGGGTATCGCATGTTAGAGACTGATATGGGGTGGAAAATCAACGGTGTTCAGTTGTTTCCAAGTCCCGGTGTAGGTGCTTAATTCGACCTGTTTTGCACTCCACCGTACGGTGCTATGAGACCCTATTAGCGGCTTATTGATACTTTTCTTTCTTTTGGCGCGTGACCATGTGGGTGGCGATGCTTTTGGATTTGATCGGTGACCATTCGTTTAGAAGTTTCCAAGGTTTGGCCCCGTGGGAAAGGGTGTTTCGGATGAACAAAGCAATTACTGATGGCGTGCTGTTGATGCCACCTGCGGTTGCGAATGGGTTGGATGTTTGGTCAAGTGGCGATGGCACTCCGGGGTCGGATACTTATGCCAATGCAAGCAACGCGGCGTTTGTTCCCGCGGATCAGGATTTTGCGGGATGCATCGAAATTCAGAAAACATCCACAACGACCAAGTTACGCTATATGGGTGAAACCCCACTATTGCCCGGTTGCTATTTGCGGGTAACAGCACGGATCAAAGCATTGAGTGGTAGTTTGCCAAACGTGCGCATCGCTGCCTATGCGGGGCAAGCTGGTGGTGGAGCGGTGAGTGGTGTTTCCACCTCTGGCCCCACGAAGACCCTAACAAGTTACGGTGACGTGATCGAGGTCAGCGCGATTATCGGTGCAGGGCAGCGCACTGGCGTTGACATGGTGTGGGGCGGCAATGCCCTGTTTGGTCATTTTGGTTTGGATTTGACGGGGCCAAATGGCGGCGTTGTGCGGATCGACGACATCAAAATTGAAGATGTCACTTCCGTTTTCATGCGTGATCTTATCTCGCTTGTGGATGTGCGCGATTATGGTGCATTGGGAGACGGGGTTACCGATGACAGTGCAGCATTTGATGCTGCAAATACGGCCGCCAATGGGCGCACGATTTTGGTTCCGACGGGCATCTATCATTTGAACAATGATGTCACGCTGGATGCCAAAATTCAGTGTGAAGGCAAAGTGACCATGCCAACGAACAAGCTGTTTTTGATGCGCCAACAGTTTAATTTGCCTGCCTACATTGATGCGTTCAAGGATGAAGAACTGGCGTTCAAGAAGGCGTTCCAAGCGCTGTTGAATAACGTTGATCACGATTCTTTGGATTTGGGTGGTCGCCGTGTTTGGCTCACTGAGCCTATCGATATGCAGGCGGCGACACCTGAGCGCACATCCTATGCAACGCGTCGTGTTATTCGCAATGGCCAGATCGAAGCCTCCCCTTCAGGCGACTGGGCAACACAGGTTGCAACCTCGCAAGCCAGCTATAGTGCATCAAACAACAAAAAGCTCACTAGTGTTTCTAACATTGCGAACATTCAGGTCGGTTCACTGGGAGAGGGTGTCGGTGTGGGCCGTGAAGTTTTTGTGCGATCCAAGAATGTAGTATCACAAGAAATCACTCTAAGTGCTGCGCTATATGATGCAGAAGGCACGCAAAATTTCACCTTCCGCAGGTTCAGGTATTTGTTGGATTTCAGTGGGTACACCAGCCTGAGCAAATTCACGGTTTCTGAGATTGAGTTCCAATGTAACAACGTGGCCAGTGGCATCTTGTTGGCGCCCTCTGGAATCGTTTTTGATATCAACGAGTGCTTTATTTCGCGGCCCGGAAATCGGGGGATTACATCCCATGGCTCGGGATGCCAGGGGATGTTGATTGACCGCTGTCAGTTCTTGTCGGCCGAAGATGCTTCTAATGTGGCGGACCGAACAACGATTGCGATCAACGCTCACTCGAATGATGTGAAAATTCGCAACAACCGTGCGACAAGGTTCCGCCACTTCGCGCTGCTGGGCGGTGGCAATACCTTGTTTATTGGGAACCATTTTTTCCAAGGAGACTCGGTGGCCAGTGGTATCCGCACTGCGGGTTTGGTGATTGCGAAATCGCATGCTAGTTCGATCATTACCAGCAACTATATCGACAATTGCTTCATCGAATGGACCAATGAATATGACCCTGCACCAGAGTTCAGTTCTGAATTCTCATTCAGTGCACTGAGCATCACAGACAATGTATTTTTGTCAGGAGATGTCGCCCCTTGGTTCAATTACATCGTGGTTAAACCTCACGGTGAAGGACATTTTCTAAGTGGTGTGAACATCACTGGAAATCGCTTCAAATCATTGGGCGCTACGATTGACCGTGCAGAGCGGGTGGACACCAGTTTTGCGGACTTGGATTATTTCCGAATGCGCGATGTGAATTTTACCGCCAATTCGTTTCATGGGGTTGTAAATCGTGTGTCGAACCCTCTGCGGATGAAACACACCGAGGGATCCGTAGCCACAACATGGACTGTGGATACGAATGAAAAACTGCCGTTCAATGGTCAAACGTTGGCGGTGGATAGCGTCGTTGTTCTTGGCCGTATTCGAAACAGTTCAAACAGTGTGGTCTTCTTATCTCCTGCTGCTGATACTCGCAAAGGGTCCAACTTTGACCAGGTACAATTGTCTTGGCAGCAACCGGTGCGCGGTGCTGTTCAGGTCGCGATCCGTATGGACTGAGGGAGGTGGTGTAGGCCCGCAATTGGGTTGCGGGCCTACACTTCAATGATTAGCGCCCGCGGCGCTTGACCCCGCCGCGCATACCGCCGCGTCCCATTGTGGAACGGCCTGATGATTTCTTGGCGTCATCAACTGCTTTTTCAACATCGTACTGTCGCGCCATTGGATCAGCCGAAACGGTCAACTCAACAGCCTCAAGCCGTTTGACTTCATCACGTAGCTTTGCCGCTTCTTCAAACTCGAGGTTCTCCGCAGCTTTGCGCATATCCGTGCGCAACCCTTCAAGAACGGTCTGAAGGTTTCCACCGGCAAGCGGGTTGTCGATTTTTGCAGTGATACGGGACTGATCGGTGTCCCCCTTGTAGAGGCCGGCCAAAATGTCTTCGACGTTCTTTTTGACGGTGTAGGGGGTGATGCCGTTCTTGACGTTATAGGCCTCTTGTTTGGCACGACGACGGTTGGTTTCACCCAACGCGCGTTCCATCGATCCCGTGATCCGATCCGCGTACATGATTACGCGACCTTCGGCGTTACGTGCAGCACGGCCGATGGTTTGGACTAGCGAAGTTTCTGAGCGCAGAAAGCCCTCTTTATCCGCATCCAGGATGGCAACCAGTCCACATTCAGGAATGTCTAAACCTTCGCGCAGCAAGTTGATTCCGATAAGAACATCAAATGCCCCAAGGCGCAGATCACGCAGGATTTCGATACGTTCAATTGTGTCGATTTCACTGTGCATATAACGCACGCGAATGCCTTGTTCATGCATGTATTCTGTCAGGTCTTCCGCCATGCGTTTGGTCAAAGTGGTGCACAATGTGCGCATCCCTTGGGCCGTTACGATGCGGACTTCATCCAGTAAATCATCTACCTGCATTTCGACAGGACGGATTTCGACAGGTGGATCCAGAAGGCCAGTTGGGCGAATGACCTGTTCAACAAAAACGCCGCCAGTTTGTTCGATTTCCCACTTCGCAGGGGTCGCAGATACGAACACAGATTGTGGGCGCATTGCATCCCATTCCTCGAACTTGAGGGGGCGGTTGTCCATGCAAGAGGGGAGACGGAAGCCGTGTTCTGACAACGTCATCTTACGTCTAAAGTCGCCTTTATACATCCCGCCGATTTGGGGAACAGAAACGTGGGATTCATCCGCGAAAACAATGGCGTTGTCAGGGATGAATTCAAACAGCGTGGGGGGCGGTTCGCCGGGTGCTCGGCCTGTCAAATAGCGGGAGTAGTTTTCGATACCGTTGCACACGCCCGTGGCCTCAAGCATCTCAAGGTCAAAGTTTGTCCGTTGTTCTAGACGTTGGGCCTCTAGCAGTTTGTTCTCACCAACCAGTTGATCAAGACGATGGCGTAGCTCTTTTTTGATGCTGATCAACGCTTGGGACATCGCAGGTTTTGGCGTCACATAGTGGCTGTTCGCATAGACACGAATTTGTTCCATATTGTCGGTTTTTTCACCGGTCAGGGGATCAAACTCTGTGATGCTTTCAAGTTCATCGCCGAAGAACGACAGGCGCCATGCGCGATCATCCAAGTGGGCAGGGAAAATTTCGAGCGCATCACCGCGTACACGGAATGAGCCGCGGAAAAATGCAGCGTCGTTGCGTTTGTATTGTTGGGCGACCAAATCTGCGATCACTTGGCGTTGATTATATTCGCCACCAACTTTCAAATCCTGCGTCATTGCACCGTAGGTTTCGACCGACCCAATGCCGTAAATACATGACACAGAGGCAATGATAATAACGTCATCACGTTCCAACAAGGCTCGCGTGGCAGAGTGGCGCATACGGTCGATCTGTTCGTTGATCTGGCTTTCTTTTTCGATGAACGTGTCGGAACGCGCAACGTAGGCTTCTGGCTGATAATAATCATAGAAACTGACAAAGTATTCGACGGCGTTGTCGGGAAAGAAACCTTTGAATTCGCCGTAAAGCTGGGCAGCCAAAGTTTTGTTTGGGGCAAGGATAATCGCTGGTCGTTGGGTTGCCTCGATTACTTTGGCGATGGTGAATGTTTTACCTGTACCCGTGGCCCCCAGCAAAACCTGGTCGCGATCACCGTCGGCAATCCCTGCAACAAGTTCCTTGATTGCGGTGGGTTGGTCACCTGCTGGCGTGAACTCGGTCTCAAGGACAAAAGGGCGCCCCCCTTCAAGTTTAAGTCGATTGCGGACATCGCCAGAAATTGCGCCCATTTCGGCGTTGGCTTGGTCGGAGTGGGCATAGGGCATAATCGACTCGCTTTCACAAACACATTTGATTTGTTTCTTGGCCGCTTCAAGGGGGTGAAGTGGCTTGCTGACAGAAACAGTCAGTAGCGTTGAGTGGTCTGAAGGGGTTCTAGCACCTGAAATCTGCGGCTAACAGTCAGATAACACGTATGTTCTAAGTCCGCTGACCTTATCGGGGTCGGGTTTTAGATTGTAGAAACCATGACCCTAAAAGGTGACTTGCCCTGAGGTGCGAAATTTCGGATACGTGTAGCAATCACAAATCGGAGTTAACCCCATGCGCGCACGCATTTTTCAACCTGCCAAGACTGCAATGTCATCTGGAACGGCCAAAACAAAAGGCTGGGTTTTGGAATTCGCACAAGAAAGCGCACGTTCGGTTGATCCATTGATGGGATGGACATCATCCAGCGATACGCAAAGCCAAGTACGCCTGAACTTTGACAGCAAAGAAGACGCTGTTGAATACGCGACTGAGAACGGGATCGAGGCGCAAGTTCAAGAACCGAACAAGCGTAGAGTTAATATTCGTCCAAATGGATATTCAGAGAATTTTGCCACGGCCCGCCGTGGCGCGTGGACGCATTAAAAACCTCGAACAGAGGTGACTAAATGTTAACGCATTGGCCTGATAGTTGAGATAATCTCTCAAATTTAAATTAATTGATTAAGGCGGCTTGTTGGCCGTCTTTTTACTTTCTGATCTGTTGGAGTAATCGCATGACTATTACACATCTTGTTACACATTCGGGTGGCTTTCACGCTGATGAATTGTTGTCCTCTGTCATTTTGACACGGCTATTTCCGCAAGCTGAATTAATCCGCACACGTGACAATGACTGGGTCACGCCATCATCAGATAAAATCATCTACGACGTTGGCCGTGATTATAACGCTGAAGCGCAAATTTTTGACCACCACCAGCGTCCAAACCCGCTGCGTGAAGATGAGCAGCCTTACAGCTCCTTCGGCTTGATCTGGGCGCACTATGGTCGTGCGTATCTGGCGGCTATGGACGTGCCTGCTGAAAACATTGAGGCAATCCATGATAAATTTGATTCCAAATTTGTCCTGCCAATTGATCTTTTAGACAATGGTGCAATGGAACCCTCTGTCGCTGGCCCGCTCTCGATCCTGACACTGCCAGCACTTTTGGGTAGCCTAAAGCCGGTTTTTGATGACACCTCCGTGACGGCTGATGATGACGCCTTCATGGCAGCGCTTCCAATTGCACGTAGCTTTATTGAAGCATCAATCGGCAATTTTGCGGCCAAAGCGCGTGCCCAGGGTCTGGTTCTTGAAGCAATTGAAAAAGCAGGTGCATCACCAATTTTGGAACTACCGATGGGCATGCCATACCGTTCGGCCCTTGATCAGGTGGGTGCGGATCACATCCTGTTTGTCGTGACACCACGTGGTGACGACTGGACGATTGGTGGGATCAAGCTGTCAAATGAGACGTTTGAAAACCGCGCTGATCTGCCTGCAGCATGGGCGGGTTTGACGGATGGCGCGCTTGAGGCGGCTTGTGGTGTTAAGGGGGCGAAATTCTGTCACAACGCCCGCTTTATTGCCGTGGCTGACACACGCGAGGGCATCTTGGAGATGGCTCGCTTGGCCGTTGCTGAGGTCCAGTAGGGGCCAACATTAAGGTTATAGATTTCGGGTGTATTTTGTTGTTTGATGGCGCCATCGGGCAACAAGGGAATATGATCCGTGACCGATCTGCAAACGCAAATTGAATCCTCAACATCTGATGACGTTCGGGCTGTGCTACAGCGTCACTTCGAACTGATACGGGCAACGTCGCCCGCCGAAAGCTGTCATGTGATGGATCCTGATGCCGTGCTTGAATCGGATGTTGTGATAGTGGGGGCACGCCGCGACGGACAGCTGTTGGCCGTGGGTGGGTTAAGAGCGATTGGACCTGACCACGGTGAATTGAAATCCATGCATACCTTGCAAGAGGCGCGGGGGGCAGGGCGCTGGAAAACATGTGCTTTGGGCGCTGCTAAAACATGCCCAGACTATGGGCTTCACGAAAGTAAGTCTTGAAACGGGCAGTGAATCGCCATTTCAACCTGCACGGCAGATGTATCAAGCGCATGGATTTAGCGAATGCCCGCCCTTTGCCGACTATGTCAAAGACCCTCTCAGCGTATTTATGACCCGCACCCTATAGTTTCGCCGCTGAACACTCTTGCCAAGACGCGGCAGATAACACAAAACGGCATCAGCGGTCCCTTAGCTCAACTGGATAGAGCAGCCCACTTCTAATGGGCAGGTTGAGGGTTCGAGTCCTTCAGGGACCGCCACTACTTCACTATTAGCCACAATGCCTTATTTATATGGAAAAAAATATAATGGCTGTTTGGTGTTGTGTACCACGTTATTGTACCACGTTTTGGTGCCTCGTTGCCTGCGATGCGAACAACAACCCCAATTCAACTGCCCATCATGAAGCTGTCTCATTAAGTAGCTAAACCTTTATCCTTATCTTGTGGCTCATGCTGGATACGAAGGCGGGTGCAATCTCTCCCTCGTAATCTTTACGGTCCCGCACGTCTGAGAGGTCCGAACGAGCTGCCAATAGGTCGTTTATTTTATTTTCACTTCCTGACCCTAGGTAAGGTATTGCACACTTGTTTTCGCCGTATGGTCGTTTAGCCTCCCTCCTAAGGGGACGATCAAGACATGTACTGGAAAGGTGCCGTTATGCGTTCAGTAATAGAGTTTACACGGCTTAGTGAATTTGCGGTTATAGCATTGGCCTATACCGTGGGATACCTCCTTGTTAATTACATTGTCGCACCTGTTCAATACCTCTATTTGAGCAGAGACTTTACGGTTGGTAGCCTACTGTTTATCCCGCATGGCATACGGGTCCTTGCTGTATGGCTTTGTGGATCACGCGCTATATTGCCCCTAATAATAGCAGAGTTTCTATGTACAGTCCTGTTATGGCAGCCTGACGTTGCCCTTAGTGCTTCACTTGGTTCAGCAATGGTTGGAGGCTTGTGCGTTTACTTGACGTTTGAAGTGTTCCGTCTTGCAGGTATTGAAATGCGCCCTGATGGGAAAGACTCTGCACTGACCAACTGGAAGTCACTCATACTTCTGGCCAGCATTGCATCGGTCTTTAACTCTGTTGGAAAGCAAATCTTCTTTGGAGGTCTTGCGCCACTAGCTGATGAGGTTTTGATCTTGGCGATGTTCTGGATAGGCGACACGTTGGGAACGTTTGCATGTCTGCTGCTGCTTATCGGTATCCGAAGACGGTTTCAGTTCTAACTGTATCATAAAGAAAATTGGTCAGTCTGCTTAGAACAACGGACTGACCATAAGTTGTGGGGAAGAGTTGTTTACTAGTGGCTATTGATGTCACTGTGATACTACGGTAGCGTGGTTAAAGTTTCGCCGTCCAGTAAGGATTTAAGTATGAGTAAGTTTAATACGTTTACACAACTTAAAGAGTTGATGTTTGCAATGGAGCAAGACCTTGGCATCAGTGAATTGTCTGAACCTGAGAAGTGCGTATTCTCCTGCATCGTGCAAGCTACGGAAGCTGGTGGTTCAATCACTACGAAAGCTATTACACAACATATGCTGACTTCGAATTTGTCGCGACCAACCTTGTTCAGAGCCATTAAGCAACTTCTTGCCAAAGACATCATCACCCAACCTAGTCACGGTAAGTACGTAGCCAACGCTTAACGTCTGCCAAACCTTTTTGCTTATCTTGTGGCTTATGCTAGATACGAAGGCGGGTACAATCTCTCCGTTGTGATCTGTAGGGTCCCATCCACCGACTGTAGGCAACCTTTTTTATCCTGCCGTTAATAATAGCGATACTGAAATCAGAGGCTTCAATTCAACGGCAGGAAGAAGTCGTTTGCAATAAGTTAAACCACTAAGGTTTCTACAAGAGTTCCATCAATGAACACATCAATCATGATATAAGTGGAAGCGAACTTTTGGACGCGTGTAGCTCGAGCCACAACCGTCTTGCCTTCCCAAACTCCCTCAAAGGATTGGGATGAACCTCCGAACGCTTTAGATCTACTTTTGATGACTTCTTGGCCGTTAATATTAATAGTAAACTCAGCATCAAAGAGGCCTGGAGTAGCCACTGCGTCTAGCTGGATTTTTTGATTTTCATATGTACTGTATTCTGGAATCGATTGTTGGGCACACGCTGACATGAGCAATACAATTCCAAAGGCTAAGCTAATTTTTTTCATTTTAGTTCACATTCTGTTGTTTGAGAGTTGTTCATCATGATTCACTTTACAGATTCTACAATACCATTAGCAAATTAAATGTTTCATTTTGATAGTCATCTCAACCTAGCCCACGCTTAACGCCTGCTAAACCTTTATTCTTATCTTGTGGCTCATGCTGGATACGAAGGCGGGTGCAATCTCTCCCTCATAATCTGGAGGGGCCCCATAGGTTTATTCATCGGATGTGTTTCTTAGCTTGCCGACCCAGTATCAAGACGACATGATTGGCTAAGTTATAAACGGAGGAACTGTCGTGGCTGAGTGTAGAGATTGTGGGGTTGAGTTAAAGTTCCTGAACCGAGGCAACTTTGGATTTTGCAAAAGCTGTAATGAATCCAGAGGTGGGACTGGTCGCTTAAGAAGCTCGAAAGTAGACGCTATAATACTCACCACAGAAACAGCCCCCAACCTAAACATCACTAAGCGCATTGAGATAGTAACCGCAGAGTGCGCCTTTGGTATGAACATCTTTAAAGACTTGTTCGCTGGCGTAAGGGACATCGTTGGTGGTCGCTCAGAGGCTGTTCAGAAGACCATGAGGGACTCTCGCAAGACTGCCCTCTACGAACTTAAGAAAGAAGCCTACGAGGTCGGAGCTAATGCCGTTGTCGGTGTTGACCTAGACTATGTTGAGTTGAGTTCTGCTGGCTCTATGGTGATGCTGGTGGCGAGTGGTACTGCAGTTGTGATTGAGGATGAGTAAGATGAAAAAATTCTTCATAGCCACAACAGTCGTAAGTATCATCACCACAAGCACGGCTTATGCTAATCCTTGGAAAATACAGGAAGGTTCAATACTCCTCGACGGCACGGAAGCTGCATCTATAGTTGCAGGCTACATGTTCAGTGGCGAGGAGTACGAGGTGACAAGCTCACAAATACGTTTGGCCTGTAGCGAAGGCACGCTGGAAATGGATGTCGTTGGTGATAGTGATTTGCTTACAAGAGAACAGTTCGCTGTGGACCCAGTGTTGGATGTCATGGTCAAGGCAGGGCCTAATGTGGAGACATTCAAAGCGAGTGTTCCGAGTGAATATGGGCTAACCAGAGCGCGGATACACGATGGCCCACGCTTGCTTGACTTACTCCGCACCCATGACGGCAGTGCAGAAAAGGCGAAAGTGCAGCTGCCTGTTGCAAGAACAGGTGTTCCCGAAGTTCGCAGCTTATCGCTAGAGAATGTAAAGGTTACGTCGAGTGTTATTCTGGCGACCTGTGGACCTTTGGATATGTGGACGCCTGATCGACCAGTAGAGGTAGTCAAAGATGAAGAGCTAGAGCTAGATTCGATGACGAGTTTGTCCGTTAGTATAGCGAAGAAGATTGTTGAGACTTTAATCGTTGAGCAAGGCGTTACTATTGAAGCGATCACCGAAGCGTTGAAACCCCTGAAAGAATAACAAACTAGATGTGGCACTACAGAAATGGTTGTGTCTTTTATTTCATTCTGACATCGGAGTGTTGTCGATAGGGAGAATAGCGATGCGCTTTGTTGGTAACTTTTTGTGGTTCATTTTTTGCGGTGGTTTAATTAACTGCATACTTTGGCTAATCGCAGCGTTGGTATTTGCGATCACTATAGTCGGGTTACCATTCACTAGGTCAGCTTTTGAAATAGCAAAGATGTCTGCTTTTCCATTTGGTAAAGAGGTCGTTCACGTCAAAGACTTGAATGGTGCGGATAGCGACAAGTTCATGGTGAGTGGAATACTGGGCTTTATCCTCAACGTGCTGTGGTTTTGCACCTTCGGTATTACCCTGTTCGCCTTGCATCTTGTATCTGGAATTATCGCTTTCATATTTATCATCACTATACCGTTCGCTATGCAGTCCTTTAAGCTGGCGGTAATATCTCTTTGGCCAGTTGGACGACGTGTAGTTACGAAAGAAGTTGCTCTACTAATTCGGAACGAAGCGGCCCAGAAATTCATAGACAAACAACGGATGAACTGAGAGTGAAAAGCACCCAAAGCCACAAAGCTAAGGCGCATGAGATTGGTGCTAACGCCATAGTTGCTGTTGATCTAGATTTATCTACTGTGACCATTGGTGGGATAAGTATGATGATGATGGCTTCTGGAACTGCTGTGGTGATTGAGGAATAAAGCGAGG
>JGI20153J14295_10001057_pt1 | contig 22019 bp, 18 predicted proteins | sample COG_03_FD_14295 | JGI IMG/M metagenome (IMG submission 14295) | reverse complement strand
AAATACTTAACAAGTGAATCGGCGAATAGCCGCCAAAAGCACCTGTGGGCATAAGCTCTTTGATCCAGAAGGAAGTGACACAAATAACCGCAATCATCGCCACCCATAGCCTTCCCAATAAACGGTGCTGCGGTGTACCTTTCCCAAAAGCTAACTGGGCTGCGCCGACTAGTAAGGCCGACAGTGCAAATAAGAGGTGGATTTGGATGAACGCTGTTTGGCTATTGAATAGATACATTTATAAAATTCTACGGATTATTCTTTGAGCGGCAACCACCATTAAGAAGATATTACCGTACGGTCAGTCGCAGGCGGCAGTGGTGGTGATGTGGGCGACTTGATGCTGTAGCCGTTAACACCTGCTCTGCTCCCTGCACCTTTTTTTTGTATCTGGGCAGGTACAACAGTATCGTTCAGCTAACAACCCCTCCCCCGCCGCCTGTTCGTAGTGGCAATGTTTTTGACCTGCAAGGCTTTGAAACACCAAACGAAATGTGACTGAAACTTCATCACCAGAGAAGATGTGGAGAATGGCTGAGGTACAGCGAGGTACAAATAGTAGGTACAAATGAAAAAGCCCCTTCATCTGAAGAGGCTTGATTTCAAAAGACTTTTATCGTCTACTAACCAATGGCGGAGTGGACGGGACTCGAACCCGCGACCCCCGGCGTGACAGGCCGGTATTCTAACCAACTGAACTACCACTCCGCGTGGGCAGCTTTTCTTGGATGCTTTTGGCATCCAACAAGTGCTACAAACTTGGCGACCCTAAGGGGATTCGAACCCCTGTAACCACCGTGAAAGGGTGGTGTCCTAGGCCTCTAGACGATAGGGTCAAAACCTGGACTTCAACAGCCTCAAATTATACAACGGTAAACCGTTCAATTCTTTAAGGCTCTAAATTTTTGGTGGAGGTAAGCGGGATCGAACCGCTGACCTCTTGCATGCCATGCAAGCGCTCTCCCATCTGAGCTATACCCCCTCAAACTAATCAACAACCCCGCAACTAAGCGACAAACCGATGATCAAGCCCGCAAGTATAAAACATTTTCTACGTTGTTCTTAAACGCTCAAGTACATTTTTTTGCGTATGCAAAGCCAGCATCGCGTCCACTGATGGGGTATTCGGGGTGCCCATCACCAATACCCTCACTGGCATCGCCAGCTGAGGCATCTTGAGCGCATGCGCCTGAAGCACCGATTTAAAGGTCGCAGAGATTGCTTCCTTATGCCACTCAATATTGGCAAAGGCATCGGCCAGGTCAGCAATCGCCGGGCGTATAGCCTCGGTGACGTGCGTCGCCATGTCTTCCGCTGATGGGCTCACGGGGGCATAAAACGTGGCCACCCAGTCCGCAAGCGCCACAGTGGTGTCACAGCGATCTTTCAGCAAAGCGCATATGTGGGCCAAGCGCTCGCTGTCGCTTGCGTCCACGGCAATACCGCGTGCCGCTAGGATTGGCAATACGCAGGCGAGCAAGTCTTCATTGCTGCTGGCCTTGATGTGCTGGGCATTAACCCAGCGCAACTTAGCTTCGTCAAACTGTGACGCACTACGACCCAAGTGGTCCAAGTCAAACCACTTCAAAAACTGCTCGCTAGAGAAGACCTCATCATCCCCATGGCTCCACCCTAAGCGGGCCAGATAATTGATCATGGCTTCTGGCAGATAGCCTTCATCACGAAATTGCGTCACCGCCTTCGCGCCGCTGCGCTTACTTAGCTTCTCGCCCGCCTCATTCAATACCGTTGGCAGGTGCGCATAAACCGGTGGCGTTCCGCCAAGCGCATGAAAAATATTGATTTGCCGCGGCGTGTTATTCACATGGTCATCCCCGCGAATCACGTGGGTAATGGCCATATCCATGTCATCCACCACCACGCAGAAGTTGTAGGTGGGCGAGCCGTCTGGGCGTGCAATAACCAAGTCATCAAGCTCTTCATTCGCAATCTCAATGCGACCTTTTACCTTGTCATCCCATGCCACTACCCCAGCCTGGGGATTCTTAAATCGCCAAACTGGCGGCACGCCTTCAGGAATAGCCGGCAGCGTCTTACCGGGCTCTGGCCGCCATGTGCCGTCGTACCGGGGTTTTAGCTTAGCCGCCATCTGCGCTTCACGCAGGGCATCTAAAGCCTGGACGCTCATGTAGCACGGATAGATGAGCTCCTTTGCCTTCATCTCCTCCAAGACGGCGCGGTAGCGATCCATTTGGGTCATTTGGTAGACCGGTCCCTCATCGGGTGTCATCCCTAACCACGCCAGCCCTTCTAAAATTACATCGACTGAGGCCTGTGTCGATCGCGCTTGGTCGGTATCTTCAATACGCAAAATAAAATCACCGCCCGTACTGCGTGCGAATGCCCACGGGTAAAGGGCCGAGCGAATATTTCCAAGATGGATAAAACCGGTTGGTGAGGGCGCAAAGCGGGTTCGCACACGTGCGGTGGGGTTTTGGGTGGTCATAACAGAGCCTATTGATTCTAGGAATACCTGAGGGCAGAGTCAGGCAGCATGCGTCAGTGCTTGCAAAAAATCGGTTTCTAAGTCACCAACATGCTCCAAGCCGACAGACACCCGAATCAGCCCTTGACCGATACCCGCTTGCGCACGCTGCGCCTCAGTTAAACGTCCATGGGAGGTTGTTGCAGGGTGGGCGGCAAGCGTTTTGGTGTCACCTAAATTGGTACAAATTTTGGCCAAATTCAGATGGTTTAAAACGGCAAAGGCTTTCGCTTTGGCATCGGTCGCGTTATCCGCCTTCAACTCAAAAGACAACACACTCCCACCAAGACCGCTTTGTTGCCGCATCGCCAAGGCGTGTTGCCCGTGGCTTTCTAAGCCGGGATAAAAGACCTTGGCAATGCGCGGCTGCGCTGACAGCCAACGCGCAAAGGCCAACGCGTTGGCAGATTGGGCCCGCATACGGATACCCAAGGTCTCCAAACCCTTCAAAACGACCCACGCATTGAATGGCGACAAGGTCATTCCCGCACTGCGAATGACAGGCGCAAACACATTGTTCACCAAGTCGGCGCTAGCGCACAGAGCCCCCGCCATGACACGCCCCTGCCCGTCCAACGACTTGGTGCCAGAGTGCACGATGATATCCGCCCCCAGTGTCATCGGCTTTTGCAAAATGGGTGATGCAAAGCAGTTATCCACCGCCAACCAAGCGCCCGCGGCGCGCGCGATATCCGCCAGTGCGGCGATGTCGCACACATCCGTTAATGGGTTGGTCGGTGTCTCGGCAAACAACAGCTTGGTTTGGGGCGTTACCGCGGCACGCCACTCGTCTAGGTTGGTTTGCGCGACAAAGCTGGTTGTCACACCAAATTTGGCAAACTCGCTACCGATGAGCTTGATGGTCGAGCCAAACATGGAGTGCGAGCAAACCACATGGTCGCCACTCTTCAACAAACCCATGCACAACAACAAGATGGCAGACATGCCCGTCGAGGTGGCAATTGCCGCTGGCGCCAGNTCCATAGCAGCCAAGCGNTGTTCGAAACTGGTCACGGTAGGGTTGCCCAGCCGTGAGTAGGTGTAGCCATCCTCTTCGCCAGCGAAGCGCGCNGCNGCGGCCTCTGCGCTTGGCTGTTCGTAGCCGCTGGTTAGGTAAAGTGCCTCAGAGTTTTCACCGTATTGGCTTGGCGCCAAGGCTGCATGTACTGCCAAGGTTTCCTCGTGCCACTTAGCTGGCGCGGTGTTGCCCGCGCCTTCTTGTTTGCGCTCGCTGCTCATGCGTTTTCTTCCTCTTCATCGCGCTTACGCGATGCTCGTTGCTCGGCCTCGCGATCGTCACTCATTCGGGCAATATCCTCTTTGGTGATGTCACCCGTGCAATAGACACCGTCAAAGCACGACGCATCAAAGCCATCTAATGCCGGGTTCAAGGCGGATACGGCGCGCTTGAGTCCGCCGACGTCTTGGTAGATGAGGGCATCACAGCCAATGAGCTCACGCACCTCTTCGGTTGATCGACCAAAGGCAACCAGCTCCTCGGAGCTGGGCATATCAATGCCGTAGACATTCGGATAACGCACTGGCGGGGCTGCGCTGGCCAAGTACACCTTACGGGCACCCGCCTCTCTGGCCATTTGCACAATTTCACGGCTGGTCGTACCACGCACAATCGAGTCGTCCACTAAGAGAACGTTGCGGCCCTTGAACTCGGAGCCAATCACGTTCAGTTTTTGACGCACCGAACGCTTACGCACTGCTTGGCCGGGCATGATGAAGGTACGGCCCACGTAACGGTTTTTTACAAACCCTTCACGATACGGCTTACCTAGCATGTGCGCCAACTGCATAGCGCTGGGTCGCGAAGATTCGGGAATCGGGATCACCGCATCAATCAAATCCGGCGGTACCATAGAGATGACACGCTGCGCCAAGGTCTCCCCCATGTTCAAGCGTGCTTGGTAGACCGATACGCCGTCGATTTGTGAATCGGGGCGCGCAAGATAGACATATTCAAACAAACAAGGGAATCGCTTGGGTGAATCGGCACACTGCTCCGCATGCACCGTGCCGTTGGCATCGATGAAGATCGCCTCGCCCGGATCGATATCACGCACGAAGCGATGTCCTGTCCCTTCAAGCGCCACAGACTCGCTGGCCACCATCACCGTGCCATCGCCCTGCCCGTAACATAAGGGACGGATACCGAAGGGGTCCCGAAACGCAACCAGTCCATGGCCNGCGATCAAGGTCACCACCGCATAAGAGCCNTTGAGGCGCTTGTGCATGCGACGCACCGCCGCGAACACATCCGCGGGCTTAAGCTCGATACCGCGCGTGGCGTTCTCTAGCTCATGCGCCAAAACATTGAGCAGCACCTCGCTGTCACTCTCGGTGTTGATGTGGCGATGGTCAGTGTTAAATAATTCAGCCTTCAGCGCATGGGCGTTGGTCAGATTACCGTTGTGAGCCATCACCAAACCAAACGGCGCGTTCACGTAAAACGGCTGCGCCTCCTCCTCACTTTCCGCGTTGCCTGCCGTGGGGTAGCGCACCTGTCCCAAACCGGCGGAGCCAGGCAGCGCGCGCATGTCGCGGGTTCTGAAAACGTCACGCACCATGCCCTTGGCCTTGTGCATATAAAACTTTCGTCCCGTTTGCGTCACAATACCGGCCGCATCTTGCCCACGGTGCTGCAAAAGAAGGAGTGCATCGTAAATCAGCTGATTTACGGGTGCGCGACTCAACACGCCAACAATTCCACACATTTAAGGTAACAACCTTTCTAGGCCTTCCGGCAACATCGGTTTGAGCAGCTGCAGCCAGCTATTCAAGAAATCCGCAACAATCGAGCTGGTCCACCACGTCTCGCTTTGGAAGCCAAACGCGGTCACGGCATAAACAATGACAAACAGCGCCACGACCCCACGCAGGAGTCCAAAGACAGCGCCTAGCGACCGATCAGCCGGACGCAGCCCAGAGCCAGCAATCAAACGTCGAATGACGGAGGCGAGAAAGCCGCCTACAAAAATGAAGGCAACAAAAATCACAACGTAACGAACGGCGACCGCCAGCAAGCCAGTACCCGCTAAGAAAGGGATGGCGTCAGCGACCATAGGCGCCAGCCAACTGGTGAGCACGGCGGCAACCAGCCAATTCACAATTGCCAAGACTTCGTAGACAAGACCACGCCACCACCCCCAGACCAAGGAGCCCAGCAGCAGGGCCGCAAACGCGGTATCCAGTGAACTCCAAACGGACATGTCTTAGGCCTTAGCGTCGGTTAAAGCAAGCATGTCACGGGCATCTGCTCAGTAGGTCAGCACACGGGCATCGAGACCCAAGGCTTTGATTTTGTCGATATAGGTTTGTAGCTCGGCGGCCTTGGTGAATGGCCCGACGCGAATACGAATCAATCGCTCACCCTTCACAGTAGCGACATTTACGAGCGTCTCAATACCGTTGCGCAACAGCCGCTGGCGCAGGGCGCGCGCGCGGCTGTTTTCAACAAAAGCACCCACCTGAATCACGCGACGACGCCCGTCGTCTGGGTAATCAAAACGGGGCGGCTTGGCACTTGCAGCCGGCGCGGCGCTGGCCGCGTTGCCATCCAAAATCGATTGTGCGCGGGTGTTCTCCGCGTTCGCAGTCACCTGCGCCACTTGCTGCTTCGCCGCTTGCTCGGCTACCGCCTTGTCTGCCGCCAGCTTTGCAGCGGCCTGCTTTTCTTGTGAAGCTCGTGCTGCCTGTGCTGCCTGTGCTGCCTGCGCTGCCTGCGCTGCCTGTGCGGCCAACTTAGCGGCGGCTTGGGCACTCGCCTCCGCGCTGTCCTCATCGATCACACCCTCGGATGAGGGCGCTCCCGACTTGGCCTCTGCTTGAGCCACCTGCTTACCGACAACCGGCTGAACTTTGTCTTTTGTCGGGATCGCGATCGGCATCTCCACGCCCAAGGTGCGTGGCTCGGTATCAAACAACAAGGAGAAGCTGACCACCGCGACGCTTACCAACATCGCAGCCCCGGCCAGACGGTACTGTGCCTGCCGACGAATCGTCTCAACGCTGTCGTTACGGCCTGTTCTAGCTTCTTTTCGGGACTTAAACATACAGATAAACCATCTTCGAATTTCGCTTAAAGAGGTGTCTTTAGCGCTTTTTACGCGCCGTTCGCACCCAGGTGCTTGGCATGCAGGCGCGGCACGCCCTGCTGTAAAACACCCCCCACGGTGAGGAATGATCCGCAAACCAAGATTCTATCAGTGGGTGACGCCTTGCTCACAGCGTTGTCGAGGGCAGCTTGAGGCGAAGAAAACGCCGCCGTGCTGCCTTTGTTTCGCCCAGGTGCCGCCGCAACCAAGGCCATGAGGGCTTCGGTCGGCATGGCCCGAGGGGTTGCCAGATCGCTGAAGTACCAGTGGTCTACCAAGGGGCTTAGCTTGGCCAAAATAGCCGCCACGTCCTTATCAGCCATGCACCCAAACACCACATGGGTCGCGGGGTAGAACCCCATGGCATCGAGGTTGGCCACGAGGGTGGCAACAGCATGTGGGTTATGGGCGACGTCCAAGATCAGCGTCGGCTCACCAGGCACGATCTGGAAACGCCCGGGAAGCTCGACCAAAGAGAGTCCTGCCCGAATCGACTGCGCGGGCACCGGGAGCAACGGGCGTAGCGCCTCCAGCGCCGCCAACACGCCCGCGGCGTTGAGCAACTGATTGGCACCACGCAGAGCGGGATACGCCAAGCCAGCGTAGCGCCGACCACGCCCTGCCCAGCCCCACTGCTGCTTGTCGCCAGAAACGTTAAAGTCGCGACCCACCAACCAAAGGTCTGCGCCCACCTCGGCGGCATACGCCAGCACACTATCGGGTGGCATGGGGTCGCTCACGATGACCGGTTTACCCGCTCGCATGATGCCCGCCTTTTCTTGGCCAATCGCCTCACGCGTGCCGCCCAAGAACTCAATGTGGTCAATGTCAATGCTGGTGACAATGGCGCAATCCGTGTCCACCGCGTTGACTGCGTCCAAGCGACCACCCAGCCCCACCTCTAAGATGATGACGTCTGGCCTGGCTTGCTGCATCAGCCATAAACACCCCAAGGTGGTGAACTCGAAGTAGGTCAACGGGACGCCACCTGCGGCTTGACGAGCGGTCTCTACGACCACGAATGCCTCGCACAGCGCTGGGCTTTGCACATGGTCACCATTTAAACGGCAGCGCTCCTCAAAATGCACCAAGTGCGGCGAGGTGTACAAAGCGGTTCGGTAACCCGATTGACCCAATATGGCCTCCAACATGGCGCAGGTAGACCCCTTGCCATTGGTGCCCGCGACCGTGATCACGGGGCAAGGCATCTTGAGTTGCTCGGGTAGTTGCGCTGCCACGTCGTGCACGCGCGCAAGCCCCATGTCAATCTCCGAGGGGTGCATAGACTGAATATGCGCCAGCCAGTCGGACAAACTGCNTGGGAGGGCTGGGGAGAGGGTCATAGGCTGTAGGGCGGTTTCGANAAATGTAGAGGTGGCGAGTGGCTGGNTTCAGGCGTCTTGTGCGTGCACCGCTATAAACNCCATTGTCTCAGTCGCACGGCGNTTTGTAAGCCCGAGCCACAGAAAAACCCGCTACGGGCGAGGCAAAATAGCGTCATGGTCACCCAAACAACACCCCCANCTATCGCCGTCACGGTTTACGGCATACCNAATTGCGACACCGTAAAAAAGGCACGCGTCTGGCTAGACGCGCAAGGCGTTGACGTGCAGTTTCATGATTTCAAGAAGCAAGGTGTTCCCCTTGCGGAGGCATCCCAATGGCTTGAGCACGTGGCCTGGGACACACTCATTAACCGCAAAGGCACCACTTGGCGCAAGTTGCCACCCGACCAACAGGCCGGTGTCACCGATGCCGCGAGCGCCCTACAGCTCGCCGTCACGCAGCCCAGCGTCATCAAGCGGCCGGTGGTCACTTGGCCGGACGGCGCCGTGACCGTTGGCTTTAGCCCAGACGACTGGCAAAACCGCTTGCCCTAGCCCGCTGCTGACGCAGGGCGTCGGGTCGGTCGCTGTCCTCTACAATATTGGGTTGCGTGGCATGGCGCTGTTGGCCCCTGCCTGCCCCTTATTTTTAGCTCGTTACACCCCATGGCAACCATTCTTCAAAACCTACCCGTCGGTCAAAAAGTCGGCATCGCATTCTCTGGCGGCCTAGACACCAGCGCCGCTCTGCTCTGGATGCGTCAAAAGGGTGCTGTGCCTCATGCCTACACAGCCAATTTAGGGCAGCCTGACGAGCCTGATTACGATGACATTCCGCGCAAGGCCATGGCCTACGGCGCCGAGGCGGCTCGCCTTGTCGACTGCCGCTTGCAATTAGCCAATGAAGGTATTGCCGCGTTGCAAAGCGGTGCATTCCATATTTCGACGGGTGGCGTGACCTACTTCAACACCACCCCCATCGGGCGCGCCGTAACGGGCACCATGTTGGTCTCCGCCATGCGTGAAGACGACGTCAACATCTGGGGCGACGGCAGCACCTACAAGGGCAATGACATCGAGCGCTTTTACCGCTACGGGTTACTTACCAACCCCTCACTGCGCATTTACAAGCCATGGCTAGACCAGCAGTTCATTGACGAGTTGGGTGGCCGCGCCGAGATGTCTGCATTCATGCAGAACGCAGGCTTTGACTACAAAATGTCCTCGGAAAAGGCCTACTCAACCGACTCCAACATGCTGGGCGCGACGCACGAGGCAAAGGATTTGGAAAGCCTCGCGAGCGGCATGCACATTGTGCAGCCCATCATGGGCGTGGCCTTCTGGCGCGACGACGTCGACATCAAGCGCGAGCAAGTAACCATTCGCTTTGAAGAAGGCCAACCCGTTGCGCTCAATGGCAAGACCTTTGACAACCCTGTCGAGATGATTCTGGAAGCGAATCGCATTGGTGGACGCCACGGTTTGGGCATGAGCGACCAAATTGAAAACCGCATTATTGAAGCCAAGAGCCGCGGCATATACGAGGCCCCCGGGCTGGCGTTACTGCACATTGCCTATGAGCGCTTGGTCACGGGCATTCACAACGAAGACACCATTGAGCAATACCGCGTGAGTGGCCTGCGCTTGGGGCGCCTGCTTTATCAAGGTCGCTGGTTTGACCCACAGGCCATCATGTTGCGCGAAACCGCGCAGCGCTGGATCGCCCGCGCCATCACGGGCGAGGTAACGCTAGAGTTGCGTCGTGGTAATGACTACACCATCATGAACACCGAGTCGCCTAACCTCACCTATCAGGCAGAGCGTTTGACGATGGAGCGTGGCGAGTCAATGTTTACACCGCTAGACCGTATTGGGCAACTGACCATGCGTAATCTCGATATCGTGGACACGCGGGACAAGCTGGGCATCTACGCCAAATCGGGTTTGGTCGCGCTGGGCGAAGGTGGCGAGATGTTCAAACTATCCAACGACCAAGACGCTACAAAGAAATAACCGCCAGCGAGCGCGACGCCTAGATCACCTCTGGCTCGGGCTCTAGCATGAGGCCAAAGCGCTCGAACACACTGGTCTGAATCGCTTTGGCCAAGGTCATGACCTCGCCCCCCGTGACAGATTGGGTGGCCGTACCGCGGTTCACCAAGACCAAGGCCTGCTTCTCGTAAACACCGGCCAAGCCAATTTGCTTGCCTCGCCAGCCGCAGGCATCGATCAGCCAACCGGCGGCCAGCTTGATTCGCCCATCCGCCAAAGGGTAATGCACGAGGTTGGGCTCACGGCCAATAATGTCGGCGCACTGCTCTTCCGACACGGTAGGATTTTTGAAGAAGCTCCCTGCATTGCCAATGAGCGCTGGGTCAGGTAGTTTTGCCCGACGAATCGAGACCACCCAGTCAAGTACCTGCTGCGCGTCAGGCTCGGTAATACCCGTCGCGCTCACCTGCTTCTGCAAATCCAAATAGCCCAGCTCGGCGCGCCACTGCTTTGGCAACGCAAAGCGCACCTGTGTAATCAGCGCCCGCCCCTTTAGCCCCATCGCGCCCGCATGCGCGGGTTCGTGCTTAAAAACCGAGTCACGGTAGCCAAACCCGCACTGCGCCGCCTGCAAGGTAAAGGCGCGTCCCGTCTCCAAATCCACCGCATCCAAGGCGTGAAACCTATCCTGCAACTCCACGCCATATGCGCCAATGTTTTGAACAGGCGCCGCACCACACACGCCGGGAATCAAGGCCAAGTTCTCTAGGCCTGGCCAGCCATTCGCGACCGTCCAGCAAACGAAATCATGCCAATTGACCCCCGCTCCCACCTGCACAATCCAGTGCTTATCGGTTTCGCTCACCAGCGACATACCCGAAATCTCCACCTTCAACACCAATTGCCGCACATCGGCTGTCAGCACAATGTTGCTGCCGCCACCCAATACAAAATGCGCTCGATCGCGTAACAGGCCCTGTGTAACGGCACTTTGCACGGCATCGGCACTTTGGAAAACGAGCATTTCATGCGCACGCGCTGCAATGCCAAACGTATTGAAGGCTTGCAAGGAGACGTTTTTCTGCACTAATATCGGGGGCTGAGACATATGGAAATTGTCGCATTATTTATCAACAGCCTGGAGGCCTGCCGACCAACGTCGCCTGCCGCACACCCCAGCTTTTATGACCAGTTCGCACGCCGAACTTAGGAAAGTAGCCCGCAACATGCCCTCATTTGACACCGTCATGGAACCCGATTTGGTCGAAGTACGTAACGCCATCGATCAAACAGCAAAAGAAATTGGCAACCGCTTTGACTTCAAAGGTACCTCGGCCGCCATTGAACTGAAAGAAAAAGAAATCACGCTAACGGGTGATGCCGACTTTCAGATTGGGCAGATTGACGACATCATGCGCAACAAGCTGACCAAGCGCAGTGTCGATGTGCGCTTCCTTGATGTGGGCAAGATTGAGAAAATTGGCGGCGACCGCGTCAAGCAAGTGATCGTGGTTCGCAGTGGTATCGCCACAGAGGACGGTAAGAAAATTCAACAAGTACTCAAAGCCAGCAAGCTGAAAGTGCAAGGCGCCATCCAAGGTGACAGCGTGCGCATCACGGGGGGCAAGCGCGATGACTTGCAGGCCGCTATGGCCTTGATCAAGTCCGAAATCCCAGACCTGCCACTGAGCTTCGACAATTTCCGCGACTAAGCGCTTAGGCTTTCACCGCGGCGGTGGCGACCACCTCGATTTTGTAAGCGGGGTTCGCCAGCTTGGCCTCAACGGTTGCGCGGGGTGGGGCGCTGCCCGCGCTCACCCACTGGTCCCAGACCACATTCATCGCCCCAATATCAGCAATGTTCGCTAGGAAAATTTCCACACGCAGCAGCCGCGTCTTATCGCTACCCGCCTCTTGCAAGTGCCTGTCAATTTGTGCCAGCACATCACGGGTCTGCCCCTGGATATCGGTCTCCCCCGATTCGGGCACCATACCGGCGAGATAGACCACACCGCCATACACCGCAGACTCACTCAGGCGGGCGCCAACATGGTGGCGGATGATCTCCTTGGGAGAGCCTGCGGCAGGCTCTGACTCAGCGCTAGTGCTAGTGCTAGCGCGAGGTGTATCGCTAAGGCGGGTATTTTCGTTCGATGGGGTTTGCATAGTGGTTTAGTTTACGTTTTCTTGGCACCCAGCTTAGACTCACTGCCATCCATGACACGCGCCAAGTTAGCGCGATGCCGCCAAATAAGCATCACCGCCATCACAACAAGACAGGCGACGGACACAGCACCGGCTTGCCACACGACGCCGTGACCGAACAGCCAGTAAAAAGGTGCAGATACCGCCGCCACAACCGAGGCCAGCGACACATAGCGACTGAAATAAACAACGATCAAAAAGGTGGCGAGGCACGCCAGGCCCAAGGCCGGCTCTAGACCGAACAAAAAACCGACTGCGGTCGCCACACCCTTACCGCCTTTAAAGCGAAAAAACACAGGATACAAATGGCCCAAAAAAGCCGCCAAACCAGCCAACGATGCCCATGCAACCGCGTCGCCAGCCCACGACACGTTGGTGCCGTAAGCCAGCACCACCGCGACGGGTACATAGCCCTTAAGCGCGTCTAACAAAAGAGTCGCAACCGCCGCCACCTTGCTCCCAGAGCGCAGCACGTTAGTGGCGCCAGGATTTTGGCTACCGAAAGTCCGCGGGTCAGCCAAGCCCATTACTCGGCTCACCAAAACAGCAAAAGCCAGTGAGCCCAGCAAATAGGCCGCGCCGACGAGCAACACGGGCAACAGCGTGGATTGAGATAGTTCCATAGGCGTCAATCGTTAGCTCGTTGTTAGACCGCAGGGTCGCCCCACTCAAACCGCAGCGCGTCAATGGCCGCAAGCGTCGCTTCGTCAAGTGGCTTATAAAAACCGGCTAGGCAGGCATCGAACTGGGCCACGCTGGTCACACCAATGATCGTGCTCGTTGCCACCCATTTGGCATGACAAAACGCGAGCGCTAACTCAAGCGGTGTCATACCCTGCGCCTTGGCCAGCGCATTGTATTGGCGCGCCGCATCCAGCGCGCGGGGACGTCCCCAGCGCTGCTTACGTACCGACTCATAGATGGCCAAACGCCCCTGTGGTGCGCCATCGTGCACCAGTCCGGTATCGTCGTATTTGCCCGTCAACAAGCCAAATGCCAAAGGGGAATAGGGCAACAAGCTAACGCCCAATCGGTAGAGGCTTTCAGACAAACCATTTTCGACCGACCGGTTCAACAAGTTGAATGGGTTTTGCACGGTTGCAACGCGCGGTAAATTGTGAACCTCGGCCAAACGCACGAACTCGTGCAGTCCGTATGGCGTTTCGTTAGACAACCCAATCTCACGCACTTTGCCTGCCTTGACCAAGCGCTGCATCGCCTCCAACTGCTCCATGATGGGCGCGCAGTCCTTGTCCTTTGCCGGGTCAAAATACATCTCTCCAAAGGCAGGTACGTGGCGGGCAGGCCAGTGGATTTGATACAAGTCGATCACGTCCGTTTGCAGGCGGCGCAAGCTACCCTCACAGGCACTCACGATTTCAGCCGCCGTAAGGCCACACTGCTCACCGCGAATCCAAGGCATGCCACGGGAGGGCCCTGCCACTTTGGTTGCGAGCACTACCTTGTCTCGTTGCCCTGGGTGCTTGGCGAACCAATTACCCATAATCGTCTCGGTGGCCCCGAATGTTTCTGCCTTGGTTGGCACCGAGTAGATCTCAGCCGTATCCCAAAATGTGACATCGCACTCAATCGCGCGGTCCAACACCGCGTGGGCATCGGCTTCACTGACTTGCTCACCAAACGTCATGGTGCCCAAGCAAATCGGGCCGACTTCTAAGCTTGACTGACCTAACCGCGCCAATCCGGTTCGCTGATTTCCACTCATACGCTTCCCCTCCTGATTTACTTCAAACCTGCGCCCGTATGCTGGGCGCGCTCTTCTTCTAACACCCGCAGCACCCGCCGCTGGACCTTCCCCGTGGTTGTCATTGGCAAGGCATCAACAAACTCAATATCCTTGGGATATTCGTAGGGCGCTAATTTTCCGCGCACATAAGACTGCAGTTCCACGGTCAACACCGCGTCCCAGTCTTGGCGTACCTGGGCCTCCAACGTCGCACGTTGTGCGGCAACGTCAGGCGACAAAACCACGAAGGCCTTCACGGTCGCGCCACGCGCCTTATCGGGCTTGGGCACCACAGCAGCGTTGACCACGCTGGGGTGTCTCACCAAACAGTTTTCGATCTCCCCGGGGCCAATTCTGTAGCCAGCCGCTTTGAACATGTCATCCGTGCGGCCAGCATACCAAAGGTAGCCATCCGCATCACGACGCGCCAGATCACCGGTGCGACACCAATCACCCGTGTATTTTTTCTTGGTTGCCTCGGGGTTATTCCAGTAGCCAAGAAAAAACACCGGGTCATTTTGGCCGTCATGACCTTGCCGCAGCACCGCTACTTCGCCAATAACCTCGTCGCCGCAGCGCTTGCCTGCATCGTCGATCACATCGACCACATGGCCAGGGTAGCCTTTACCCATGCTGCCCGGCTTGGCAGGCCACCCCACATCGGTTCGCTGGTTATTCATGGCGCAATTACCGACGATGTAGTTGATCTCCGTCTGCCCAAACATCTCGTTCACAACCACGCCCAACTCCCTCTCGCACCACTCAAAGACGGCGTCACCCACCGCCTCCCCTGCACTCATGAGCGCATGGAGCTCAAAGTGAAACTGGGTTTTGGGTCGGGGATAGGCCTTCATCATCGCCTTCAGTGCCGTCGGGAACAAAAAGCTGTGGGTGACCCGGTGGCGCTCTAGCAGTTGGAATGCCGCCTCTGGCGAAAATCGCCCGGCATACGCCACAATGGGCCGGCCAAAAAACAAGCAAGGCAACAAGGCGTCCATCAGCCCACCCGTCCACGCCCAATCGGCGGGACTCCAAAAAACCGTATCGTGACTGGGCTCTTCCGGGAAGCCCTCCGCATCACAGCCCCGACCCGCTGGGTCGTAGCCAAACCAGTTTTGACTGCACACAAAGCCCGTTAAGTTACCCAGCAACGCGCTGTGCGGAATCAGCGCACCTTTGGGATTGCCTGTGGTCCCGCTGGTGTAGATCAACACCGCCGGATCGGTTGCCAAGGTGTCGACCAGCGTAAAGCTGTCTACCTGCGCCGCTAGCGCGTCCGCCCAGGCCACGGGTTGCACCCGCTCTGGCACCGAGGCAGGTGCGGGGGTGTCGGTATGAACCAGTACCCGCATATCTGGACACTGCCACAGCACGGCTTGGACACCATCTACCGTGGAGGCATCCACAATGGCGCCCACCGCTTGGCTATCTTGCAAACGAAATGCGAGCGCCTCCGGACCAAACAACTGCGATAACGGCATACCCACTGCACCCATCTGCAACAGGGCAATGTAGGCCACCGCCGTCTCGAACCGCTGCGGCATCACAATGGCCACCCGGTCACCGCGCTGAACACCCGCAGCCACCAATGCGTTGGACAAACGGTTGGCGGCACGCTGCAACACGTCATAGCTATAACGGTGGGTACTCCCCAGCGGATCATCGCTCCCAACCGCTTGGTCGATCACGGCGGTGCGGTAATAGGCGTCCTGACGCTGCGACCATCGCCGCGAACACCCTGTGGCCATATTGAAGTGTTTGGGGACAGACCACGCAAAGGACTGCGTCAGTGTGTCGTAATGGTCGTAGTGGCCGGCCAGAGCAGCGGTTGTTTTTTTATTGGTTGTCATAGCAAATTACTGATTTGGTTAAATGGACACCCATTTCTTCTTAAGATAAGCGAATGTATCAATCATCCCCCTACGCTGTGAAGCGCCCGAGCCAGACCTACTTTACCCGTATACGGGGCCTGCAGTTCCACTACCGCACCTGGGGCACCCCCCAACCGGGGCAAGCACCGCTGGTTTTGGTGCATGGCTGGATGGATGTGGGCGCCTCTTTCCAGTTCATGGTCGATGCCATGGCCTCAGACCGCTGGATCATCGCACCCGACCTGCGGGGGTTTGGACTGACCAAAACCCCCGATGCAGACAACTTTTGGTTTCCCTGACTACATCGCTGACCTCGATACCCTGCTGACCGCATTGGTCCCCGACCAAGCCATTGACTTGGTGGGGCACAGCCTAGGCGGCCATGTGGCAACCACCTATGCAGGTGTGCGCCCAGAGCGCATACGCCGGCTAGTCAACCTNGAGGGCTTCGGCATGGCGAACACCATTGCCAGCCAAGCACCCGGGCGCTACACCCGCTGGTTGGACGAGTTGGCGCAGTTTCACCAAGGCGCCCTCGACCTCAAAACCTACGAGTCGGTTGACGGTGTGGTGAGACGNCTGCGCAAGACAAACCCCCGCCTGACAGAGGCGCGCGCTCAGTGGCTGGCTAGAGAATGGTCTGAGCCCACGCCGGATGGCCGCTGGCAAATTAGGGGGCATGCCGCGCACAAGCTCATCAGCGGCCAGCTGTTCCGCGCTGAAGAGACCATAGCCATCTACCAACGCATCACNNCGCCCACCCTGTTTGTGCGTGCCGAAGAGGACAGCTTGCAGACCTGGTGGAAGCACAAGTTCACTCAAGAAGAGTTTGCCCAACGGTTGCAGCACATTGCGCACGCTGAAACCCATGTCATGCACGATGTCAGCCACATGTTGCACCACGACAAACCGGAAGAATTGGCCCACTTAATCACCGCTTTTTTAGAAAAATAGGCCCTGAGCAAGGTTTAGAACCCAGCGCCTTCAATGTGGCCCTGTGGCGTGAGAAAATAGCCTCTTTTGCTGAACTAATAAAGAACTGAGCACATCATGGAAGCCGAAAGCCTAAACGCCCTCTCCAACCTCATCGACGACTTGCAAGAGCGCGTCGGTGAGTTACGGAGGTATCTTTGACTTCGATGCCAAAGAAAACCGTTTACGCGAAGTAGAAGCTGCCCTAGAAGACCCCGGCGTCTGGAACGACCCCAAGCGCGCTCAAGAGCTGGGCAGAGAGAAGAAGACCTTAGACGACGTCGTCACCGTATTGATCAAACTCGACAGCGACTTATCGGACAACAAAGAGTTGTTTGACATGTCGCAAGACGACCCCAGCGGCCTGCGCGCGATTGAAGCCGATGTCGCGCAACTCGTCACGCTCGTGGAACGGCTTGAATTCCGCCGTATGTTCAGCCAAGAAGCTGATCCCAACAACTGCTTTATTGACATTCAAGCGGGCGCTGGCGGCACCGAGGCTTGCGACTGGGCCAGCATGTTGCTGCGCCAATACCTGCGCTACGCCGAGCGACAAGACTTCAAAACCACCATTGAAGATGAGACCCCCGGCGACGTTGCGGGTCTGAAAGGCGCCACCATCAAGGTTGAGGGCGAGTATGCGTTTGGACTGCTGCGTACCGAGAGTGGCGTACACCGCTTGGTGCGCAAGTCGCCATTTGACTCATCAGGCGGACGTCATACGTCGTTTGCATCGATCTTCGTTTACCCTGAGATCGATGACTCAATAGAAATTGATATCAACCCCGCAGACGTGCGCACAGACACCTACCGAGCCAGTGGTGCGGGCGGGCAGCACATTAACAAAACGGACTCTGCCGTTCGGCTTACCCACATCCCCACCAACATCGTGGTGCAGTGCCAAGATAGCCGCAGCCAACACAGCAACCGCGATGTGGCATGGAAGCGCCTGCGCTCCAAGCTCTATGACTTCGAAATGCGCAAGCGCATGGACGAGCAACAAAAATTAGAAGATGGCAAGACCGATGTCGGCTGGGGACACCAGATCCGTTCGTATGTTTTGGACCAAAGTCGTATCAAAGACTTGAGAACGGGCGTTGAGGCATCGAACACACAAAAGGTGCTTGACGGCGACTTAGACATGTTCATTGAAGCCTCGTTAAAGCAAGGCGTCTAGCGCCCCCCTTTCACGCCCACCCGCTTTGAATTACCCGGAATTAAACAATGCAAGCACTCATGGCTGACAACACACACGCTGCCACCCTGATCAAACGTGAAGACTACGCGCCACCGCCTTTTTGGATAGACAGCGTTGACCTCACCTTTGACCTAGACGCCACTAAAACGCGGGTGCTCAATAAAATGCGCCTGCGTCGCAACCCCTCTGCGTCAACCCAGGCGTTGCGCCTAGACGGCGAGGAACTCACACTCACGCGCGTCATGGTGAATGGTCAGGGGTCTAGCTTCAAGGTAGATAACGGTCAACTGGTGTTAGAAAACTTACCCGAGGGCGAGGAGGCCTTTGACCTCGAGATTTTGACCACCTGCAACCCACAACAAAACACCCAGCTCATGGGCTTGTACATGAGTGCGGCGACCTTCTTCACCCAATGTGAGGCGCAGGGCTTTCGTCGCATCACCTACTTCTTAGACCGTCCTGATGTGATGGCCACCTTCGCGGTCACACTGCGCGCCGACAAGGCGGCCTTTCCCGTGCTGCTCTCTAACGGCAACCTGATCGAAAGCGGNGACTTAGCGGATGGCAAGCACTTTGCGCGCTGGCAAGACCCCCACCCGAAACCCAGCTATCTGTTTGCATTGGTCGCAGGCGATTTAGTCTGCCGCGAGCAGCGTATTACTGCCCGCAACGGTCAGTCACACCTCTTACAAATCTACGTGCGTCCGGGTGACTTGGATAAGACTGAACACGCAATGAACGCCCTCATGGCCAGCATTGCGTGGGATGAGTCGCGCTTCAATCTGCCNNTGGACCTCGAGCGTTTCATGATCGTCGCCACCAGTGACTTCAACATGGGTGCCATGGAGAACAAGGGGCTGAACATCTTCAACACCAAGTTCGTTCTGGCAAGTCCCGCAACCGCTACGGACGCCGACTTCAACAACGTCGAGAGTGTGGTTGCACATGAGTACTTCCACAACTGGACGGGCAACCGCATCACTTGCCGCGACTGGTTCCAACTGTCGCTCAAAGAGGGATTAACCGTATTCCGCGACCAAGAGTTCAGCCAAGACATGGCTGGCAGTGCATCTGGGCGCGCCGTGAAACGCATTGATGACGTCCGTGTTTTGCGCACAGCCCAGTTCCCCGAGGACGCAGGCCCAATGGCCCATCCCGTCCGTCCTGACCAGTACGAAGAAATTAACAACTTCTACACCGTCACCATTTACGAGAAAGGGGCCGAAGTTGTTCGTATGATGCAAACCCTCGTTGGAAAAGCCGGCTTCGCAAAGGGCATGGCGCTGTACTTCGAGCGCTTCGACGGTCAGGCGGTAACCTGCGACGACTTCGCGCAAGCCATTGCCGACGCCAACCCCGATACGGCTCTCGCAACGCACCTCACAACGTTTAAGCGCTGGTATAGCCAAGCAGGCACCCCGCGCCTGCGCGCCAGCACGCAATACGACATGGCGGCGCGCACGCTCACGCTCGAACTGAGCCAAAGCTGCGGCAGCACGCCCGCGCAACCCACCAAAGAACCGTTTCTCATTCCCGTAACGTTGGGCCTCATTGGCGAGGACGGGCAAGCATACCCGCTGACGCTTGCCGGAGAGTCTGAACCAACCAACCCCCTACTTAGCCGCACGCTGGTGATGACCGACGCCAGCCAACAGTTTGTGTTTACCAACGTTACCCAACCCGTGGTCCCCTCGGTGTTGCGCGGCTTTAGCGCCCCGGTGGTCTTAGAAATAGATCTCAGCGATGCACAGTGGTTACACCTGCTCGCGCACGACAGTGACCCGTTTAATCAGTGGGAGGCCTCACAGCGACTAGCGCTCACACGGTTGCTACACGCTGTTCGCAGTGGCGAGCCTGCTAGCGCGGACGCACCGTATGTGAATGCTTTGCGTGCAGTTTTAGCCTCACCGGCGCTAGACCCCGGCTTCAAAGAGTTGGTACTCACCTTGCCGAGTGAATCCTATATTGCCGAGCAACTGAAAGCCGTTGACCCGCAGCGTATTCACAGCGCCCGAGAGGGACTGCGCGCTGCGCTGGCCGCGGAGCTTCGTGATGCGTGGGCCACCGCCTTTGGCAACTACAACGCCACCCAAAGCTACCGCCCAGACGCCGCCAGTAGCGGCCAACGCGGCCTCGCCAACTTGGCACTNGCCAACCTTGTTCTAGACGGCACGCTAACGGGTGATATCGCTTGGTCAGAAGTGGCTCTGCAGCGGTTTCACTTGGCCAACAACATGACAGACCGCTTTGGCGCCATGAGTGCCTTGGTCAANGCGGCTAGCCCGCTTGCGCAAACGGCACTTGACAAGTTTTACGCCCTATTCAAAGGCGATGCCTTGGTCATTGACAAGTGGTTTGCGCTGCAATGCACCCGTATCGACCGCAACGGCGACGTCCTACCCACGGTTAAGCGACTGCTGGCACACCCCGACTTCAGCACGAAGAACCCCAATCGTGCACGCAGCGTGCTCTCCACCTTCTGCCAAGCGAACCCCGCTGCATTCCACCGCGAAGATGCGGGTGGCTATGTGCTCTGGGCTGAAAAGGTGCTGGAGCTAGACGCCTTTAACCCGCAAGTTGCTGCGCGACTCGCGCGTGCCTTAGACCGTTGGGAAATTTTGGCCGAACCATACCAAACCGCCGCGCGCACAGCCATCGAGCGCGTGGCCTCAAAACCAGACCTCAGCGGTGATGTCCGAGAGGTCGTCTCACGCGCCTTGGCGCATTAACCCACTGTACCGGCCACCGCGTAACCAGGACCCTCGCATGTCAACCTCACGCATCTCACTCACCCGCTATCTCATAGAGCAAGAGCGCATTCACGGCACCCTTCCGCCGCAACTGCGCTTGCTGCTTGAGGTCGTTGCACGCTCGTGCAAAAGCATCAGCCTCTCCGTCACCAAAGGCGCATTGGGAGACATATTGGGCGCGACCAAAACAGAGAACATTCAGGGCGAGGTTCAAAAGAAGCTAGACATCATCGCCAACGAGGTATTGATTGAAGCCAATGAATGGGGCGGCCATTTGGCCGCGATGGCGAGTGAGGAGATGGACAGCATCCACGTCATTCCAAACCGCTACCCTCAAGGCGAATACCTATTGCTGTTTGATCCCTTAGACGGCTCTAGCAACATCGATGTCAACGTCAGCATAGGCACCATCTTCAGTGTGCTTAAGAAGCCAGAGAACACGCCAGCCGTCGGCGAGGCGGACTTTTTGCAACCCGGTAGCAAGCAAGTAGCCGCGGGCTACTGCGTTTACGGCCCACAAACCACCCTGGTGCTCACGGTGGGCGATGGCGTGGCCATGTTTACCCTAGACCGCGAGCAAGGCTCTTTTGTCCTAACGCAAGAAAACATACAAGTCCCTGAGGACACGCAAGAGTTTGCCATCAACATGAGCAATATGCGGCACTGGGCAGCCCCCGTCAAACGCTACGTGGACGAGTGCTTGGCAGGCGAGGAAGGGGTGCGAGAGAAGAACTTCAACATGCGGTGGATTGCCAGCATGGTCGCAGATGTTCACCGCATCCTGACCCGTGGCGGGGTGTTCATGTACCCATGGGACAAACGCGAACCCAACAAGCCGGGCAAACTGCGCCTCATGTACGAAGCCAACCCCATGAGCTGGCTCATCGAACAGGCGGGCGGCGCGGCCACCAATGGTCAGCAGCGCATATTGGACCTGCAACCAGCGGGCTTACACGAGCGCGTGAGCGTGATCTTGGGGAGCAAAAATGAAGTAGCGCGCGTCACCCGCTACCACGCTGAGGCGGTGAAGTAAGTACCTGCAATCAAAAGTTATAATGCGAGACAAGCCGGAATAGCTCAGTCGGTAGAGCAGCTCATTCGTAATGAGAAGGTCGGGGGTTCGATTCCTCTTTCCGGCACCAAATAAATTAAAAAATCATATAAAAATCAAAGACTTTTACAACAAAAACTATCTTAATTTAGATAGTTTTTAGATAGGAAGTCTCCGGTGAGCAAATTAAAACTCGCTAACATTGTCCGTCTTCAAATGGTTTGAGACAGATGGGTTAATTTCTCAAAGGAGAGATTGGCTCATTGGTTTCAAAGTTTAAACGGTTTCAATTTGAT